>ERZ1740067.953-NODE-953-length-21419-cov-18.105598_pt1 | contig 21419 bp, 20 predicted proteins | sample MGYA00581736_ERZ1740067 | MGnify/ENA primary metagenome ERZ1740067 (study PRJEB43018, sample SAMN04849236) | marine metagenome | isolation source: floating plastic debris | place: Pacific Ocean | collected 2008-08-27 | study: EMG produced TPA metagenomics... | reverse complement strand
TGGCGATTCTGCATTGCGCGGTGCTTCAGATTTACTTTATAAACTAGCTCTTAGCCTTTATCCACAGTCCAAAAGCAATTTTTCGCAGGAAACGGGTGACGCAATGATAAGTTACGAAAAGTAACGACGTTGACGACGAAATCAGCCCACGCGGCAATCGCTTTGCCAGTTAGCTCATTTTCGTCATTCCTATCACTGCGTCCCTTTCTACTTCAGACCACTAAACCAGGACTCAACTTCACATGCAAAAAGCCGCCTTGGTAACCGGAAGCGCCATTCGCTTGGGGAAAGCCTTTATGCTGAGCCTGGCAGAGGCGGGCTACCACATTGCTCTCCACTACAATTCTTCCGCCGACGCGGCCCAAGACGCCCAAAAAGAAGCTCAAGCTTTGGGCGTGGAGTGCGAGCTGTTTCCGTTTGATTTATTGCAAGAGCCCGATATGACACCGCTGATTGAGAAGGTGCGATCGCGATTTCCTGGTTTAAACGTCTTAGTCAATAGCGCCTCAGTTTATGATGCAGCTCCCATCATGGAAACAGATCCGGCGATACTTCAAAAACAATTTAAAGCCAATTTCGAAGCTCCGTATTTTCTAACTCAAGCATTCGCCAAACTCACCGATGGTGGCTGTGTTATCAACATCATCGATAACAAAGTTTCCTTTAATCAATATCAATATGCCGCCTATTTACTCTCGAAGAAAGCCCTTCTAGAATTCACCAAAATGGCAGCCGTTGAGTTGGCGCCCAAAGTACGCGTTAACGGCATTGCTCCCGGCGTTACCCTTCCCATGGGTAGTCGCACCAGCGACTATCTCCAATGGCGTATCGATGGAATTCCGGTTCAGCATCAAGGCACCCCTGACCATCTCTGCCAAGCATTGCAGTACATTCTCAACAACGACTTTGTAAACGGGCAGATTCTAATGGTAGACGGTGGTGAAGGGCTGACCAACCTGGGAAGAAACGCTGAGGAGTACCAAAAGCAAACCAAAATTAAGCAGTAAATCATTGAAATTTTCAACTTGGTGCCTTGAGCGCGCACCTTGCGAACTTTTTCATAGAGCTTTCGTTCACAAACCCAAATAGCGCTTTGACTTTTTCAGCGATCTTCCCTCCCATGACCCAAGCAATTTTATCCGTTGGTTCTAACATTAATCCTCAGGAAAACTGTCAGAAAGCAGAGGAAATTCTGGCAGAAGAACATCAATTTTTAGGGAAGTCCGATTATATTGTTACGGCTCCTGTGGGCTATCAAGATCAGGATGACTTTTTGAACGGTGCATACTGGGTTGAAACCAACTTAAACCACGACGATTTTAATGCTTATTTAAAAGACCTTGAGCGTCGCTTAAAGCGAGTCAAAACAGCAATTAAATCGGGACCTCGCACCATCGATTTAGATATTATTGTTTGGGATGGGAAGGTCGTTCACGATGATTTCCATACCAAGGATTACACCAAAATTCCCATCAAGAATCTATTTGACCGCTATGGTTTATCCCTAGAACGTCTAAATAGTGCTCATCCGGTGGCTTAAGGGGTAAAGGGCACTGGTTGGGTAGGGACTGGTTGGGCATGGACCCATTTATTTCCATCATGTCCGTCCCACGGTCTCCCTCTTTAAGCAAATCATCAGGCTGAGGGTTTTCTTTGCGTCCAATGTACAGATAAGTGGTCATCCGCCCCTTACCTTTCACTTTAGTATTTTGCCATCGTTCAAACTTGTAGCGATGTTTCAGCTTTTCATAGGTTTGCTCCGTCACCTGAATCCGATTGGGTAGCCCATGGCTTTCCATGCGACTGGCCACATTGACGGCATCCCCCCACAGGTCGTAGCTAAATTTCTGTAGCCCAATCACCCCAGCCACCACTGGTCCCGTATTGATGCCGATACGAAGCTGTAGGCGATGACCAATTTCCCGCCCCAGTCGGTTGGCAGCTCGGCGCATGGCGATCGCCATTTCCATAATCGCTTCCCCGTGGTCTGGCCGCCGAGTGGGAACCCCTCCTACCACCATATATTCATCGCCAATGGTTTTAATTTTTTCCAAGCCATAATGCTCCGTTAGGCGATCAAAGGCGGAAAAAACGCGATTTAAAATGCCTACCAGTTCCATCGGCGACATGCTGCTGGACAGGGGCGTAAAATCCACAATATCAGCGAACAGAATGGTAGCTTCGTCAAAGCGTTCAGCGATGGAGGACCGATTCTCGTCCTGGAGCCGGTCCACGATCGCCTGGGGAAAAATATTTAACAGCAGCTTTTCTGAGCGAAACTTTTCCGCTCGCAACGCCTGTTCCGTCACCTCTCGCTCGGAAATTTCATGAGCTAGGTCCTGATTGTGCTTTTGAATTAAATGAGCCTGTTTTTGCAAACGCTTTTGCACTTCCGCCAACAACGGCACCGGAGCACGCAAAGGAAGCCGAAGCTGGGCGGCGCGACGAATGGAATCTTTTTCTAGGCGATGGCGACGGATGTGGTGCCGCACTCGGCAACACAGTTCCTGCTCCACAATGGGATGGGCAATATAGTCCGACGCTCCACAGCTAAAAGCTCGATCGCGATCCAAACTCACCGTCGGTGATTCCAGCAACACAATGGGCACCGAGTCGAGCCGTGGATCCCGACGAATGTGACGGCAAAGGTCATAGCCCTTCCCGTCCGCTGTCTTTGTATTTTGATTGCCCGTGTCGCCAGTTTTAATATCACCGGTTTTAATCTCTTGTTGAGCAGCGCCCTGCACGTCACCGCACCAGTCGGTGCTGATAAGAATTAAGTCCGGCAAGCAAGATAAAGCCTGATCCAAAAGCCCCCCATCGGAACCGCGGGGACAAAGGTAAAGATCGCTACGCCAGGTATCAAAAATTTGGACGAGGGAATCTAATTGCTGAGGCGACTCCACAGCGAGGAGAATCGTACCGTCGAGGATAGAATGCAACGGCCGGTTAGACATACGGGAGCAGGGTAAGACCGGAATTAGTACCAAGCGAAACCAATACCAAGGGCAATGAATCAGGCGCGCAATCACTTGAATTCACAAATTCCGTGCCGGAAAAATCACCCCGTCAGCCCACAAACTGAAGAGGGTAATTCCCATGGCGCAACATGTGGAAACTGAATTTAATGACAGCAGCCCTTCGTAGATGCTCACCGGCGTGCCTGATGGCGAACCGACACCGTGACTTTACAGCTCGTTAAACAAAACTTGCCAAAAGCGCGGTTTTTCCCTGGAAAAGATCGTATCAAACTTGCCTTCAGACGTTCGTCGCCCAGTAAACAGCCATGAAGAAACGTTTTATGCGGCGAAACGTCTATGGGTTTAGATGCATTGGGATGCAATTTACTGAGGGTAGGTCCACCACCCCACCCCGACGAGGGCCGCGATAAAAAGTGCCCCCCAGCCGACATAGCTCGGAACCCAAAAATCTACGGCAATGTGATTTATTTGTCCCGGTTTTAGGGGCCACTGCCATAGGTTTTCATGGTGCTCTACCTCTTTCCCGGATAAAACCTTAAGGCGCTGCGGTCCCATTACGTCGAATGTGGCGTTAAAGCCTTGGCGGGGCAGAATACTGAGTTTGAGGCCGTTGTCTTCGGTGGCGTCGAGGGATAAGCCTTTGAGCGATCGCAAATCCAGGTCATATTCCAAGTGGTTTTTCACCGCCAGCCCAAAATTCCGTTGGCTTAGGGCAAATCTGGATCCTAAGGGGGTTGGGTCACTGTTGGGATTATCCGCTAGGGGGCTGTAGCGGGCAGAGGCGGTGATCAGTTCGTTGAATTTTTTGTTTAAATCGTCGCCGTTGTTGAAGGGCACTTTGACGGTGACGATGCCGGGGGAACGCTCGATAGTTTTTCCCCCTAGCTGTTGCGATCGCGCCACCAGCCCATCAAACCAAGCCTGCTCGCCGGCGCTAGTTAATGCGGCGAGGGATCCATCGAGGCGGACGGTTTGGGTGATGGCTCCATGGTTGGCGTCGCGAAATTCCACGCCCGCTTCCACGTCCACACATCCCCCCAACATAAAGCTGAGGGAAATCCAGGCGATCGCCCAGAGCAAATTCCGCCGCGCTGCGCGCCGCCACTGCCTTTGTCGATAGCGCCGCTGAATGGGAGAACGGCGCTGATTGTACGAATCAGGGAGCATCAGAAATAAATGCCTAACTCCGTGCCCTAAAACGGAATATCGTCAAAATCCGGCTCATCGTCCGGTAACGGAGGCGGATCACTGGTGCTGCTGGCGGGCGGTGCCGAAGAAGCGGTGTCAGGCAACGGCGCAAAGTCTGCACCGGGATCGGGAACGCTAGCGGGGGTCGGCGCGGGGGGCATGGAAGCCATTCCACCGCCCCCCAGGCTATGGATGCGACTAATACGCAGTTCAGCTCGTTTTTCTTTAAACCCTTCCGGGCGCTCAAAGGTGTTCATGGTGAGGCGACCTTCCAACACCACCTGGTCCCCCATGCGATACTGCTGCTGAATATCCGTGGCTCGCTCGCCAAAACACACTGCCTTGAGGGTGCACGGGGGATCATCGTCCCGCAGGGCTGGAAATCGCACTAGCATTTCGGCGATCGCCAAATTATCGGGGGTATAGCGCAGCTCAGGCGCTTTCACAATTTCTGCCATTAACACGCAGCTATTCATGCTCATGGGCGATCAACTCCTTTTGCCAACGGTGTCGTAAATGCCGTTTCCTAATGGTTTCACTGTAGATCCGAATGGATTCCAAACGGGAAGCCACGTTCTCAGGGGCGTCTACACCGACTCTAATCCCTGATCGCGCTCCACAAAGTTTTGCACGTAGGTGCGATACTGCCGCAGTTTATCCTCTACCCACCGGCGATCGCTCCCATCCACAACAATATGAATCAACGGCGTGCTGGCATCGGGCAACAGCAACACCCAGCCATCCCGATCCAAATCGTAAATTTTCACCCCGTCAATCAGCTCTAGCTGCTCCGGCGGATGGGTCTCCACCAAATCGCGCATCAACGCCCCCTTCGCCGTCCAGGGGCAATGTACGGAAAAAGATTTGTGATACACCCGCGGAATTAGCTCCGTGTGGATATAAACCAGCGATCGCTCCTGCACCGTCAGCATCTCAATCAGCTTGGCGATACAAAACATGGCATCAAACCCCGGATGCAGTTCAGGAAAAATAAATCCCATATCCCCACTGCCCCCCAGCACCACCCCCGGCAATCGATGACAGGCCTCCATCAGCGCCGTGGGACTCGCCTTAGTGCGCACCACCTGGGCATCGTAACGCCGAGCCAGCCGTTCCACCACACTGGACGCGCTCACCGGCACCACCACCTTACTGCGAGGCGCATGGAACAACACCGTATCCACCATCAGCGCCGTTAAATTCGCCCCCCGCACCAGCCCCCCGTTCTCATCCACCAACACAAACTGCTCCCCATTGGCGGACACCTGCACCCCAAAGCTTGCCCGCACCGCATCCACCACCTGACCTAACTGCACCAGCAGCCGCTCCTTCTCCTCCGCCGCAATCACCGTTTGGCGCAGGCTGGCGTTCAAAACCACCGCATCACAGCCAAACTTGGCCAACAGCTCCGGTAAAATCGCCCCGGACACCGCATAGGCGTAGTCAATGACCACCTTGGACCGGCTTTTCAGCAGCATATTGGTTTTCAGGTGGGTTTCAAACGCAGAGCAATAATTGTCCAGGGTTTGGGCGGGATACACCACATTGCCGATTTCCCCCACCTGCACCCGCCGCAGGTCTTCTTTGAAATAAGCCCCCTCAATTTTTTTCTCCTGAGCCTTGGAAATATTGATGCCGTCCGCGTCGAAAAACTCCACCAAAATAGATTCGGGGCGGTTGGGATGCACCCGCATATGAACCCCCCCTTTAACCCCCAACGACGGCACAGCATTACGGGCCACGGGAATGGCCGCCGCCTCCAGGTTGTATACGTCTACGCCCACGGACATCAGCCCAGAAATAAAAGCACGAGCCACCATACGCGACACACTGCGCTGGTCCCGCGACACGGACACATGGTTCCCCGGCTCCAAGGTGGACCCGTAGGCAGTGCCTAGCTTGACGGCAAATTCGGGGGTGATGTCAATATTGGCTAACCCCGCCACCCCCCGCTGGTCAAATAGGGCTCGCTGGGCTACCTGTCCCCAAATTAAATTCATGTTGAGAATCGCGCCCGACTCCACCTGCTTGCTAGGCCAAATGCGCACGGTGGGGCTAATTTGCGCCTCTTCTCCCACCACCGACAGGGATCCCACCACCGCTCCTTCCATAATGTGCGATCGCCGGTCAATGCGGCTGCCGCGACCTACGGTACAGGCGCGCAAGTGGGCTTCAGCGCCCACCGTAACGCCGTTCCAAAGAATCGGGCGTTTCAGGTCGGCGTTCTCCCCCACGGTGACGTTATCGCCAATAATGGTGCCCGCTTCCAAAATGGCCCCAGGACCCACGCGACAGTTATTGCCAATAATCAGCGGAGCATGGAGCTGGGCGCTGGCATCCACCTGAGTGTTTTGCCCAATCCAAATACCGGGCGATCGCTCCTCATAGGGAAAATCCACCGCCACCTTGCCGTGGAGGGCGTCATATTGGGCATTGCGATAGGCGTCCAAATGCCCCACGTCACACCAGTAGCCCTCGGCAACGTAGCCATACATGGGCACATTTTTATCCAGCAACAGAGGAAATAAATCCTTAGAAAAATCACAGGACTGATGCTTGGGCAAAAATCCCAGCACCGTGGGCTCCAGGATATAAATGCCGGTGTTGACCGTATCAGAAAAAATTTCGCTCGTGGATGGCTTTTCTAGAAAGCGCACAATTTTTTGGTCGTCATCTAGAATCACCACTCCAAATTCCAGAGGGTTAGGCACCCGCTTTAACACCAAGGTGGCAGAAGATTGGGTGTCCCGGTGGAAGGCGATCGCCGCCGACAAATCAAAATCGGTAACACAGTCACCGCTGATCACAATAAACGTATCGTCCAGCACCTCTTCAATATTTTTGACACAGCCCGCAGTGCCCAACGGCTGGCGCTCCTCCACGGCGTAATTTAAATGCACCCCAAATCCACTGCCATCGTGAAAATAATCCTGCATGGTGTCCGGCAGGTAGTGCAACGTGGCGATCACCTCGTGAATTTGGTGGCGCTTCAGGAGGTTGATAATATGCTCGGCGATGGGGCGATTTAGGATCGGCACCATCGGCTTAGGCAGATCGCAAGTGAGGGGACGAAGTCGAGTACCGGAGCCGCCGGCCATCAAAACTGCTCGCATAGGTTCCCCCGGAATAATCGGTTTTAGTGCCCAAATTTTAGTGACTGACGCCCCCAATTATTATTATATTTGGGTGATTTTTCGGGCGGCTGGGGTCGGATCAAAACTCAACATTGCAGCAAAAATTGATTCGTTGAAACGCTTTTCCGATAATTTTTGTGGCGATTCTGCCTAGCGATTCCACTGAACAATCCACTGAAAATCAACTTCAACGGTTCTGCAACGCAGCTCTCTAGCGCTCCCCAGCCATAATTTCTAAACAATTTCGTTAGGATGAAAGGGCAGACCACTGGGAGGGCGAAGGATGTCGCTGTTGGGCAATATTATTTGGTTGGTTTTTGGCGGCTTTGTGAGCGGACTTGGCTACATTTTGGGCGGGTTAAGTTTGTGCCTAACCATTGTGGGTATTCCCTTTGGTGTCCAGTCCATTAAGTTGGGAATTGCCACCATGTTGCCCTTTGGAAAAGAAGTGGTGCCCCGTCCCGACGCTGATAGTTTGCTGCGGGTCATTTTTAATGTGATTTGGGTGGCGTTTTTCGGCTGGGGAATTGCATTATCTCACCTATTTCACGGACTAATTTTGGCCCTGACTATCGTGGGTCTTCCCTTTGCCAAGCAGCATTTTAAACTGGTTATTGTGGCGATTTTGCCCTTTGGTCGCAATTTAGAAAGCGTCGAAGCTCTAGAGAAAACCCAATCAGCTTAGACCTGAACTATCAGACAATCAGCAGAGTCAAAGAGCGCCAAAATCAAAGACACATCAAAATTAAAAGTCGACGGTGGGGTCGCGAACGACATACCGTGCAATATTTAAATCCTGACGGAAAGCAAGGGCAACGCAATCATCAGGTTAGGACTTGGTGCAAAACCTCTTGATGCATTTGGGAGCGATCGCAATAGGACTGAATTTTTGCCGACGATAGCCCCTGATTGCCTAAAAAATCCTCTAGCCACAACCGCCCCAAAGCTTCCCCATCCTCCGGCATCGCTAAATCAGAGCGATCGCCGGTCAAATCCCACACCGGCAGCCCCAACTCCTCCGCCAATACCAACACTTTTGGGTCATAGCTCAAGGCAAAACATCGGGATCCTTCGGCAGCGGCCATAATCACCCCGTGCAGGCGCATGGCCAGGGTCCAGTTCACCTGCTGAAAAAGCCCTTTAAGGCGCGCCGGATTCTCAATTTGCACAATGCGGTAAGACCCAGACAAAGAACGAGCAATGCGGTCCGCAATGGGACGATCCACCACAGGCTGGAACGGCACTAGCAGGATAGAGGCTTGGGTAGCCAGCTGAAGGCGATTGAGTCCCTGGGCGATCGCCGCCAATCGCTGAGAGGTCAACGTTGAATGCTGCCGCAACACCACGGCAATGCGGGGACTGGGAAGGGATGCGGTTTCGGTGACGGGCGATGCTTTCAGAGCCCAAACTGGATCGGGAGCCAAAATAAACTGGTCCATACCCTGACGACTCAGCCACTTTCCCGACTTGCCATCTCGCACGCTAATGGCACTGCAGCGTCGAAATGTGCGGCGCGTAAGCCAATGGCTGAGGGATCGCCCCAGGGGACCAATGCCCTGTCCCCAGGCAACGGTCTTCAGCCCCATACCCTGGGCTAGCCCCATCAAGCCACCGTAATAAAGGGGATTCGCCGCGCTGGTGGCGTCCTGCATTAAACTGCCGCCGCCCCAAATAAACGCATCGGAACGGGACAGCCCATTGAGAATATCGAGCCCTGACTTGCGGGGAATTGCCGTCACACCATAGCGGCGGCGAGTTTGGTCGGGGTCACCGGATAGCACTAGCGGTTTCACAGAGTCAGGCAACATTTGCAGCAGCGTTGCCAACAGGGCCTCATCGCCGCCGTTGCCCATGCCGTAATAGCCGCACAGTAGCGCCTGTTTCGTCGCCTGCGGTGTTGCCCCCATAAGCCGTCTCCGTTGCATTACCGCTATGCTGCCAGGTTTAGGGAAATTTTGCAGGACATTGTGGGCTTCTGGAGCGAATCCGTACGCCCATATATAGATTTATCAAGTTAATTTGTTTAGACTCAAATCAATTTGTTTAGCCGTTTACTGCCGTGACCCGTCTCCCTTTCCCCGACTTGCCCATGCCTTCAACGGCAATCACCGAGGAAAAAATTAAGCGTCCTAACTCTCTAGATGTTGCCCAGCCATGGCATTGGCGATCGCTCCCCCTTAATCAGCGCACCGGTCAGGATATCTTTGCCGCGCTGTTTTTAAATGCCCCAGCTTGTAAGAATCAAAATAATTTGAACGGGTCTGGGGCGATCGCCACCCTCCTGGAAAGCCCCTATCCCACCCACCAATTTTGTGCCGTTGCCCAACAACTATCCCGTTATTCCATTTGCACCGGACCGCCCCGATGGGTAGACGGTCAGCTGCGCCTGTGGACCCCTCCCATGGGCGAGGGGCTGCCGTGGCTCAAAAAACTTCATCGGCTGCACCGTTCCCAGCCCTTGGTGAATCGAGGGTTGCCCTCCAATAGCGATCTACCGTTCCAAGGGGGCTGGCTGGGGTGGCTTGGATATGACCTGGCGTGGGAAGTGGAGCGGCTGCCCTATTTGCGGGAAGACCCTTTGCCGTTTCCGGTGGTGTATTGGTACGAGCCTGATCAATTTGCCGTTCTAGATCATCAGAAACAGCAACTGTGGATCGCCACAACCCAGTTAGAAGATTTGGACGTTTTGGGGCAGCGTTTGAATGATGCTCCTCCTTTGCCGGCGATCGCGTCCCCCGATTCCACCGATGCCCAAAGGACTTTGGAAACGCTGATGGCGGGTGATCGTCTCCGATTCCACTCCACCCAAGCAGACTACATGGCAGCGGTACGGCGGGCCAAAGAGCATATTCGCGCCGGGGATATTTTCCAAGCCAACCTGTCCCTGCGTTTTTCCACCCCCTCTCCCAGCGATAGCTGGTCCCTGTATCGCACTCTTCAAGCCATCAACCCGTCTCCCTTTGCCAGCTATTGGCGATCGCCCTGGGGAGACGTGGTGAGCTGTTCCCCAGAGCGCCTGCTGAGCACCACCCCTGGAGCCGAATCTACGACTATTAGCAGCCGCCCCATTGCCGGGACGCGATCGCGGGGAGCTAATGCCGCCAAGGACCAGGCGCTGGCCCAAGAGCTATCTACCGATCCCAAAGAGCGAGCCGAACACGCCATGCTAGTGGACCTAGAGCGCAACGATTTGGGGCGGGTCTGTACCTGGGGATCGGTAACCGTGAACGAGTTTTTCACCGTGGAGCGCTACAGCCATGTGATGCACTTGGTCAGCAACGTGGTGGGAGAATTGGCAGGGGATTGCGACACCATCGACGCTATTCGAGCCCTATTTCCCGGTGGCACTATCACCGGCTGTCCTAAGGTGCGCTGTATGGAAATTATCGAAGCGCTAGAGCCAGTGCGGCGCAGTTTGTTTTACGGTTCCTTTGGCTACATAGACCATCGAGGTCAGCTCGATTTAAATATTGCCATTCGCACATTGCTGATGCCGGTGGATGCGAACGTCAATGTCCCTGGGAAACGATCGCAAATTATTGGTCAAGTGGGGGCAGGCATTGTTGCCGACAGCGATCCCGAACGGGAATGGCACGAGTCGTTAATCAAAGCTGCTGCCCAGCTCAGTGCCATCTGTAGTCAATCTCAGGAACTTTAAGCATTGGGGCTTAAGCATCTGAGCTTAGACATCTGAGCTTAAGAATTGGAGTTGGAGTCAACCTCAAGCCACTCCACACGTTGGATCTTCGGTATTGGAATTTCGGTGTTGGAACTTCGGTTTTGGAGCTTTATTTTGGAACTGCTATTGGGCACCGATATTGTGCAAATCTCCCGCATTCAGCGCAATTTAGATCGGTTTAATCAACGTTTTATCGACCGTATTTACACCCTCACGGAGCAACAAGATTGCTGGCGGCGATCGCCCCTTCCATCCCTTAATCCCCAGAAGCCTTCCAGATTAATCCCACCTGAAGTGGTGCGGAGATTTGCGGGGCGCTGGGCAGCAAAGGAGGCGATCGTCAAAGCCCTTGGTACGGGCTGGACCGGCATTAACTATCGGGACGTGTCCGTGAAGCGCCTAACGTCGGGAGCCCCTTGCCCAAACTTTTCCCACAGCGCTCTAGCACCGTTGAAACGACTTGATCCCAATAACTGTGCCCTGTGGCGCCTCAGCTTGACCCACGATGGAGATTACGCCATGGCAACGGCGATCGCGATCATTCCACCCCAGTGAAATTAAGAGCTTAATCATTAGAGGCTATAACCAACGTCAAAGCCTTCAATTACAAATACGTCAGCCCGCAGCATTTTTTGTTTTGAAAGGGCATGTATGTCCCCTTGCATCAAATGACTGGCATTTAACTGATGGAGCGCAACCCTGTCCCTTCCCCAAACATCAGGAAAAATCAGCACAGAGGCTTTTATAGAAGTCCAAAATGAATAACCAACAAGATCATATTCAAGATTACTTGAGCAGCATTTTAAATACAGTTGGACAATAACTACTTGTCCGATAGAATATGGATTGCTTAAAAGCAAAAGCTCTTGTCACTTCCTGCGATCCGTAAGTCAGATCAGTCAAAAGCTTCAGCACAAGTTTAAATTCTCGTTGATTGTCGCTTTTTAAACCTTTTCCCAGACCTTTGACTAACTAGAATGAGTCTAGAAAATTACTTTAATCACCCCACCTTTGGCTTACTGCTTCTAATTTGCCCTTTGGGAAATGGTCAAGACTTATATACGACTTTGTATGCCCAGCGACTATTTTTCCTCGTCAAAGAAGGTAATGACGGTATGGCAGTGGATCCCCTAAGTCGAGGTGAAGCGCGAAGCCTAGTAGAGAATCAAATGCGCATCTTAAGGCGTAGCGGAAAGATGAAGGACTATAAGGAAATTCAGGATGTTTTTCGTCGAACATTTCAATAAATTTTCTGGGTAAAGTTTACTGATTTTCATCAGAGCCAAGATAGAAGAATCACTAATTCAAATAGATAACAATTCAATCGGTCACTTGATATCGCTGTATTTAGTCCGCGCGATCATCTTCCAAATTCTTGATCTTTCATATGTGTAGCGCTGCCACTAAACCCCTTGATTCATTAATTCGCGATCGCATCACTGACTTACAGCAAGATATTCCTCCTTCAGTCACCTTGATGGCGGTCAGCAAAAAAAAGACAGCTTTATGTGTGCGTGCTGCTTACGATTGCGGATTGCGACATTTTGGGGAAAGCCGTATTCAAGAGGCGGTTCCTAAGCAGGAAGAAGTTGCTGATCTATCCGATTTGGTATGGCATTTTATTGGCACCTTACAGTCGAATAAAGCCAAAAAAGCGATCGCCCATTTCCATTGGATACACTCTGTCGACAGCCTTAAATTAGCCCAACGGCTAGACCGACTCTCCCAAGAGGAACATCGCCGTCCCAACCTATGTTTACAGGTCAAAGTTTTGCCTGATCCCCACAAGTCGGGCTGGAATATCGATGAGCTAACAAAAGCGTTGCCAGAGCTTTATCAATTGAGTCACGTTGCGATTCGGGGGTTAATGGTGATTCCGCCCCTAGGGCTGAACCGAGAAGAAACTCGCCGCTGCTTCCTAAAGGCGGCACACCTGTTTAAAACAATTCAAAATGAATCGGCGAACCACTGGACCCAGTTCGATCAGCTATCCATGGGAATGTCTGGGGACTATCAGGAGGCGATCGCTGCTGGCAGCACAATTATTCGGCTGGGGCGAACAATTTTCGGTGAGCGAGATCAGTAGGGAACCCAGCAGTATTCGCAAACAACATCATCATCAACCAAGACTTTTTCTAAAGCCTTTTCTCGCGGAAATCTCTAAAAACCAGGATCGCCAACGATTTGTTAGTGAACACTCGCTGATTGAAAACCCATCGAAAAATCCTGATATTTGTCAAAAGCTTTGCAGAAGTAGAACACACTTAGCAGATAGGCTCTAAACCAGGGGGTAATTTAAACCCAAAATTCAGTGGCTTCAAAGGTGGCTTAAGGGGCAAAGACAGTAGCATGCCGACTCTTCATTAGAGATTTCAGATCAAGAATTCAACAAAAAACTCGAATTCAGAAACATTGAAATAGTTTGCAACATTTCAAAAGTCTTTGATAACCGCAGGTGTTTACGAGTTGAGTCGTCCTCAAAGTCTTAAATTTTATGGGGCAAGCAGCTACCGAATCTTGGAATATTGCAGTAAACTTTGGGTCAACATCTTGATCAATTTGTCAAGACTTGTTGGACTGACGCAGCAGTATCAAGGAATAAGAAGTCTCAGCACCTTAGAGTCACCTGGTTCATCACTGGGTTGTGCCATTGTGCCGAAATCAACTACCTAACCTTAACTGTCATCAGTCAGCAGCGGAGAAGTAACGAGGTGAAGGCTATTTTTTCTAAACTTAAGGACATCGTAGGACTCGGCGACCCCGTTGAGTACGAATACGAATACGATGAAGTGGGCGGCAGCGACTATCAAAATATGTATCGCGATAACCAGGGCATTACCCCTGCCGTTAGTGCCACCTCTGAAGCGACCTCAAGTCCTCGTCGCTCGCGATCGCCGCTGGCTCAAACTAGCACCACTGCTGGAGTTACGAGTCGGTCGGTGGAAGGAAAGGCTGGAAGTTCGTCTGTAGGGAGCAAAGTGATCGGTATGCCAGGAGCAGCAGGCAATTTTTCCGAAGTGATGGTGATGGAGCCCCGCTCTTTTGAAGAGATGCCCCAGGCGATTCAAGCTCTGCGGGAGCGTAAGTCTGTGGTTCTGAATTTAACGCTGATGGATCCTGACCAGGCACAGCGGTCTGTGGACTTTATCGCTGGCGGCACCTATGCCCTTGATGGTCATCAGGAGCGCATTGGCGAAAGCATTTTCCTATTTACGCCCAACTGTGTACAGGTCAGTACCCAGTCTGGGTTGGTGCGCGAGGTGCTACAGGCGCAGGCGCGTCAGGCGGCGGCTCCGGGAACGGCTCCTGTTTGGGCGAGCGATCGCTTTCAACAGTCCGTTGCCCAATAGGTCTGGCAGCCTCAAAGATTAGCCCCAGTGACAAACGTCCACGGTTTACCATCCGTGTCCTCCTTCCGGTGGTGTAAACACCAGCGCTAAAATCAATCTGCCTGAAGCAGTGGTAATGATTGAAGGAGGCGTGGTTTGGCAACAAAGTTGGGAATTGTTGGTGGTGGCGTGATGGGCGAAGCTCTGCTGTCGCGAATTGTGAGCGGCGGGCTTTACGGCTCAGGGGAAATCTTAGTTAGCGATTTATCACCTCTTCGTCGCGATACGCTGAGGGAGCAATATGACATTGCCGTTACGGAAAGCAATGCCGATGTTGCTTCCTCAGCTCCTGTCGTTTTATTGGCAATTAAGCCTCAAATTTTTAGCAAGGTTGCACCATCCCTAAAGGTTTTATTCCAAGGGCTGGAGACGCCACCGTTAGTCCTATCAATTTTGGCCGGCACCTCTCTGGGGACCTTGTCTGCAGGGTTGGGGGAGCAAGTACCTATTGTGCGCGCTATGCCCAACACCCCGGCCACGGTGGGGGCTGGAATCACCGCGATCGCCCGTGGAGACCAGGTAAGCGATGGGCAATTTTCCACCGCCCGCGCTATTTTCGCCGCCGTGGGCTCAGTGGTGGAGGTGCCAGAAACTTTGATGGATGCGGTCACCGGTGTTTCTGGATCTGGTCCAGCCTATGTGGCTTTGATGGTGGAGGCGCTAGCTGACGGCGGCGTGTCTGCCGGTCTGCCTCGCAGTATTGCCAGTGAATTAGCCCTTCAAACGGTGTTGGGCGCGGCACAGCTCATGTCAGAAACGGACCTGCATCCGGCAATTTTGAAAGATCGGGTTAGCAGTCCAGGAGGCACCACGATCGCCGGGGTGGCAGCACTGGAGAAAAACGGGTTCCGTTCAGCGGTGATTCAGGCGGTTCAGGCTGCATCACAGCGATCGCAGGCGTTAGGCAAGCAGTAGTGTTCTGTTAGGCTTCGATGAACTTGTTCCTGCAATTTTCTTAATCTGTGCAATACACGACACCAACAATAAAAATGGCGGGTATTCTAGTATTACTCGTTTTCTAGATTGCCGACGACAAAATGGGGTTGTAGAAAGGGACTGAACATCCTTTCTACAACCCCGTCGGAATCAACGCAGCTGTCAAAATCAACGCAGCTTAAGGGCGCAGCCCAAGAACAAAACGCTATGGCTTGAATCGCAATAGCTGTAGGCAGGCTATTTTTGAGCCATGGGCTGTCCAATTCGAGGCTCGACTCCAGCAATCAACCGTTGGATGTTGCTCCGGTGACGCCACACCACATAGCCGCCAGCAGCGATCGCGAACAAACAATAGGCAAGGGGTTGACCACTAATCACCATCAGGACAGAAACGGCGATCGCTCCAGAAATCGAGCTAAGGGAAACAATCCGCCACAAACTGAGGAATAGGGCAAAGACCCCAAAGGTGGCCAATCCTACGGGCCAAGACAGGGCGAACAAAATCCCTAGTCCTGTTGCAACGGATTTGCCACCGCGAAACCCCAGCCAAATGGGATTGCTATGGCCCACCACGGCACTGAGTCCAGCAAAAACCTCGAGCCATGGCAACCACCCTAGCTGGCTCGCCTCCAAAACATTGTTGCCCAAATATCGCGCCAGCAGCACTGCGCCAACGCCCTTCAGAATATCTACCACCAGTACGAATGCACCGGGCTTTTTCCCCAGCACCCGTAGCGCGTTGGTTGCCCCTGTTGAGCCAGATCCGTGGTCCCGTAAATCAATGCCGCGCAACACACGACCCACAAGGTAGCCCGTAGGCAGCGACCCCAACCCGTATCCCAGGGCAAGCACCATCAGATCAAAGAAAAATAGGTGAAGTAGGTCAGTCATATCCGGTTTCCCCTAGTGGCGAGAGTCGATGTTTACGGTGTTTATATATAACTGTGGCGATGGGCTATTGATTAGGCAGTAAATACCAAGCGCTATACCCAGCGTTTCGACTGAGCACTCAGCACCAAATATCAGCGCATAGCATCGCCAACACAGCAGAAACCGTAGGTGGAACTCAATGAAGAGAACTTCTACGGAAGGCTTTTGGTCACTGGTTACGGCGTATCACGGCTAATCATTGTGCGAGTTATGCTCGCAGCAAACTACCTACGCCCATGACCTATAACGGCAGAGAAAGGAGTGTTAGCGCCGATGCCGTAACCACAGCTATTGTGCAAATGGCGATCGCTCCTAGGGAACAGACGTCCATCTGCCGATGGTTTAAAAAACTTTCGTAAAAGCTACTACACATAGGCACCCTTTGCACAGGGGGATCGCCATTAATTTTCCAAGTCACTTTTCAGATCGTTAATTTTTCAGCCCTTGCCATTTCTTTTGATCCTGGCGTCCAAAGCCTGAATCTAAGCACTGCCAAGGCAGATCCCCACAATTATTCACAGCACTTAAAAGGTCGCGACGGAGCTTTATCGCCCGCGCCTTCCAAAGCAAAATCTAGCTCCCTATTCGCGCGATAGAGAGTGAATTACGAGAGAGTGAATCACGCCAGCGCTGCTTCTAAAGAATGCTGGTTCCACAAGTTACGGTACAGACCCGGCTCCTGCAATAGTTCATCATGGGTACCGATCGCCACAATTTCCCCATGGTCCATCACCACAATGCGATTAGCGGTGGCCGTGGCGGAAAGCTGGTGGGAGATAAAGATAATGGTTTTGCGATCGCGCCCTTGGCGAAGCTGATCTAAAATCGCCGTTGCCGTTTGGTTATCAACGCTAGCTAAGGCATCGTCAAGGATCAGGATGGGCGCGTCAAACAACAGGGCTCGCGCCAGGGAGGAGCGCTGACGTTGCCCCCCCGACAGGGTGATGCCTCGCTCCCCCACGATGGTGTCGTATTTCTTGGGAAACGCTTGAATTTCTTGGTGAATTTGGCTTTGCTGGGCTGCTCCCTCAATGGCCCCATAATCCTGCTCTGGGTCGCCATAGCGAATATTGTTGGCAATAGTGGTGCTGAATAGAAAGCTTTCCTGGGGCACATAGGCGATCGCCCGGCGCAAATTTGCCAAGTCCAGGCGAGTAATATCAATACCGTCCAAAAACACCGTATTGGGCTCAATATCCAACAGTCGCGGAATAGCGTTTGCCAACGTGGACTTGCCGCAGCCCACAGGACCGACGATCGCCACCAGTTCCCCTGGCTCAATGGTGAAAGACACATCCTGGAGAGCCCACTCGGTGCTGCCGCCGTAGCGATAGGACAGGTTATCAATGCGAATCTTGCCGCGCACCTGATCTCGAGCAACGGGAATAGCATCTGGCTCCGTTGCCACTTTTGGCTCCGTTTGCAGAATCGCTTCCACGCGATTAATGCTCACCTCTCCTCGCTGATAGGCACTAATGGTGAAGCCCAACAGCGCCGTGGGGAATACCAGTCGTTCCACGTACACAATTAACGCTAGGAAGTCGCCAATGCTGATGCGCCCCTCAGAAATTTCACCCGCACCAAACCACAGCAACACCAGCAAGCTCACGCTAGCCAATCCGCCCAACAGGGGAAACAGCACGTTGCGGGTTTTTGCCAGATTTAAATTTGCCCTCAAAAGTTGCTGATTTAGCTCATGGAACGCTTTTTCCTCATTCTCTTCCTGAGCGTAGATTTTGATGGGCGCAATGCCGCTTACGTCCTCTTGGATAAGGTTGCTAATTTCCGATAGCTCGTTCTGTACCGCTTCCTGTTCATCCCGCAGTCGATTGCTAAACAGGTGCACCATCAAAAACATAAACGGATACACCGCCAGGGACATCAGGGTCAAGTTGGTGCTAATGTTCAGCATCACCGGCAGGGTGAACGCATAGGCAAAGATGGTGTTAACTAGGCTCAGCACCGCAAACCCCAGCAGACGGCGAATATTATCCACATCACTGGTAGCGCGGTTAATCGTGTCTCCGATGCGATTGGCGGAGAAGTAGGCTGGCTCCATTTTCAGCAGATGTTCAAAAATCAACTGCTTTAGGTCAAATTCCACCTGGCGACCGACCCCAAACAGCAAAATGCGCGACACCATACGCACAACGCCCATGATGGTGGTCAGAAGAATAATCGCGAGAACCGCATTGAGAACCTGGTCAAAATCGAAGCTCACCTGCAGATCGTCAACGCTATCCCGAATCAGGAAGGGGATATACACCCCTAACCCGTTGACCATCATCAGTGCGCCGACCCCAAAAAGCACTTTTTTGCGGTGGGGATATAAATACTGCCCCAGTCGTTTCAGATTGGATCGCGCCATGGTGACCGTTTTAACGTTGGTAGGTAATGCGGTTAAGGAATCCAGATAACTGGGCGACAGTATCTGGGATGAGACAGCTCATCAGTTAGCGATTATTGGTAGCTATTATTTGGAACTCACAGCCCGTCCCAGTGACCGGAACGGCTCGCAGGAACTATAAGAGCGGTTGGGTTGGATCAGGGGCGATCGCCGTAGACCAACCTTCAAAAGGCTCTCCCATAAACTCCTCGCCCATGTAAATACTGCGAATATCCGCCGGGAGGGCATCTTCTAGCTTACGGTAGCCTTGGCGCAGTTTGCTGCGAACGGTAGCGGTAGAGGTTTTTTCCCCTTCTGCCTGTAAATAGGCGGCAATGCGAGGCTCGCTCCAGTGGAGGGTTTGGGCCATGATGATCATCAGGCGCACCATGGCATCTTGCCGATCCAGGGCAGACTCCAGATAGCACCACAGCGGTGGCGATGCAGAACTTAGGGAGTAGTGGATGGATTCAATGGAGGGCAATTCCGCCTGGTTAATAGATAAAGCAGTGATATTGATAAGCCAATTTTGGAAGGTAAATTCTTCCAAGTTGCCGGGAAGCTGATCGCTGGCGCGGCTTAGATCCAAAGTGGGCAATTCCCGATAAATCCGCTGCCAGATTTTTGCAAATAAGTAATCTCCCTGCACTGCCGACGGGGCTGAGTGACGCACCAAGGTGTACACAATGGGGCTATAGCGACAAAACAGGGTAACAAAATAGCGACCGGCGTCGGGATAGCGCTTGAAAAGATCTAACAGCTCTAAGTCGCTACGGTTAGCGAGGGCAGCAATTAGCGGATGATTAGCTTCGGGAAAGGTGGGGGTGTCCATTGGGGCGATCGCCAGGTGGTGGGTAGGCGGTGGGCTGCCAACAGACAGCGAAACACACCGGATCAGCTTAAGGCTACACCCAGTTTTACCTTAATTTTTACTTTGACTGCGGCTTTTCTACGCTCAAGCCCGTTTGTAAGGTCCTCTCAACCCTGTTCCAAAGCCGCTGCCGACGCCAATTCACCGACCTAGTGTGATGAACCCTCGTCGTTAGTCCAGGACAGAGTGCCTAGAATAGCGTCTTCCATTTGCATACGCTGTTCCATCTGCCGCAAAAAATATCCCGTCATCATGGCAGAAGCCAGCAGATTTGCCAGGCTCTCATGGTCAGTCATAACTTGCGCGTGAAACTGTTCTGGAGGCAGGTTACCGATAAGCCCTTTCACGTTTTGGGACACAATTTGTTTAGCGTCTGAAGTGGCAGACTTTGCCACTTCCGCCAAAACATCTGGAGACTGCTGCTTTAAATACTTCAGCAAATAATTAATGGAATCGCCGTCAGAACCGCTAAGAAAGTCGGCATTATTGGGGTTAAAAACCATGGGCAATGTTTAGTGTCAGCCAGCGGACTAGGAAAGCTTTGCCATTGATTCCAAACACTTCGCCTTTGGGGCAGGAATTTCGATCTGGCAAAAACATTTAATTTTCTAGCGTTAAAACGTCTAAAGAAAAGTTGAATTAAAGCAATTTAAATACGTACGATGACTTTTGGCGGTTTTGCAATTAATCCTATAGATATTGTGACACCTTTACCCGCCAGTGGGAAATGGAGCGGTAGCCGCCACCGCTTAGGGGCTGTCATCATTCAAATCCCAAAGCCAAAAGCTACGAAGGTTTTAACCCCTAACGCTTTTGGTTTTGACAAGGCGTAGACTCTTCGATGCGTGAGACTTCTGGCGCCCAATGATGGCACGCTCTACACAGTTTTTCCCTGACGCCTTAACTAATCCGCCTGGTAGAAGGTGATTAGTCGACAGGCGATCGCCATAGATTCCCTAAATCCGCCCCATCGGAGCCCACGGTATACAAATAATCAAAGCCGTCGGATAACGCAGGCGGGTTTCGCTGCAGCTGCTGGTGCATACGGCAAACAACAGGCTCCGGCACCTGGCGAGAGCGTCGAGCATTACGGGCTAAACAAACCTCCAGCGGCACATTGAGCCAATAGCCGTCCACGGTGGTAAATCCCGTCTGACGGGCAGCGCGGATTGCGCGACGGCGATCGCGACGGTTGGCATGGGTTGCATCGTATAGCACTGCCCGCAGGGTACCCGTTCGAATCCCGTTAATACCCCGCCGCCACTGGGCACCAACCTCTTGCCAAATTGCTGCCCAGGATCCTTGAATCGCCGCATCGCCAAATAATTGGGCGCGAATACTATCAGTGGACACTACCATCCGCCCAGGTTCCTGCTGTTGCCAGCGATGGGCGATCGTGGACTTTCCACAGCCGGGAATGCCCATCAAAATCACCAGGGGCACGCTGGGAGAATCGTTCACTAAAAATTCCGTTGAAATAATGCCGTCCAAAAATCCAGCCCAAACAACGCCGCCATTGAAGACAAGTTTGCAGCGATCCGCGAATAGCGCGTTGTGTCTAGAATAGAAATCACGAACTATTTATGCCATCGAGTAGCGTTCTAGGGCGATCCATCGATACCATCTACGGCAACTTAAAAGGCTTAAAGCCCAGTCAGCTTAAGCAATTGCGACGACTGTATCACCAGCGGCTGCCAGGAGATTGTTTAACCACTCCTGAATTTGCCCAGCGGCTGGCTTCCGTTAGCGTGGCGGTGGATGAGCCCGTTTGTGCCTACCTCAATCGCCGGGGTCAGGTGATTCGAGTGGGGGTAGGTCCTCCCCATAAAACTCAGTTTTCTCCACGGGAACTGCCCCGCTATGGTGCGGAGCGCTTGTCGGGCATTCGCTGTGTGGCCACCCAGCTTAAACATGGCGATCGCCCC
>ERZ1740067.951-NODE-951-length-21430-cov-7.031532_pt1 | contig 21430 bp, 17 predicted proteins | sample MGYA00581736_ERZ1740067 | MGnify/ENA primary metagenome ERZ1740067 (study PRJEB43018, sample SAMN04849236) | marine metagenome | isolation source: floating plastic debris | place: Pacific Ocean | collected 2008-08-27 | study: EMG produced TPA metagenomics assembly... | reverse complement strand
GAAATCGTATGCTCTGTTTTACGGTACATTTCGTAGGCACTAGCCGACTTTAACAGAGCAATCCACTGCAAATTGTCGAGCGGGGTGCCAACTTCTTGCGCCGTAGGGAGGAGTAGAAAATACTTTACATCTAAAATTCGTGCCGTTTTGTCGGCCCGCTCTATCATTCGACCCAGCTGACCAAAATGCCAGCTTTCATTCCAAGACAAGGTGGCATCCATCACTCCAGCAAAACGATGGCTAGCCATTTTCACTTCGGAATAAAAGGCATAGGAGTCTCGGCTATCTTTCTCTTTCGCAGCGCCCTCTACCTGAAGGTAAAAAGCATTCACCTGCTCCCACATTTCAGAAGAGATGGTTTCTCTAACGGAGCGCGCATTTTCTCTGGCAGCCCTCACACAAGAGCGAATAGAATTTGGAGACGAGGTATCGAAGGTAAGAAAATCAAGGACGCGATCGGCAGTAGCTTTCTCATAACGATCCTTAAAGAGATCGCGATCGCCTGTCACCGCAATCAACGGCTCCCACTGCTGAGCAACCCCAACAGGATTATCCATCAGCAAATTGAGGTTAACCTCTACAAATCGGGCCACATTTTCTGCCCGTTCGATGTAACGATTGAGCCAGTAAATAGAGTCAGCAACACGGCTTAGCATGGCAGTTAATGGTGCATTGTTGTTATGTGTAAAAGAGACACTCCCTAAAGAGTTTCTCAAGGCATTGGTTGAATTGTGGTAAATCCTCTAGAGCAAGCGCCAGAGATCATTCACTCATCACCCAGGTATCTTTACTACCACCTCCTTGCGATGAATTCACGACAAGTGAGCCCTCTTTCAAGGCAACACGGGTCAGCCCACCGGGATTCACATAGGGTGACTTGGACTGGCCGCATAAGATAAAGGGTCTCAAATCGATGTGCCTACCCTGGAAAGACTGGTCGATCAGTGTAGGCATCCGCGATAGACACAACGTAGGCTGGGCAATGTAGCCACGAGGATTCGTCTTGATTTTTTTAGCAAAAGAGTCTTGTTCTTCTGCCGAAGACTGACTCCCAATAAGCATACCGTAGCCACCAGAGGCATCGGTCGCTTTTACAACAAGAGAATCTAGGTTAGAGAGCACGTGAGACTGTTGATTTTGGTCTTCGCAAAAGTAGGTAGGGACATTTGGAATAATCTGCTCTTCGCCGAGATAGTAGCGAATCATCTGCGGCACGTAGGCATAGATCAGCTTGTCATCGGCAACACCGGTACCGGGTGCATTTGCGATCGCAACCCGTCCTTCTCGATATACCTGCATTAGTCCAGGGACCCCTAGCATCGAATCCGCTCGAAATACCTGCGGATCCAAGAAGTCATCATCAATGCGTCTGTAAATGACATCGACTTGCTGCAATCCCTTGGTTGTGCGCATTTTGACGTAGCCGTCATCCACAACCAGATCACGCCCCTCCACCAGGGTAATCCCCATCTGCTGCGCCAAAAACGAATGCTCAAAGTAGGCAGAGTTAAATGCGCCAGGACTCAACAGCACCACCATAGGATCACTCACATGATCAGGTGCCAGCTCCAAAAGCGTTTCGAGCAGTTGGCCCGGATAGTCATCGACAGCTTTAATGTCTAGCTCATTGAAAAGCGTAGGGAAAGAGCTTTTCATCACCGTACGGTTTTCGAGCACGTAGGAAACACCAGAGGGACAGCGCAGATTGTCTTCTAGCACGTACCAGACACCTTCGCGATCACGAACCAAGTCTGTTCCAGTGATATGGCACCACACATCCTTAGGGGGCTTCAACCCTTTGCAAGGTGGCAAAAATCCGGAGGCAGATTCAATGGTCTCTCTGGGAATAATGCCGTCTGCAATAATCTTCTGATCGTTATAGATGTCGTCCAGAAAACAGTTGAGCGCAATGATCCGCTGCTTCAGACCTTTCTCAATTGCCCTCCAGTCTTTTCCTTCAATAACACGAGGAACAACATCAAATGGGAAAACCCGCTCTGTACCTTGATTATCCCCATAGACGTTGAATGTAACACCTAGCTTAAATAGCGTATTTTGTGCAGCCTGCTGGCGACGAATGAGGCTATCGATCGAAAGAGACTCAATCCGCTCAATCAGAAGTGCTGCTGCTGCCCTGGGAACACCGCGTGATGCAAACAGCTCATCATAGAAGTTACCAGGATCGTAGTCTCGAAAAGACATCGCAACACCGTGGAATAAGATTCATATGGATTTTCCACAAATAGCGTTTTTACGAGACCGAAAAAGTGTGTCTTGTGACAGACTTTTAGCCTAAATTGTGATCCAACTCACTTGCGCAGAGTCTCTATCAATGCATCTACCGAAAGTGCGACTAGAGTTGAAGATTTCCTTTAAATACTGTAACAGCTTGGCCACTAATCTTAACACGATTGTTTTCCTCGCAGCTTACATGTAAAAGCCCACTTCGCTCAGAAATTTGACGGGCAATCATAGAAGACTTGCTCAATTTTTCCCGCCAATAGGGCGCCAGTGAAGCGTGTGCCGAGCCTGTCACAGGATCTTCATTAATACCGACAGCAGGCGCAAAGTAGCGGCTGACAAAGTCGACCCCATCATCGTCAGCGAGTGCGGTGGCAATGACGCCCTGCACAGGCAGCTTACCAATAGCGACAAAATCAGGGGCAAGATTGTTTAACGCTGACTCTGACTGAATTTCGACGAGATAGTTCGTATCGTTCTTAAATACTGCGCGAATATTCCCACCACAGCAAAGAGACTTTATCAATTGCGGTAAAACATACTGGCTGGACTCAACCGGCTGCGAGGGAAAGTCCATTTCTATCCAATTTCCCGTTTGGCCATTGATCTCCTGAACGGACTGTTTGGCACTGAGCCAGCCACTCTGCGTTTTAAATTTAGCAACTTTATCGGTGGCCAAGTGCCCCTCACTCCATAGTACGTGGGCGCTCGCTAGGGTCGCATGGCCGCACAGGTCTACCTCAGTTGCAGGTGTAAACCAGCGGAGGCTGTAGCTGCCTGAGTTGTTATCTAAAGGATAGAGAAAGGCTGTCTCGGAGAGATTCATCTCAGCTGCGATCGACTGCATCAGCTCATCTTCTAGCGGGCTCTCGGTAACGCACACAGCTGCTGGATTACCCGAAAAAGGCTGATTGGTAAACGCATCTACCTGGATGATTGTTTGAGTTGTGTTAGCCACCATTGAATCTTTCCACTATTGAATCTGAATCTTTTCTGTGAACCCTTGCAGCTGGGTATTTTACTAGCTATCTCGCCCTATTCTAATTTGGCCCTACCGAGTATACCGCTGTTCTAACCAGACTCGAACAGCCTGCTCTGAGGTAAACACACCGCGCGTATCTGTAGCAGGATCATAAACAATCCACTGGATACAGCCGTTGGGCAGCGCCTTTGACCGAATGGATAATGATTGCGTGCCAGTCAGAAAATCAACTAAAGCCAAGCCTGCTTGCTTCAACCAAGTCCCTAAACTTTGCCGACCCGACCCTAGAGGACGAGCTTTCTGTTGACGGATAACCTGCTGAAATTCTGCCGCTAGAGAAGTATCTGAGCTAAAAAATCGAGATAGAAAATTCGATTGCATAGAACATAGCCTGCCAATGACTGCATTGACTTGACTATGACCCATGATCTTTTGCTTCTGTAAGGTACGATTCTGACAAAGTTTACTAGTACAGTGAGCAGATTTTATCGGTTTTTACATTTTCCAAAACTGTACTATCTAAACTTCTGAAAACTGTACCAGGTGGGCGCTCTCGGAATGGATTAGGCTAAAGGGAAGCATTGTCCATACCCTTCCTATGAAAATTCCATTGGACCGGCAGGCCAAGCAGCCGATTTACTTACAAATACGCGATCGCATCCACCACCTCATCCAATCCGGCCACCTACCGCCAGACAGTCAGCTACCCTCTATTCGAGCCCTAGCCAAAACCGTCAAAGTCAACAAGCTCACTGTTATCGAAGCCTACAGCGTACTGGAAGCAGATGGACTGGTCCGCGCAAAGCAAGGTGCTGGATACTTCACTAATGCACCCGAAAGTGTAGCCGATGCGATTGGAATTAAGACCACATCAGGCGTGCCGACTAAACGCAAAATTACTCGCCAGTCTTTTAACCCTGAGCAAAAGGTCATTTTGCCTAGTGGGGGAACGAATTCATTCCCTGAAGTCTACTATGCAGCAGTGCGATCATATGGTCAGCCAGATGTTGTTGATTTTAGCCGGGGCTTTCCACAACCGCTTGGGATAGAGGATCTTCAGCGAATTGCGCGGCGAGCAATGAAAGAGTCCCATGTATTTTTTAAGCCAGGAGACCCGCAGGGTGATATTGAGCTGCGTGGTCAGATTTGCCAAATTCTGATTCAGCAAGGATTAGAGCTTTCACCAGAGAACCTAATCGTAACCAGCGGATCTATGCAAGCCTTGGCACTCATCGCCGATCATTTTCTGTCTCCTGGAGATCGGGTCATTATTGAGGCCCCCACATATCACGGATTTATTTCTGTTCTTCAGCAGCGAGGAGCTCAAGTTATCGGCATTCCCATGACATCTGAGGGAATGAACCTAGCGCTGCTGGAACAATATCTCCAAAGTCACAATCCAAAACTCATCTACACCATCAGCACGCTGCATAATCCTACTGGCATCACTACGTCTGTTGCTCATCGAAAAAAGCTAGTTGCTCTAGCCGCTCAGTACGACTGTTTGGTGGTCGAAGACAACGCCTATGAACCTCTAAGCTTTGACACGACACCACCTCCCGTCAAAGCATTTGACACGAGCGATCACATCATTTACGTTGGCACATTCTCAAAAACGTTAATGCCTGGATTACGTGTGGGCTACATGGCAGTCACTGGGGAGCATAACAACGCCCTCACTCGGCGAAAACTACTACACGATTTCCATCTCTCAAATGCATCACAGGCCATCGTCAAAGAGTATTTAGCATCAGGCCATTATCGTCGCCGGCTCAAGCGCATTCGAGCACTGCACCGTGAGCGTCGAGACTACATGCTCAACCTGTTAGCTTTTCACTTTCCAACTGAAGTAACGTGGACCCTGCCTGAAGGCGGTACGTTCCTATGGATTCAGCTTCCAGATTCGATATCAGTCACTGACGTTAGCCAAAAAGCCGCGGAATATCAGGTATTGCTCGGCTCGGGCACTGCTTTTTTCCCAAAGGATCAAGGCTATCCAGCCCTACGGCTGAACTTTTCGCTACCACCGGAAGAAACCAAGAGAGGAATTCGCGTGCTTGGTCAAATTCTCAATGAAATGACAGGTGCTCTAGCAGCATAAACCCTGCGTCACAGACCCAGAATCTCCTCTGCTTTGGTTAGAATGACATCGGGATCAAAAGGCTTAGTCATGTAGAGGTCTGCGCCTGCTTCGTAGCCTTTTTGCTGATCGGCTTCTTGCCCCTTGGCAGTGAGCAATACGATAAAGGTCTCGGAAAGGCCCAATGTGCGCTTGGCCTCGTGGCAGACTTGATAGCCATCCATTTTTGGCATCATTACGTCTAAAAAGACCAGATCCGGCGTTTCTGCTTGAATGGCATCTATGGCTTCTTGGCCATTTGCGACGGTCAGCAGTTCTACACCTTCATCTTCCAGATCTTCTAGGGTTTGTTCTAGTAGAGCACGAATATGAAGTTCATCGTCTGCTATCAAGATAGTTTTAGCCATAGGAATATTGTGAGAGTAAAAAAGCTATATTGTGGTCCAGCTATACTGTACTTAAAGTGTTGTTTTCATAGAAACACTTTCCATCAGAATGACGGAAATATGTTCTAATCCTTTCTCGAATCTGAGTGTTTTAACGATGTTGTGTTCTTTTGAGAGCTGCGCATCGACAATCATCATATCGGGCTTGAGAGATCGCGCCTTATCCAAGCCTTCTTGGCCACTATCTGCGGCTGCTACAACGTAGCCCTTCGATAGCAAAACATCTGTGAGCGTTCTACTAGTCGAGGTATCCCGATTAACGATAAGCACCTTACTACGCGCACTTTTATTTTTCAACAAACTCTCTACAGTGTCCAAAAGTACCGCTGTGTCGATAGGTTTAGTCAGGTAGCGATCTATCCCTAAACGGAAGCCGCGATCGCGATCTTCAACAATCGAAAGCATGATAGCAGGAATACTAGCTGTTAATGGATTAGTTCTAAGCACCGCCGTCAGATCAAAGCCGTCTAGGTGCGGCATCATCACATCAGTAATGATCAAATCTGGTAACACCCGTTTGGCTATTTCTATGGCAGCAACGCCATCCTTTGCTTCCTCAACGGAATAGCCTTCGCTTTCGAGCTCTTGGCGTAGCAGAGAGCGAATATTGTTTTCATCATCCACCACCAAAATAGTCTTAGCATTACCCGCTTCTGCTGGAGCTGTTTGCCTAACGTCCGCCTTCAGACGATTAACGACATCTTCAACAGAAGCATTACGCCGCTCTACCCATCCAGATGAGAGTGCCAATGGTAGCGCAATCGAAAAAGTGCTCCCTACGTTCAACTGGCTTTCAACCCAAATACGCCCCCCAAGGTGCTCAACGATTCGCTTACAAATCGGTAAGCCAAGCCCTGTGCCTTGAGGCTTGTCTGTCATAATCTCACCCACCTGCTTAAATTTTTCAAAGACTTTGGCTTGATCTTCCTCACGAATGCCAATGCCCGTGTCAATCACATTGATACGCAGCTCATCTTCACTGGTTTTGACTTCGCAGGTGACACTTCCCTCGTCGGTGAATTTTACTGCGTTAGAGATCAGGTTAATAATGACTTGTATCAATCGGTCTTGGTCGACGAAGACCTTGGGCAGGTCGGGAGCAATCTCGGCGGTGAGCGTAATATTGTTGTCGCTGGCCAGGATAGACGTTGCTGCGATCGCTTTCTCCACGACTACCTGCGGATCGACCTCTGCCATTCTCCATTCGAGCTTCCCTGACTCGATTTTAGCAATATCTAAAACATCGTTAATCAGTGTGGTCAGGCGATCGCCCTCCGACACGATGATTTTTAAGTTATCTCGAACCTGCCTAAGCGCACGCTTCGTTTTTTTATCGTCGCTGACAATCGCTGGAATGAGAACGGTGTCCATCTTTTTTTGAATGATTTTGGCAAAGCCTAAAACCGAGGTCAGTGGCGTCCTGAGCTCATGAGACACTGTAGAGATAAAGTCGGTTTTCATACGGTCTACCTCTTTTTCAGCAGTAATATCCCGTATAAGAACAACACATCCCAAACTGTTGCCTGTCTCAGGATCAATAATGTTACTGACCAAAGCTTGACCTATCGCCTGATTAGCCAGCTGTATCTCATGACTTAACACAGCGCCTGGTTCACGATGGCAACGGGCAATGAGCTGATTGAGATCATCTGCAAACACAGCTTGCGCAGGTCGCTCCCGTACAGCTGCTTCCGTCTGTGCAAACATCTTGAGCAGAGGCGGATTGCAACGAGTAATAAACCCTGCATTATCAGTTACTAAAAGGCCGTCACCTAAGCTGTTAATAATGGCGCTTAACTCTTGTGTGCGCTGCTCCAAATCTATCTGAGAGGCTTCTAGGGCCTGAGTTCGTGAACCGATCCATTCAATTAACTGATTGAAGCTGCTGGCCAAACTGCCTAGTTCATCGTCACTCGTAACAGGCACTCTCAAATCAAATCTGGCCTCTTGAGAGATTGTGCGAGTAGTGCTTGTCAGCGCTTCAATAGGACGGCTAATGCGTTTAGTCAGTAGCAGTGCGACGGCAGCGGCAATCAGCCCTGTTAGCACTGTGCCCACTGCAAATGTAACAGCCAGTCTCCTTTGAGAAACTAAAGAGATACGGGTGTTGCTGTAAGTAATCAGGCCGAGTTGGCGCTCAGGTATTTCTGCACTGAAGTCGATTGGGACGTAGCTCAGCAACTCTTTTGCACGGCTGTGTGATTGATCGGCATGTGCTTTAAAGATCCCGCTACTCTCCTGGTGACGTTCAACCAGGCCAACTGCACTAGGAACACGTACGTGCACACGTCGTGATAAATGCTCTGTGTTGGAACCAGCAAAAATGGTGCCTGACTCGTTAACTAAGTACCAGCCATGGCCTTTCTCTTCTAAAAGGGTAAATAGCTGATTGATATAATGACCCGGAATGCGAGCTCTGATGATGAAGAGAATCTCGCCTGTTTGTTGGTCCTTAATAGGAACGGCAAATTCTACTCGTAGTTTACCAGAACTCTTTGAGAGGCCAGGACCGTTCATTGCAGGCTTTCCGGTCCTGAGTGCTGCTTGAAAATACTCGTAGTCACTATAGTTTCCTCTCAGAGGATTACCTAGATTCTTCTGTAGGATTGGATTCCCATCCAAATCAAATATAACTAAACTATCAAAATACTCTACTGTTTCAAAAAAGCGATCGATCTCTTTTTGCTGTTGCAGTTTTGTTGTGTTTGACCCAGATTGAGTAAGGACAGGGTTCAACGCTAACACCTCTAAATCGCGTAATCGACTCACTAGAAAGCTATCAATTTGGCTACCGGCAAGTTTGCTGTATAAACGCTGATCGCGAGTTACCTGCTGAAAGATCGCTTTGCTTGCGAAAGTATAGGCGACACTCCCGATTACGAAGACAGGCAGCATACTAAGTGCAATCGCCAGCATTGCTGCTTTATATCGCAGTTTTTTTCCTTTCCACTTCCTGCTTCCAAGTGGAGATGATGAGGGCGCTGAGGGTAGCTCAGAAAATGCTGTCATGATGATGATCTGTCGGCGATTATATGCCTGCGGTAAACTATACTCGCTTAAACCTTTACAAGGTGCTAGGTCCCTAGCAACCAAACGAGAACTCTGCAACAGTTCTCATTCGAATAACTTCTCAGCCAGAATCCAAATCAGACACTCCATCCTGACCATCGAGCGACGACTCATCGCTCACAGGAATCCGAACAACGATTTCAGTGCCTTGTCCCTCTTGAGAGAAACACTTTATTTCTCCCTGATGCTGCTCTACAACAATCTGATAACTCATCGAAAGCCCCAATCCCTTTCCCTTTCCCACTTCTTTAGTCGTAAAGAAAGGATCAAACAGATGGGCTTGAACAGGTTTTGGTATCCCTGGACCGTTATCTTTTATGCGAATAGTATTCCAGGGGGCTTTGTGTTCGGTTGTTATAGTGACTGTAGGCACCTGGCCAGTGGTCAGTGCTAAACCTTTTTCTTCGCGCTCATCTAAGGCATCAAGCGCATTGTTCAGCAAATTCATAAACACTTGGTTTATCTGCTTTGCATGGCATTCAACAGGCAGCAACGAGCCGTAGTTTTTGACGAGTGTAATCTGCGTCCCTCTATTTTCAGCCTTAAATCGATGCTGTAACAGCAGTAGCGTGCTATCTATGCCCTCATGCAGATTGACCTTTTTACGCTCTGCCTGATCCAATCGAGAGAAATTACACAAAGAATCAACAATTTCTTTAATGCGGATCGTTCCTGCTGACATACTCTCTAGCAGCTTAGGCAAGTCCTCCTTTAAAAAGGATAGATCTATATCCTCAAGCATATGCTTTATTTCTTCTGTGGGTGCAGGGTAAGCTTGGCTGTAATGTTCAAGTAGCTCAAGAATATCGCTGACGTCACTATGCAGGTGGCTAAGATTACCTTGAATAAAGGTAATGGGATTGTTAATTTCGTGGGCAACCCCAGCGACCATCCGACCTAAGCTAGATAATTTTTCGGTTTGAACAAGCTGCATTTGCATCTTCTTCAAATGATGCATGGTTTGTTCTAGCTCATGGGCTTTCTCCTCAGCAAGCTGAGCAGCCTGACGACTCTCTTCATATAGCTCTGCTTGCTCTACCGCAATGGAAAGTTGATTGCATACAGATTGGAGCAGCTTACTTTCCTCTTCAGTCCAAGTGCGTTCTTGCTGACTGCCACAACACAATAAACCGGTGCGTCCTGCCTGAGTTGTGATCGGATGAGCGAGAATAGCTTGACACTGTACCTGCGTTAAAAGGATCTGCAATGCTGAGCCCTCTGGTTGAGTGGCGCTATTCGTTTGAATTGTCTGTTGTTGATATAGTTGATCTGAAAAGCTATCAGTTGCTTCAGAAAGATTACAAATACCCAAAATGCTCTCAAGGGAGCGGCCTTTAGCTTCACTGACAATGTCGAGATGTTCATCTGCCATGGGGGTATTCAAAATAGCTGGCAGACTAATATCCAGTCCGCTTCGATACCACAAAAAGAAGCACCGATCCGCCCGAAGTGTGAACTGAATTTTTTGGACGGCTGTTTGTAGCGTATCCGAGAGATTCAAAGAGTTGCGAATGTCTTGAGATAGCTGAAATAACAGCTCGTTTTGACGACTGGCTTTCAGCTTTTCTTCATTCATGAGGACACTAATCACGCTAGCAACATAGGCACCAAGCGTGACCAGTAACTTAAAGTCTGCCGAATGATAAGGGTTTGACTGAGTCCTATAGAGAGCGATCGCACCGATTAGCCGCTCTTTAATTTTTAGGGGAATACAAATGAGCGTATTGCAGCGATACCCTTGGGCAGCAGCTTGCGCCGCATCATATCGCTCATCAGCTAAGACATCATTGATAATTTCACCGCGTCCAGTGGCAGCAATTTTACCGATCAGCCCTGTTCCCAGTGGAATGGGCGCATGGCCGGAGGGCGCTTTTGATCCTAAGGCTGCATTACTAGATAGCTGACTAGAAACCTGAAAAGAAGCAACAGCTTCGAGCATTTGCGTAGATTCATTCAGCAGTAGAAGACTGCCACCGTCTGAAGGGAACAGTTGCTGCGCTTCCTCAATCACCAACTTTGAGATTTGATTGATATCGAGGGTATCAACAATCTGTTCTGAAAGTCGAAAAAGCAGCGTGATTTCTTTGTATTTCCCCGAAAGCTCCTGGGTCAGCGTTCTTTTTTCCAATTCTCGGCAAGCCAGCCTCGAAAGCAGCTTAGCTGCCACATCAGCCCCATCTCCGCCAAGCACCCAGCCAATAATCTCGTCTTCTAGAACAACAGCCACTCGCTGGCATGCGTCTAACCTACCGCAAGGATGGCCCAGTAAAGGGCGCTCGTCCGCATCCAACACACACAAATCGTCATCTATGGCCTCCATCACGGCTGTGACTAAGGCAAGTTCTCTGCGGAGCACTAATTTCTTCAGGCTCTTTCGGAGGGCCATGTCACTGAATGGTAGGTAGATGAGCTGACGTTCACATATGCTTACCCCATAGTGTGCCCATCAATTTTTCTGAGTACTATGTAGAAACGGAGTTCCGCAGACGTACTTAAGGTGCCTTAAGATAAGACACTTGTAGCGTTGGCCACTTAGCTCACTACATTATTGAACGCTAAAACCATTGAGTTTTGCGGGCTAAGTGGTGCGCAAGCGCGCGTTGGACTAGCCTCACCCTTGGCGGTATGCATCCGTACGCTTGCTGCACCATCCCCCTTGAACATACAAAATGAGGGAACCCCTGACATGATTTTGCTGCTAGTGTTTGGTGTAGGATTAGCAGCCGGTTTTGTAGATGCGATCGCAGGGGGTGGTGGCTTGATTATGCTGCCAGGGCTACTATTTACCGGCTTGCCAGTAGGGAATGCGATCGCAACCAACAAGCTTTGTGGGACAGCGGGTGCCATCGCCAGCTCTGCCAAATTCGCTCAGTCTGGCAATATCGACTGGCGGGCTTGCGGAGCCATGGGTATTCCTGCGGTCATCAGCGCATATATCGGCAGCCGCAGCATCGGTCTACTGCCAGATGCGTGGGCCGAACCTATTGTGATCGCACTTATGTGTGTCATCACCGGATTTGTTCTTTTCAAACCGACACTCGGAACAGGTTCTCCAGGTGCAAACATACCTGGAGACAAGCTCACCACACCACAAGTTTTGTATGGTTTACTAGCGGGCCTCATCATCGGCTTCCACGACGGCTTTTTTGGCCCAGGGACAGGTGTTTTTCTTGTGTTTGCACTACTCTCGCTCTGGTCTTTGGACTTCCTACGCGCAACCGGGTCCACCAAAGTCATTAACCTCATGACAAACCTTACTGCACTGATTACCTTTGCCATTTCTGGCAATATCGACTACTCAAAAGGTGTCGTCGGTGCACTAGGAGTAGGGCTAGGTTCCTATGTAGGTGCAACGCTAGCAACAAAAAAAGGAGCCAAAATTATCCGGCCCCTCTTTGTTGCTGTTACAGTTTCACTCATCGTCAAGCTACTGTACGACTATGCTACATAGGATCCTGGTAAAGATAGATGCCATTCTCGAGCTTTCATTGCTTGCTATCCCAACAATTTCTATAATTTGTAGAAGCTAACTTATGTTAAGGCACCTAATACTAAGTCAGACAACATCCAAATCCCCTTAAAGCCACCTGTAACAAACAAAATGACGAAAATAGCACTAGAACCAGGATGGTCTTTAATACACTTGAAGCTGGGAAAAAATTCGCTAAAAACCGTGAATCCGTCAAGAGGTGGAATAGGTATAAGATTGAATACTCCCAGCCCAAGATTAATATGAGCTGCCATATAGAAGAAGTTTGGACTTAAAAAACTACCCGGCTGAGCAACAATCAAATTGACTGCAATGATAGATACGATTGCGATCACGAAGTTCGTCATTGGGCCAGCCGCCGATACCATAATACGCCCAGCCGAACCATCCCTAAAGTTTCGTGGCTGTACTGGCATTTGGCCCCAAGCCATACCCACCAAACACAACATAATCAAAGAATGCCACCCCATGTGTATGACGGGATTCATCGTCATGTGTCCAGTTATTCTTGGCGTGTCATCCCCCTGGTAAAGCGCAGCTGCTCCATGCCCCAGCTCATGCAGCGAGATAGATAGAATAATTATTACAACAAAACGTGCAACGTAAACTGGGTCCGTAAACAACGATTCTAGAAGCATTTATCTGATAAAAAAAGACTGATGATGAAGGCGAGTAAATATTATGGGCAAAGGATTATGAAACTGTTGAAAGCGACAGTTTTCGTACTGTTCTATCCCTTCAATAGCTAAAACCATAGTGAATTAGGCATTTGAACACCCAACTCGATATTTTTAATTGGTGATCATCTATAAGTATCTACCTGAGAAGAAAGTGTGGTCTTTCTCGTGTAATCTTTTTCTTGCCGATAATTATGGCTCGACTATTATCAGCCGCAGCAACTGTAGCTATCGATAAGCCTATCCCTACGGTGACAGCTCCATCATCCAGTCCCATCTGGGAGCCAACGTCTGTTACGACGATAGCGCCTAAAATACTACCAGCGAAAAACACCCAGCACCTTGAACCTTCATGGATAGACATATCCAACAATCGGAGAAATAACACTAAAAAAGATTGCATAGCTAAGTGAGCACTCGGCTATCTCTCCTTCAATTGCCGATACTGTCTGCTTTCAATAAACTGTAATTATATTTAACGCGGGTGCGTAGCATTCGCCGATGCAACATTTGTAAAAAAGTATACCTGCCTTCACGCTGCATTGTATCGATTGCGCACGCGCTGTTACAGGCGTATTGCTACGTATCTAGGACGACAAAATCTACAGTTTAAGGTAACAGCAGCAGCCTGAAAATAGCTGAAAAGACTTAGACATTCTTAGTCTGTTTTGGGATGAGGTCAATCATTTACAGCACATAGCCCCTCACATACGTCTATCTCCGCAGTTATAAGAGGCTATTAGCTATTATGCTGCATCTATCACCAACAGACTCGGCATGTTTAGAGTGTTCACCCGATAGAATTAGCCCACTCTTTTGCCCAAGCGAGGATCTCATGGACCCGCTCAATGGACGCAGCTTCCGAGTAAAGTCGCAGCACCGGTTCTGTTCCACTAAAGCGGATCAGCAGCCAGCTATTATCTTCTAGATTTAGCTTGTAACCATCCACCGTAATACAGTTGTCAACGGTCTTTCCAGCCACCTCTGTAGGCGTATTCGAGGCCAGGGCCTCTAGCAGCTTTGCTCGCACCTCCATATTGGCCAACGGCAAATCGATGCGATCATAAGATGCTGTAAAGCTAGTCTGCGCTCTCAGTGAATCATTCAGCTCACCAAAGTCTTTGCCACTTTGGACCACAGCTTCTAGCAAATACAGCGCAGAGAGCAATGCATCACGCTCTGGAATGTGATGGCCATAGCCAATACCACCGGACTCCTCACCGCCAATGAGTACCTCTGCTTCCTGCATCCGATCGGCGATGTATTTATAGCCAATTGGCGTTTCGTGTACGGGCAAATCGTACAGTTTGGCCAAGGCTAAGAAGAGATTAGACCCACTGAGCGTTTTGACGACTTCGCCCGTCATTCCCCTGCGCTGTGTCAGGTGCTCCATCAGGATAGGGATGAGGACCTGTGAGCTAAGGAAGGTGGCTTTTCCGTCCATGCCAGCAATGCGATCACAATCCCCATCAAAAATTAATCCCACCGTCAGTCCATCATTAGTCTTATTCTCAACCGCCTTAAACAGCTTAGGAATGTATTTAGGCAGCGGCTCCGGCGCGCCTCCTTCAAACAGCGGGTCGGGCTCACTATTAAGCTCATTCACATCCCGTTCTAGCAATCGATTCAACCCCGTCGACGCCGCACCATGCATCACTTCAGCAAAAATAGTCAGCTTGCCATCATCCATGGCCTTCCGAATCGACTCAATAGCCACCATCGACTGCAAGGCGCTGCAATAGCTAGGCCAGGGATCAAATGGGGTGATACTGCCGGGGGCGTCTGCCTTCGGCGCAGACTGATCGAGTTTTGCTTCTACTTTCTCCGTCACTTCAGGTGGAACCGAGCCCCCCAAAGCACTTTTTATCTTTAGGCCGTTGTAGGCAGCAGGATTGTGGCTGGCGGTAATAACAATAGCACCGAGTGCTTTTTGGTCGAAGGCCGCCCAGCTAAAAGCCGGTGTGGGCGCAAAGCATTCGGATAGCTTGACCTGATAACCTGCGGCTGCGATCGCCTCTGCTGCATACCGAGCAAAATCCGGAGACAGAAATCGACGGTCGTAACCTACTATTACCGTCTTACTGCCGTTGTCACCGTACGTCTCTTCTAGGACCCGTGCTGCCAGCGCCGCGACCTTACCCACCCGGTCGAACGTAAAGTCAGCGGCAATCATACCGCGCCAGCCGTCCGTTCCAAACTTAATAGGTTTACCGACAAAGGTTGAAGGAGAAACAGAAGCCATAGTGAAGTCACGTAGGAAATAAAGAATAGGAGGGAATCAGCCGCAAACTGTGCCCACAGCAAGCAGTGTACCGATAGATGCCAGCGAAATACCAGTGAGCCAGATACAGATAGCATTTTTTTATCATCTTCACTGGCTGCAAGCATCACCGTATCAATCCTTCGTCGTCTCTACGGGCAAATCAGGAGTTCAGCAGGGCCTAATTTTCTATGTCAGCTGCATATGAGCATTCAGCACCTTTAATTTTCACCCTAAGCTTTATAAGCTTGTGATAACCTGATTAGGCATCAAATGCTCGTCAGAGCAATATCACGGGATGTGGCGCAGTTTGGTAGCGCACCTCGTTCGGGACGAGGGGGCCGTGGGTTCGAATCCCGCCATCCCGATTTCGTCGAAATTAAGCTACTGCAATGGTTAGGCTCTTGTCTAAGGAAAGGATTCCTACTTTGCAGTTCAACATTTATGTTCAGGATGAGAACTTTCTATATTTTGAGCGCCTAAGCGTATGAGATGTTCATTTTCCTTGCTTGAAAAAGTTAATAGCGGTTTTCCTACAGTTATGACCTGCTTTGCTAGCAATTCAGTTTTACTCTCTGGTGCAGCGTAGGCAATGAAAATCGCGTCTGCTAACGCTGCAACAAACTGGTTCCGTTTTTGAGCTAAGGTTGACGTCATACGACGCTGGTTGCTTTGAAAGGGCGAAAGAATTAAAAACCGGTTTTGCTGAATAGCCGTTCTTTGCTCTTTCAATAAGCACATTTTCTCTAGACCACGAGCAGGACAATGTACTACCGTTTGTTGCCCTCTCAGAAGAATGAAATAGCGTCAGCCTAAATCGGAACGGCGAGACGATGTGCGTGGCCGATGAATGTCCTTTCGATAAAGGGAAAACTTGGACATTCTTCAAATATTGGGGAGCGGTTTGCTGCACCAACGTAGAGCCTTTTCTGCTGGCAGTGGCATTCCCTAATTCTTCAAAAGTTAACACAGTAAGACTTAACTACTTTGGATGTTCACATTCTCGTACAGGGCGGTGAGTTCCCCTGTAAAGCCAACGCTTTGCAATTCAAATTGGGACTCTGGCAGTGAATAGGACTGCAATACCCACAGCCCTTTTTGATTTCGTCTGAAGCACTCTACTCGCTGGCGATGGGTGTTTATCAAGACGTATTCCTGCAGGCTATCGAGCGTTTGATAATCTGCAAATTTGTCACCTCTGTCAAATCCAGTGGTGGACTCCGACAGCACTTCTACGATTAGGATGGGATGTCGTTTGAAAGTCGGCTCGTCTTTATCTGTACTGTCGCAGGTCACCATGATATCTGGATAGTAGTATCGGTTGATGGCCTCAATTTGAGCTTTCATATCTGAAAAGTATACTCGGCATTCACTGCCTCTCAAATGACTGAGCAGTGCGGCAAACAAATTTCCAGTTAGTGTGACATGGGCATCGGTTGCCCCAGCCATAGCGTAGATTTCACCATCTATGTACTCGTGTTTGACGGCGCTAGTTTCTTCTAGGGCCAGGTATTGTTCTGGCGAAAGATGAGGTGAAGACGTCGAGGCAATCATGAGCAGACTGGCTGAAAATATACGTCAATTGTAGCGACTCACAGCAAAGGTCAGAATTTAGATGCCTTGGCAGCTCCCTGATGGTTTTCCCGCACTGTATCCGGTAGAGAAATCGCGGTTTTCATACTGCTTTCAGATGACGTAACCTACTCTTTAGTTATACCTGTGTGACAACCAGTGAGGGCGCATAAAAACTTTTGGTGATCAATTCGTATTCTCATCAAGCCTCAAGGGGCGTTTTACAAGGACTTTCCATGAGTGTGGCCCAACTATGTCGGTCGAATTTAGACGTTTATAGACGTTCTCTGGGTACGGCGCGGGTACGAACTCCTAATGGGAAATACTAAAATGCAATCGTACCAAAGGTTTCCTGAGTATTTCGACATCGTTCGGGACGAGAGGGCCGTGGGTTCGAATCCCGCCATCCCGATTTAGCAAACTCCCAGCTATCTCAGGCTTTAGAGCGTTTACATAACACTCTAAAGCCTTCGGGGATTATCAATAAGGGTCAAGGCCATTGGACAGAGTAAACGACCTAAATGAATAATCTCTTCACTGCAGTTCGTCCGGTTTGTAAGGAGGGCCTGCGTAACTATTGCCATTAGGTGGGAGCAGCCATGTTTTTTACCAATGATTTGCGACGTTTGACGCTCGTTTTAGTGAGCCTCTTGGGCCTGGTGATTGTGGCAGGGATATTCGTTTGGATTGATGTCTTGAAGGATTTAATCAATCCAACTGAAATAATATCGGCTGAAGACAAATACTTAGGAGCTGGAATCTTTATTTTCGCATACTACTTTGCTGCGGTGATAGAAGTGATTGCTATGGCAGTTTTGACACGGTGTCGATGGGTTCCCTTCAAGCGCGGGAAGGCCAGTGTTTGGCTCCTCAGCATTTTGGGGCTATTACAGATCCTCTTTTACACTTGGATAATACATAGTATTCGCGGTATCGGGTTTTATCCAGAGGGCTTGTGGGCACTGATATTGCTGTTGCCTTTTGGTTTAGCCTGTTTTTGGGTAAGAGAGCGAAATACAACTCACCATAAGCCAATTAGCTGCGATAGCCATCGATAGCCATTGCAATTAAATTTTTACTGCACAGGCAAGAGCTTAAACAACAGCAGATTGTCCAGGTAAAACGTCAAGGTTAGGCAACCAAGTTGTGTTTCATTGCCATAAATCCGCTCTCTCTTATCGATACTTTCAAAGCGGCGAAGAACAACACATCCAATTCCTTAACCTCCTTCGGGAACGGCTGGCTACGATTCTCCAAGGAAGAGACTTCGCCAACAGTTAGACAAAAAACGAGTTCTGCCATCTTCATCAATACTTCGATATTGATCTAGGGAGAGCAACATCTAAAAAATATCCTTAAAAATTTCAATGAAGCTTAACAGCGTACCTGTTTGGTCATTGAAAGTATGGCAACAGTTCGTACAACGCAATATGTCATAGCTCAGACCAGTTTTGCATTAGAGAAAGAAGACATCAGTTATAGTCTTCGATAGGACCGTTGTATTCCAGCATGACGATGCGATCGCTCCCAGAGCCTTCCACAGTGACCACGCTCAAGAGGGTGTAGTCTTCCATGGTAGAAACAGCAACGGGTTCTCCCCCTCTAAAGGTAAAGCGCCAGATATTGGGGCCGACAACTTCGCAGGGCGAATCAACCACAGAGCCGTGCATAGCAGGTTCCGCTCGATAAACCCCTATCCCGCCATTCTCTGCTTCAGCTGCCTGACGAGCCTCGTTTTTAGCGGCATTCAAAGCCCGCTGCTCTGCAGGTGTTGTTGCAACACAGGCTGTTTCTAGCAGCACAGGTACCGGCTCCTCACTCACCACTGGAGCTTCCTCAGCAGGCATCTCTTCAGCACTTACCTGAGATAAGGCCTGAGATGAGGCGAGTGGCGGGCCAGCATAATTTTCAATGGGACCGTTGTATTCCAGCTTTATGCTTCGACTACCGCCAACAGCAGTATCAACAGCAGCATTGACAGTAACAACACTTAAGAGCGTGTAGTCTTCTCTGGTAGAGACTGCGATGGGATCACCCCCTCGAATGATAAATCGCCATACGCCTGGACTAACAACCTCACAAGGCGAATCAACCACAGAGCCATGCATGGCAGGCTCCGCTCGATACTCACCGAGTCCACCATTAGTGGCTTCTGCTAGTTGACGCGCTTCATTTTTAGCGGCGTTTAGGGCCCGCTGTTCGGCCGGTGTCGCTGCGATACAGGCCGTTTCAGAGGGAGCAGTTTGCTTGAGAAAAGTTTGTTCAATCTTGGTGGATAATTCTGCCTTCGCAGGGGTTAAAAAGCCGAGGGCTGCTAGCAGTACCATGCCAGGAAGCATAATAAGTCTCATCTGAATTACTCCTGCTTAAAAGTTTCGCATATCTATAGGGCTAATTGTGAACATTTGGGTTTGCTCACCAGAAATTGTTAAATCAATCATATCAATAGTTTGAGAGGCATCAGTTAGTCACCAATAGCAAGAAAACATTTGGCACTCCCTCCAAAATAAGCCCGAATAAAGGAATGGCTGATTGCAACGAAGCATCTCGTAACTAAGGCCTGTTTTCCACTGAAGCAGTGAGGTACAAGACGATTGGCAATTCACAGTCAGTAAGATGAGCTGAGCGCACCTATACCTAGCAGCCAGAGCCTATCAGTCAGTTGACTGATGCTCTATTGTGGCTACTCAACGTTGACAGATGCAACCGAATGTCTTTTTGGAGTCTGGCCGACCCAGCTTTACCTTATATCTATCGCTTTAAGGGGCCATTACTGACTTAACCTAGTGTGATAAATTTGACCGCATCGCATACGTTTTTTTACTGTCTTAAAACACTATGACGTTTCATTCTCCTCGCTTACGGCTTCTTATCCGTCAGACAATACTAATGATTTGTGGCTTGTCTTTGGTGCTTTCTATGGCCACTTTGCCAGGCTTCACACAGGTATTACCTGCAAGTGATGAAGGCACACTACAGACTCAGGTGCTACAAGTTGGTACTGAAGCAGACTATATTCCTTTTGAATATAGAGACCCTGTATCGGGAGCAAATGAAATTATCGGCTTTGATATAGATATTGCGAACTACATTGCTCAGCAGCTGGGGCTAGAGCTACAGGTACAAGATATTCCTTTTGATCAGCTTTTACCCGCAGTGGCCTCCGGTGAGTTAGATTTTGCGATCGCAGCGATTACCCCCACTATCGAACGAGCGCAAACCCTGGACTTCTCCGACCCTTACTACAAATCTCGTCATGCCTTGATCTCTCGTCGATCCGCGCCCGTCCGCACACTGAGTGATATTGTCGGGAAGAAGGTAACTGTTCAAAGTGGCAGTGTTCAAGAATCGCTGCTCTTACAAAGAGTCGGGCTTAATATTGAAGTGACTTCTATAGGCACGCTGAACGAAATGGTAAGCGCCATTAGAGAAGGGCTGGCAGATGTGGCAATGGTCGAAGAGCTGGTCGCTGAAGCTTATTTAGAGAATAATCCCACGCTAGAAATGGATGTCCTTGGTGAGCTTGCGCCGTCTCCAGTGGCGATCGCATTTCCCAAAGACTCACCCTACATCGAAGACTTCAATGCTGTCATTGCTGATATGAGGAACAGCGGCGAGCTAGATGTCATTGCACGACGGTGGTTTACCGCAGATCCATAAGGATACCTGCTGCGAAAACCAGGTAAAAAATATCACAATGCCACTCAAAGAGATAAAAGCGATCAGCGATAACGCATCAAACGTCTCTAAAAAGCGATTAATGACCATTGTGGGGTTGGGATAAATCCCCAGACTTTTGGCCATTGAGCTCAACTCCAATGAACACTATTCGTTTGATTGTCGGTATTATTCCTTTATGCCCGCTACGTTATTCTGTTGGAGATGTCGTCCAACGCTACGATGAAAAAACTTAAGCTGCTGTGTTTCGCTCTAATCCTTACTGTTCTCACAAGCTGTGGGATGCTTACGCATGTACCACCCGATAGAGCTGTATTTCAGGCAATTATTCAGCAACAAATAGACATGCAATCAGCCGTCGCAAAAGGGCTAAATATGTCTGCTGGGACTGATGGCATCCCTGACTTTAAGGTGGGTAAAGTCTCTATTGAAAGCCGAGAAAAGCTATCAGACCCAGCTATTAAGAAGCAAGCAGCTTCCCATGGCGCTTATATCAACGAGCTGTACAGGGTCACAGGCACCTATGATGCGACTTTGACAAAAGGCAATCAAACTATTGAGCAAAACAGTCCCTTTGAATTTTTTTTAGGAAACCGGCCAAAGAGCATGCGCAGTACGGTATCTGCCGCTGAAGCTGCTGAACAATGGTATTTGCTATCGCCTGATTCTGCAAAACCGCTTTAGCCACTTTTCTCAGCCTATGAAAAACTGTCCGCTCTCGTGACCTCTGCCCATATGGTTTTCCATGCCCCGTCAAGGCTTCCATCCTCACTACAATCCCATGCCAATCTCCTGGCAGTAACCAAACCATCGTCGAAGTTATTAGCTACTGTGGCTGAGACATATTAAACGTTTCCCCTAAGCTGCCATGACATCAAGAGGCTGATACTCTATCGAGATAGGCATCTACAAAACAGTCAGAGGCCAGCATTTGA
>ERZ1740067.950-NODE-950-length-21439-cov-5.390713_pt1 | contig 21439 bp, 22 predicted proteins | sample MGYA00581736_ERZ1740067 | MGnify/ENA primary metagenome ERZ1740067 (study PRJEB43018, sample SAMN04849236) | marine metagenome | isolation source: floating plastic debris | place: Pacific Ocean | collected 2008-08-27 | study: EMG produced TPA metagenomics assembly... | reverse complement strand
GGGAGGGGAACAGCCACGGACTGTTTTCGTAGGCGCCTTCCGCCGAGCGCAGCCCGACATACTTCTTCATGGCAGATTGGGCGGCATGAGACAAAGGAACAAGGCGCTCCTTGCCGCCCTTGCCCTTGATCTCAATCAGCCTTGCATCCCTCAATGCGGCCGTGACCGGCAAAGCTACCAGCTCGGAGACCCGGAGCCCGGTTGCATAAAGCACCTCGATGAGGGTGTACATGCGCTGCGCACGCAAGGCAGCTGCGGCTGATTTGTGAGGCGCTTCTGTTTGCTGACGTGCCGTTTCGATCAAGCGTTCGACGTCGTCCATAGAAAGGACTTTTGGCAGGCTGCCCCGTTTCTTTGGCGCCGACAACGTCCGGGTCGGATCGTCCTGGCGGCTACCTTCTGAATAAAGAAACTTGTAGAACTGCTTTAGGGCCGAAAGCCGCCGTGCCTGAGATGTTTCTGCGAACCCTCGGCGGGTGAGGTCGCTCATATATCCTGAGATGTGATCCGAATTTGCCTCTGCCAGTTTTGTTCGGCCTAAAAAATCGGAAAAGTCCTCCAGATCCCGCCGATAGCCTGCGAGCGTGTTTTCCGCAGCGCCCCGTTCTGCAGCGAGCATTTCCAGGAAATTCTCTAGATCGAACCCAGTTGCCATCAGCGGCCAAACCCATCTTTCTTGACCCGGACGGTAATTTCGCGTTCGCGTGGCTCCACGAATGTCGCGAGTGAATAGACCGCGCCGTAGCCGAGTGCGCCCAAGATGAGAAGCACGATCAAGAGGCGTGTGAGCGTTGGCACGGTGGTCTCCGTTGGTGTCGAATCAGACTTCTTTGAATGGTTCCCCAAGCTGTTGTCTGTTGCAAGTTCGCTGCACAGTGCAAGCGTTGATGTTTCCCGCTGTGCCCTCGTGCGTTTTGCCGCGAATATGGTAAAACGCCGCCATGAAGAAACACGAAAACACCCAGATGTCGCCAAACCCTGCCGATGGCAGGGGGGTAGACACGGTTGATCTCAAGCACCTTGTTGCTGCGCTTGGCAAACGATCAATTGTATTGGTCGGTATCATGGGATGCGGCAAATCAACGGTGGGCAAGCGCCTTGCTCAAAGGCTCGGCTTGGAGTTTGTAGACGCTGACAGCGAGATTGAACGCGCTGCGAATATGACCGTTTCGGAAATTTTTGCGGAACACGGCGAACCTTATTTTCGAAGCGGTGAAGAGCGTGTGATTGCCCGGCTTCTCCAGGAAGGGCCGCAAGTGCTGGCCACCGGGGGCGGTGCTTTCATGAGCGATACGACCCGCTCGGAAATTGAGACAAATGGCCTGTCGATCTGGCTCAAGGTGAATTTTGAGACTGTTATGGCGCGGGTGCGCCGCCGCTCAACGCGTCCGCTACTCCGCAATCCGGATCCGGAAGGCACCATGCGCAAGCTGATGGCCGAACGCGAACCGGTCTATGCGAGGGCTCAGCTGACGGTGACCTCAAAAGACGTGCCTCACGAGGCCGTGGTTGACCAGATCGTCCTGACCCTCGCAGACCACCTTTATGGACAAGGCTGACGGAGCCTTTCCTGACAACCATTGCAGTTTGGAACCCAAGCAAATGGCAAATCTGGATGCCGCTGACGCCATCACGTCGCAAGCAATGCAAACCGTTCGCGTCGACCTCGGGGCGCGCAGTTACGATATCCGCATCGGACGGAATGTTCTGGAAACTGCAGGAGCGGAAATTGCCGCGGTTATTCCGGGCGCCCGGCTGGCGGTGATTGTGGATGAAAATGTCGCAAGACTTCACCTCGAAGCTTTTGGGGCCAGCCTGGAGAAGGCGGGGATTGACTTCACGCCGATCACGGTACCTGCCGGTGAGAGCACCAAGTGCTTTTCGCAGTTTGAGCGCTTGTGCGACGAGGTGCTGAACGCGCGACTCGAACGCAACGACGCAATCGTTGCGCTGGGCGGCGGTGTGGTTGGCGATTTGACGGGCTTTGTGGCATCCGCCGTGCGCCGGGGCATGGCCTTCATTCAGATGCCAACGTCCTTGTTGGCGCAGGTCGACAGCTCCGTTGGCGGAAAAACCGGGATCAACTCACGCCATGGCAAAAACCTGATTGGCGCATTTCATCAGCCGGCGCTTGTTTTGGCCGATACCGCGATTCTGGACACGCTCACCCCGCGCGATTTCCGGGCGGGTTATGCTGAAGTCGCGAAGTACGGCCTTCTCGGTGATGCCGATTTCTTTGCATGGCTGGAAACCAACTGGCAGGGTATCTTTGCTGGCAGTGCAGATCGGGACGAAGCCGTTGCCCGGTCCTGCCAGGCAAAGGCCGATGTTGTTACCGCAGATGAGCTGGAATCCGGCCGCCGGGCACTTTTGAACCTTGGTCATACATTCGGTCATGCGCTGGAGGCCGCAGTGTCCTATGAGACCGAGCGTCTGGTGCACGGTGAAGGCGTTTCAATCGGCATGATGCTGGCGCATGAGTTCTCAGAAAAACTCGGCCTTATTGGAGCAGACACTGTTGGCCGGGTTGAGAAGCACCTGACAGACGTCGGACTGCCGGTCCGGATCACCGATATTCCAGGGCAACTGCCCGGTGTCGAGGTGTTCATGGATCTGATTGCACAGGACAAAAAGGTCAGTCGGGGCGCTCTGACCTTTGTTTTGACGAGGGGAATCGGGGAAGCCTTTGTCGAAAAGGGTGTTGATCCCTATCTGGTGTCAGAGTTCTTGAAGGAAAAACTGAACCCATGACCGAGACCGCACTTTGGCTCTCCATTGCCGCCATCTTTTTTCTTCTGTTTTTGTCCGGCTTCTTTTCCGGCTCCGAAACAGCGTTGACTGCTGCGTCCCGTGCAAGGGTGCATCAGCTTGAGAAAACCGGAGACTGGCGGGCTCGGGTTGCGGGGCGGTTGATTGCGTCGAGGGAACGCCTGATCGGTGCGCTCTTGCTGGGCAACAATCTGGTCAACATTCTCGCCTCAGCCTTGGCGACAACAGTCTTTCTGGCGCTGTTTGGCGAAGCCGGCGTGGCGATTGCGACCCTGGTTATGACCGCGCTGGTTCTGGTTTTTGCGGAAGTTCTTCCGAAAACCTGGGCGATCTCCAATCCGGAGCGCTTCGCATTGACCGTGTCGCCGATCGTGCGGGTTGTTGTCGCGGTGTTCGGCCCCGTCGTCATTGGGGTCGAATGGATCGTACGCATGCTCCTGAAGATGCTCGGCGTGAACATCGGTGATGATGCGTCGATCCTGTCCGCACATGAGGAACTGCGCGGCGCCGTTGATTTGCAGCACATGGAAGGCGGTCTGGAAAAAGGTGAACGCGATCGCATTGGTGGTCTGTTGGATTTGGCTGAGTTGGAAGTCTCCGATGTGATGGTCCACCGCACAAATATGGTGGCGCTCAACGCAGATGATGACCCGGCCAATCTGGTTGAGGCAGCGCTTGCCTCCCCTCACACGCGTTTGCCGCTCTGGCGTGGAGAAAGCGATAATTTTGTCGGGGTTCTCCACGCAAAGGACCTTTTGCGCGCACTCAACCAGGCTAATGGTGACGCTGCGAAAATCAACATTCTTGAAATTGCCGGACCTGCCTGGTTCATACCGGACACGACCAGTTTGCAGGATCAGCTGAATGCGTTCCTGCGGAAGAAGACCCACTTCGCCCTGGTGGTGGATGAGTATGGTGAGGTCATGGGTCTCGTAACCCTGGAAGACATTCTGGAAGAGATCGTCGGCGAGATTGCAGACGAACATGATCTGGAGCTCGAAGGCTTGCGCCCGCAAGCGGATGGGTCCGTCATTGTCGATGGCTCAGTGCCGATCCGGGATCTCAATCGTGCAGCGGACTGGCACTTGCCGGATGACGAGGCAACGACTATTGCCGGTCTGGTTATCCATGAGGCGCGGATGATCCCGGAAGAGCGCCAGATCTTCACCTTCCACGGCTTCCGCTTCACGGTATTGCGGCGGGAGAAAAACCGGATCACACGGCTGAGGATCATGCCGCTCAGCAAAATCCGGGCGGCGGCATCCGCTTGATCCAATCGGTTTGTTCGGGGATTACGCGGGCTTTTTGACTTCGATGGCCAAGGCGTGAACGCTGCTGGCGAGTTCGTCGGCCAGAACCTCATTGATCGCGCGGTGCTGTCCGACGCGGGACATCGACTGAAAGGCGTCAGCGGCAATTTGAACCCGGAAGTGGGTCTCACCGCCCTCGCGCCAGCCACCGTGTCCACGATGGTTTTCCGATTCGTCGATCACATTGAGGTGGGACGGTGCAAATGCAGCCGTCAGCTTGTCGGTGATGGTCTGTTTCATGCTCATTTCCGGACTTTGGGGAGCACGGATGAAAAGTTCAAGTCTAGGCGTGTGCTGTACGGCCTGATATTGTATCAGGCTGTTTGATTTCCTGCGCCGGTTTCATCGTTGAAAAGACTCTGGAAGACGGCCAAATACCACCGCCACCGGCTTGCCCGGTGGATACAAGATCCCATAATCGACCCAATGAAACTCGATTCAAAAATATTCGACAGCATCCGGGTGAAGCCGGACAAAGAGCGCAAGGAGCGGATGACCGAAGACCGGCATCCCGTTTGTGAACACCCGGGGTGCAAACGCCCTGGCACACACAAGGCGCCAAAAGGGCGGGACCGCGAAGGCCAGTATTTTCACTTCTGCGTCGACCACGTTCGCGAATACAATAAGACTTATAACTATTTCACAGGTATGGGCGACGATGACGTCCGCAGTTACCAGAAGGATAGCCTGACCGGCCACCGGCCGACCTGGAAAATGGGGGTCAACCGGCAGGCGGCCGATGGACCTGACGGGTTTGACGCAAGGGCATCCATGCGCGGCAATGCGCAACGCCGGGCCGAACAAGTACGCCGCCCGCGTGAAAGAAAGCTTTTGACGCTTGAAAAACGGTCGCTTGATGTGCTCAATCTGCCGTACACAGCACGTGGAAGCGAAATCAAAGCGCGCTATAAAGAACTTGTGAAATTAAACCATCCGGATGCCAATGGCGGAGATCGCTCTTCGGAAGACCGCCTGCGGGAAATCATTCAGGCGTATAACGTTCTGAAAAAGGCCGGTTTCCTCTAAGCTTGCAGGGCCCTGCTTGCTTTTCCCAAACGACCCATCCCGGCGCTCCGGGACTGCGGAGGACTGATGACTGAGACGACGACTGCGGCCATGGCGATGCCGGACACTGAAATTTCCGTCGAAGAGGTGTTTGGCTTCAAGTCGGACCTGAAAGTTCCGGCATTTTCCACGCCGTCAGAGCATGTGCCGGAACCCGACCCCGATTATCTTTTTGACCGGGCAACGACCCTCGCCATCTTGGCGGGCTTTGCGCATAACCGCCGCGTGATGGTGACCGGATACCACGGGACAGGCAAATCGACGCACATCGAGCAGGTTGCCTCGCGTCTGAATTGGCCGTGTATCAGGGTCAACCTCGACAGTCACATCTCGCGTATCGACCTGGTCGGCAAGGACGCGATCGTTCTGAAGGACGGTCAGCAAGTCACCGAATTCAAGGACGGCATTCTGCCGTGGGCCTATCAGCACAATGTTGCGCTGGTGTTCGATGAGTACGACGCCGGCCGTCCTGATGTGATGTTCGTAATTCAGCGGATCCTGGAATCCTCGGGTCGCCTGACTTTGCTCGATCAGAGCCGGGTTATCCGTCCGCATGCGGCCTTCCGGCTGTTCGCAACAGCCAACACGGTGGGGCTCGGCGACACGTCCGGTCTTTATCACGGCACGCAGCAGATCAACCAGGCGCAGATGGACCGCTGGTCGATCGTCACAACGCTGAATTACCTGCCGCACGACAACGAAGTCGACATTGTTCTGTCGAAGGCCAAGCACTTCCAGAACGATGAAGGCCGGAACACCGTTTCCAAGATGGTTCGCCTGGCAGACATGACCCGGAACGCGTTCATCAACGGCGATCTTTCCACTGTGATGAGCCCTCGTACGGTCATCACCTGGGCGGAAAACGCGGAAATCTTTGGTGATGTCGGCTTCTCCTTCCGTCTGACCTTCCTGAACAAGTGCGACGACATGGAACAGTCACTTGTGGCAGAGTTCTATCAACGCTGCTTCGGTGAAGATCTGCCGGAATCCGCTGTCAACGTTGTAATGAGCTGAGGTCCCGATGGCGCCGCGGCCAGGTAGCAACTCTCTTCCGGGCAACAAGCCCGCCCCGACGACGGAACCGCTGAAACAGTCCGTCGCCGGAACCATGCGGGCGATATCGGGAGAGGCGGAGCTGGAAGTTTCATTCTCCGGCGATCGGCCGGGCTTGTCGGGCCTGTCTGCCCGTCTGCCTGAACCGTCCCGTAAGCTGAATGCGCATGAGGTCGCGGTTACACGCGGGCTCTCGGACTCCATGGCGCTGAAGATTGCCTGTCACGACAAGGCGGTGCACGCCAAGAATATGCCGCAAGGCACGGATGCGCGGGCCATTTTCGAGGCAGTAGAGCAAGCGCGCTGTGAAGCGGTCGGCGCCCGCCGGATGCAGGGTGTGGCCGACAATCTGGCCGTCATGCTCAACGACAAGTACCGCAAGTCCGGCGCGCCAGACATCGCGAGCCGGGAAGAAGCTCCCCTTCAAGATGCCCTGTCACTGATCGTGCGCGAACGCCTGACTGGTGCCACGCCGCCGGAAAGTGCGGCCAAACTGGTCGACATGTGGCGCGATTGGGTGGAGAGCAAGGCCGGCGCGGAGCTTGATAGTCTCGAAGCCGAGGTTGAGGACCAAAACGGATTTGCCTCGCGTTTGCGCGATGTTCTGAAATCTCTCGATATGGCGGATGAGCTGGGGGAGCAGGACGAGGATCTCGACCCCGATCAAAACGAAGACGCTGGCAACAACGACGAAGCCGAGACCGGGGACGACACCGAAGATGACAGCGGCGAGCAGGAAGCTGCGCCTCAGGAAATGGAACTTTCCGGTGAGGAGCAGGACGCCGGTGACACGGAAGCCTCTGAAGCCGACTTCGACCAGATGGTCGACCAGGACATGGCCGATGATTCGGAGGAGGCTGGCGAGAGTGATCGACAGGATCATCCCTTCTCCAACAAGCCGCCGGAATCCGATTATCGGGTGTTCACGACCCAGTTTGATGAAACGATCACGGCTGAAGAGTTGTGCGATGCCGCTGAGCTGGATCGCTTGCGCGGGTTCCTCGACAAGCAGCTGACCCATCTGCAAGGGGCTGTGGCCCGCCTTGCCAACCGGCTGCAGCGTAAGTTGATGGCCCAGCAGAACCGGGCCTGGGATTTCGACCTGGAAGAAGGTCTTTTGGATACAGCCCGCCTGACCCGTGCTGTGACCGATCCGATGGCACCTCTGGCCTTCAAGCAAGAACGGGATACCAACTTCCGGGATACCGTCGTCACGCTTCTTCTGGACAATTCCGGTTCCATGCGCGGCCGTCCGATTACGGTGGCGGCCACTTGTGCCGACATTCTTGCACGGACGCTGGAACGGTGCGGTGTGAAAGTCGAAATTCTCGGATTCACAACTAAAGCCTGGAAGGGCGGTCAGTCGCGCGAAAGCTGGATTGGTGCTGGAAAACCGCCGACACCCGGCCGGCTGAATGATCTACGGCATATCATCTACAAGTCCGCGGATGCGCCGTGGCGGCGTGCCCGCCGCAATCTCGGCTTGATGATGCGCGAAGGCCTCTTGAAAGAGAACATCGACGGGGAGGCGCTGCTCTGGGCGCACGACCGGTTGATGGCCCGGCCGGAACAGCGCCGCATCCTTATGATGATCTCAGACGGCGCACCAGTTGATGACACGACATTGTCGGTCAATCCGGGCAACTATCTGGAGCGTCACCTGCGCCATGTGATCGAAGACATTGAAACGCGGTCGCCGGTGGAGCTGATTGCGATCGGCATCGGTCACGACGTAACGCGCTACTATCGCCGGGCTGTCACCATCGTCGACGCAGAAGAGCTTGCCGGCGCGATGACGGACCAGCTTGCGGACCTCTTTGATGACGAGGTCCAGATGGCCGCGCAATTCGGCAGAGGCCGTCAGCACCGGGCTGGACGCAGGTGAGCAGGTTATGAGGGCATGAGAGCTTTCTTCTCCAGGTTTTTAAGGACCGCTGCAGCCGGACTGGCTGCAGCGGTTCTCTCGTTTTCCACGCCTGTGACGGCCGAAGGTCTCCTTGATGAGGCAAAACAGGTCCGGGTAAAGACACGGCCGATTGAGACCTTCCATATAGGTCATTCCAATACCGAGTTTGGAAAGCTGACGTTTCTGGGTGGTTTCGAGATCCTGGCTTCTGATCGCAAGACCGGCGGATTGTCTGGGGTGATCAGTCTTGATGACGGCGATCGCTTGCTTGCAGTGACCGACAATGGCCACTGGGTCGCCGCAACCGTCGAGCAAACGGACGCAGGCGCTCCAACTGGGCTGTCGGATCTGCGTTATGCGATATTGTTGGGCGCGGATGGAAAATCACTCAGGGCCCGCTGGGGTCATGACACCGAGGCGCTGACCCTCAATGACACCGGCCTTTACGTGTCTGCAGAACGTAATCACGCAGTGTATCATTATGAGTGGCCGCTTCTGACCGGGAATGAAAGAATGTTTGGTCAGCTGGCCTTGCCGAAGGCGCTGGACAGATTGCCGCGCAACACGGGCATAGAAGCGCTGGCCGCAGGACCGGCAGGTGGCCCACTTGATGGCAAGCTGATCGCGATCAGCGAAACAACACCCAGCGATGAACACGATTTCCTCGGGTTTGTCCTTGGTCCGGACGGTGCAGAAGAGTTTTCAATTAAACGGCATGACCGATTTGATGTGACAGATGCCGCGTTCTTGCCCGACGGAGACCTGCTCCTGATGGAGCGGCGGTTCAACATGAAAGACCTGATTGGCCTGAGGTTGCGGCGGCTTCCTGGCAGCGATCTCAAGGCCGGGGCTGTCTTGGACGGGGAAATCCTTTTGGAGGCGGACTTCAATTACCAGATCGACAACATGGAAGCCCTGGCCGTTCATCAGAATGCGGCCGGTGACACCATCTTGACGCTCTTGTCGGACAACAACCGCTCGCTGTTGCAGCGGACACTCTTGTTGCGGTTCCGTCTCGGGGAATAACTGTTGCCAAGCCCCGCACATTTGGCGAGCGGAGTGTCTTGAGGTTTTGTTTCGGACTGCTTGTGAGGTATATCAGAGGCGGGGTTTTAAGAGAATTACCGGTTTTTTTAACTTTGTTGCCGGAGTGATTGCATCGTAAATTTGACCCTCACAACCATCAAAGAAAGGCCGGATCTCCCAAAGATCACGGGGACTTGGCGTTGGGAAGCCTTTTTTCGTCACAACGGCAGAACCCTTGCGGACGTTATTGAGCTTGATGTCCAGTGTGCGTGTGGCGAAGACCTGATGCCAACCGTTTTGGTGTTGCTAGAAGAGGCCGTGCCCGTCGGTATGGTGGCGCTGTGTCTGGATGATCTTGAGGGGCGACCTGAGTTCAATCCGTGGCTGGCCGGTTTGTACATAGACCCCCAGTATCGTGGCAAAGGTTATGCCGTGCGTCTTATAAGGGAGCTTGAGGCGTTTGCACGTAAATCGGAAATTGGATCCCTGTATCTTTATACTGCCAGCGCCAACGGCTTGTACGCCCAAGAAGTATGGGAATCGATTGAGACCTTCGACCTCAATGGTCAGGCTTTTTCGATAATGCAGAAGGATCTGCAGGAAGGTCCGTAATGATTAGAAAAGGCGCTGAAATGGGTGCCTCAGACTGCTGACAAAATCCGTTACCCCCTCCGGCGTCATGTTCGGACTTGTTCCGAACATCTATAACTTATTTTAAAATATGGATCCTCGGCGCAAGGCCGAGGATGACCAAAGAGAGGAATGAGGTTTGTCATCAAGCTCAGGCGCCGCAATGGGCGCCTTATGAAATTTTTGTTGAGCGTTGCCTCAGGCGGCTGATCCGTTTGGCTGCGGCTGGACCATGTTCAGCACGATCCGGTACGGTGCAAGCAGTGCGACAGCGACCAGTATCTTCACCATGAAGTCACCAACCGCCAGCGAAGCCCACAGAGGAACCTGGAATGCGTCGGCAATCCCGAGGAACGGTACCGGGAACGCAAGTGAGCCGTCGTCCATGCCAAAGCTCACGTCGACAAAGGCGAATGCCGCGGCAAAGGCAATCCCGAAGAACAGGAGGGTGTCGATCATTGAGCCGATCAGTGATGAGGCGATCGGTGCTTTCCACCAGGTCAAGCGGCGGAGTCGATCGAAAATCGTCACGTCGAGCAGTTGAGCAACAAGAAACGCTGTTCCTGAGGCGACGAGGATCCGAGGGGTCGTGAAGGCTTCATCAAACGTCCAGAACACCATCGGGACAACAATCGCAATCACAAAACCGGTGAGAACGACTTTGCGGGCCGCTGACGGACCAAATCGCCGGTTGGTCAGGTCGGTGACCAGAAATGCGATCGGATAGGTGAAGGCACCCCAGGTCAGGAGGTCTGCCAGATTCACTCCGGCCAGCGTGTGCTCGACCGGGAACTGGACCAGAAAATTCGAGGCCACAACGACAATCGCCATCGCGAAGACCGCGATGGCGAGATCGGCCACGGAGAAGCTCCGGGTTTTTTCCATTTTTGACCCCTTAAGGGTTAAGCAGCAGCAGCTTCTTCCTGCTTGCGCTTGATGCTGACTTTGATCTTGCGCGCATTGTCGGAAAGCTCAGCGTCGGAAGCTTTCATCAGGTACGCATCAAGGCCGCCACGGTGCTCAACAGAACGCAGAGCATGGGCGCTGACTTTCAGCTTGAATGTTTCGCCGAGTGTGTCGCTCATCAGGGACACGTTGCACAGGTTCGGCAGGAACCGGCGACGGGATTTGTTGTTTGCGTGAGAGACGTTGTTGCCTGTCATCACGTCTTTGCCAGAGAGTTCGCAACGGCGAGCCATCATATCACCTTTTGTTTTTGTGGCTGGGCCGTTACAGGAACCCAGCAAGACCAACCGGAAGCGGCGCGGACCTGAGGCCCGGCGACATCGTCTCCGGCAATTCTCGGAAAAAAGTTGCCCCGCTATAAAGGGAGTGCGTGCGAACGTCAAGACATCTGCGCGCCTTTGATGCGATTCCTTACTTTTATTCCGCATTCGGCAATGTGTTAACCAGTGAGTTACCAAGATTTAGAAGAATTGACACGGTTCGCAAGGGTGATTTCATGCTATTGTTGACCTTGCGGAACATCCTTGGCGCGGGGGCGCGAACGCCGCCGGCAGTGCGGCGCGGAGGTTTTGAAGTGATTGGTATAAAGTCAATTGGACGGATGGCAGTTCTGCCGTTTCTGGCAGGAGCTCTCCTGATTACTCCGGCGCACGCCAAGAAGAGCACCGTCGGGGGCGTCTATTCCATATCGATTGCCGGGTTCAAGGTTGCTCGAGGGACGCTCTCTCTGGTGATGCAAGGCAACGCCTATTCGGCAAAGGTCGCGATGGCGCCGGCTGGGATCGGAACACTCTTTTCGACCGGAAAGGGCGGCGCTGAAGCATCCGGCTGGCTTGTCGGGTCCAAGGTGGTGCCGTCCAAGTACCGCATGGCCTCACATGCGGCCAATCTGGATTTCTATGTGAACCTGAATCAGGGCTCGGGCAACATCCGGTCCATGGAGGTAACACCGCAATTCAAGCCGAATGCGGAGCGCATCAAGGTGACAAACCGCCATCGCCGTAACGCGATGGATCCCCTAAGCGCTGCGTTGATGCCGGTCCGGCGGGCAAAAGACAGCCTCGGTCCGAAAGCCTGTTCGCGCAAACTGCCGATTTTTGACGGTTGGACCCGGTTCGACATCAAGCTGTCCTACCAGGGCACCAAGGAAGTTTCCGGCCGCGGCTATGACGGTCTGGTCGTGGTTTGCAAGGCCATATGGGTTCCGGTTGCTGGTCACCGTCCATCTAAAGAGTCGGTGAAATACATGGCAAAGGCGCCCATGGAGATTTGGCTGGCGCCGATGGGCCGGGACAATGTTCTGGTGCCTTACCGGATCTCGATAGCAACGAAAAATGGCCGATTGCTGGTTGAGGCTTCAAAACTCAACATTGATGGCAATGGCAGTGACCGGGCTGCACGATAGCTTCATTTCCGGGATCCGACCTCCTGCGTCCGATGGTCTTCTATTGAATGCCAAGCCAGTCTGTTGCAGAAGTTGATCAGGCTGGCGGGATCTGAGTTGCCGGGAAAGCTTGCACCACTTCCCGTCTCTTGATACAGCCCTCATGACCATGCCGGTGGGACACCTGTGCTGCCGGCTCTTGATTTTCGGCTCCGTAAAAAGCTGCGGGTCCGACATGTTTCAGGTTAGCGAGTACATGCACAGCTATTTGGAATTCGAAAAGCCCGTTGCCGACATCGAAGGCAAGATCCAGGAATTGCGGGCACTGGCCGCAGAAGATGGTGAAGCTGTTCATGTTGAAGGCGAAATCGACCGGCTGAAAACGAAGTCCGCGCAGACGCTGAAAGACATCTACGCGAAACTGACACCCTGGCAGAAAACACTCGTGGCCCGTCATCCGGACCGGCCGCATGCGATTGAATACATCACCGGACTGATCGAGGATTTTACTCCGCTCGCAGGTGATCGGAATTTCGCTGAAGACCATGCGCTTGTGGCTGGCATTGGCCGGTTCCGCGGTCAGTCGGTTGCAGTGCTTGGCCAGGAAAAAGGCCACGACACCGAAACCCGGCTGAAGCACAATTTCGGTATGGTGCGCCCGGAAGGATACCGCAAGGCTGTGCGCGTCATGGAAATGGCAGAGCGCTTTGGGTTGCCGCTGATTTCTTTCGTTGACACATCCGGTGCCTATCCTGGCCGGGGTGCGGAAGAGCGTGGTCAATCCGAGGCAATTGCCCGGTCGACGGATGCCGGTCTTGGGCTTGGAACGCCGTCTGTTGCCGTGGTGATCGGTGAGGGCGGCTCAGGTGGTGCGATCGCAGTTGCCACGGCCAACAAGGTCTTGATGATGGAACATGCCATCTACTCTGTGATTTCGCCGGAAGGGGCGGCATCCATCTTGTGGCGTGACAGCGCCAAGGCTCAGGACGCAGCAACAGCTCTGAAGATCACAGCTCAGGATTTGAAACAGCTGGGTGTCATCGACAGCATTGTCGATGAACCGGTCGGCGGCGCGCATCGTGCCCGCGAGATTGTCATCGACACCGCCGGATCGGCGATCGAGGAAGAGTTGAAGCAACTGGCCGGGCTGAGCGCTGATCAGCTGCGCAAGCAGCGGCGCGAGAAGTTCATCGCTATTGGCCGGACGCTCTCCTGAACCGGCTTTTCTGACGAGATTTTGATGAAAGGCCGCCGCTTGGCGGCTTTTCGCCATTGTGTGGCCAGATTCTGCCGTCACTGAGGCAGAACTGCGAAAAGCGCCAGCGGGATAGCTGTGATTATCACCGGATTGTGGTTCGCTGCCTTTCTGCAGATACAGTAACGTATCATCAACCATCCTTGCCTAGCTTGGTCTTTGGGGGCGAGATGGGAGTTTTGGCCAGCCGATACGCAAACGGTTGAACAAGATCCGATCAGTTTGGGACAGGTATATGATCTTCGGGCGTTTCTCGTCTTCAGCGGAAAACCGGCAGGCGGACCACCAACGCATGCATAAACGTGCGTACACCCGTGTTGCAGCCGTTCTCTTGGCCGGCGTGCTGGTCGGATGCCAGGCCGACGACTTTGCTTCTGGTCCCAACAAGCACAAAGCTCCTGTGAGCGCGTCCATCAAGCGGAAGATGGCCGATCTCAACATGCCGCCCAATTCACCGATCATGATCCGGATTTTCAAGGAAGAATCCGAACTGGAGGTCTGGAAGCAGACACGAACGGGCAAATTCAAGCTCCTGGAAGAGTTCGAGATCTGCAAATGGTCCGGCAAACTTGGACCGAAATTCAAGGAAGGCGATCGCCAGGCCCCGGAAGGCTTTTATGAAGTGACGCCGGCCTTGATGAACCCGAACTCAAGTTACCATCTGGCGTTCAATCTCGGGTTTCCAAACCGGTATGACCAAGCCCATGGGCGGACTGGTTCCCATCTGATGGTTCACGGTGCATGTTCTTCGCGCGGCTGCTACGCCATGACCGATGAACAGGTGCAGGATATCTACGCGCTTGCCCGCGACAGCTTTAAGGGCGGGGCGCGGTCGTTCCAGGTACAGGCATTCCCGTTCCGTATGACGCCTGAAAACCTGGCAAAGCATCACGACAGTGAGCATTTGGCATTCTGGAAGATGCTCAAGACCGGATATGATCATTTCGAAGTGACCAACACGCCTCCGGCAATCTCTGTCTGCGAAAAGAAATACGTCTTTGATGCGACCCCGTAGGTTGATGGGGTGCCGTTCCGGGCCAGTGCGAAATGTCCGGCCTATGAAGTCAGTCCGCGCATTGCCATGGCGGTTGCGGCCAAGCAAAACCGTGACAACGAGAAGTTTGAGACCATTGTGGCGCGGCTTGATGCCCGAGAAGAGCGCAAGCAGCGTTGGGAAGACCGGCAAAGCCAGATTGCCGAGGTCCTGAGCTTCGGCGACGATGGCACGGAAGAGCCTGTCGCAGGCGCATCAGAAGCTGCACCGGCAGAGACGCCCCCTACGGCCGTCGCAAATGCCGAGTCTCCGGATGAAAATCAGCCGGTGGAAGCCGCCTTCGCAGCCAACAACGAAAGCCGGTCGAGCTCCACAGCCAACTTCTTCAAGCGCTGGGTGCCCTTCGGACCCAAGGCTGCAGAAGCTGGTGTTGGTCCGATCGCGACCGATGTGGTGCCGGCCCAAAAACCCTAAAAATCGCCCCTATTTGGCGAGCTTGGGCAGCCCGGTAGAAACACCCTCACGGATGACCGCGGGATGATAGGCCTTGCGCCCAAAGACCTCGCGCACCATCGGCTCGAAAGTCTCCAATGGTTCGCTTTTGTAGTCCGGATCGAAAGACGCCTGATCCCAACGCTCGCAGAAATCCGCGCACGCCTGGAAGTGCGGGTGATCCTTGAACTGGTCGCGGGCGTTTTCATCCCAGTTGTAGTGCTTAGCGTAATAAAGCATCTGGAAGATGCCATGATGTTCAACCACCCAGGCTACCTCGTCGCGCACGAACGGGCGGATAACTTCGGCGGAAAACCGGTCGTGGTTCTGCGGAGCCAAGCCATCACCGATGTCATGCAAGAGCGCGCCGACCACCCAGTCGATGTCGGCGCCTTCCCGGAGCGCACGGGTTGCCGATTGCAGGCCATGCTCCATCCGGGTGATCTTGTAACCCGTCATGGTGTCCTCGCCCTGCCGTTTCAGCTCGGCGAGGATCCGCTCTGCTGTTGCAGCATGAAACGGCTTTTCGGCCTCCGCCAGAAGATCGTAATCCTCCTTGGTGCCGTCCTTCATCTGTGTGAAAGAGACCGTTTTCATCAGCTTGCCTCTAGTTGGTTTTGAACCGGAACGCTCGCCGATTTGGTTTGGAAAGTCTATCCCGTTATTTCGGCATCAACGCCCAGTAGTCGAAGTCGAGAATGACGCCGTCTTCGTAACTGCCGTCGGCATCCTTCAGCGGGAAATCGGCACAGGCGCGGTTTTTCGTGGCGACGAGCCGCAACCGTAGGGCTGCAACGTCCGACCGGCCATCGATCTCTGCCTTTTCCATAACTTCCGACCAAGCATACACGGTGTCGCCGGCAAAGAGCGGGGCCACATGCCGGCCGCCATTGATTCCGGCAACATGGAATGCATTGGCAAGCCCGTTGAACGAGAGCGCCCGGGCCAGCGAAATCACATGGCCGCCATAGATCAGACGTTTGCCGAAGCGGCTTTCTGCTTCCGTGTGCAGGTTGAAATGCACCTTGGCCGTGTTCTGGTAGAGCCGGGTCGCCATCTGGTGCTCTGCCTCTTCCACGGTCATGCCGTCGACATGGTCGATTTTTTCGCCGACTTCGTAGTCGGCCCAGCGGAAAGGCGATCCGGAAAGGTCGTTTTCCCAGTGTACGGTATCAAGCAGCGGCACGGCGTTGCCGAGGGCCTGCGGGTCGATGGCGGCGGGCAGATCCGGCACAACAGCATCGGGCGGCGGGCTTCCCACATCGCGCTTCTTCACCATGACCCAGCGCACATAATCCAGGACTTCCGTGCCGTCGTCCGAATAACCGGTGGAGCGTACGTAAACGACGCCTGTTTTGCCGTTGGAGTTTTCCTTCTTGCCGATGACTTCGGAGACGGTCGACAGTGTGTCGCCTGGATAAACGGGCGCTAGAAACCGGCCACCGGCATAGCCAAGATTGGCAACGGCGTTCAGAGAGATGTCCGGAACGGTCTTGCCGAAGACCACGTGGAACGTCAGGAGATCGTCAACCGGAGCGTGGGCATAACCGAGCGCGCGGGCGAAGGCATCGGAGGACTGGACTGCGAAACGGGAGCCATGAAGCGCGGTGTACAGCGCCTGGTCGCCGGATGTGACAGTGCGCGGTGTGGCGTGCTTGATCACCTGACCGATTTGAAAGTCCTCGAAAAAATTACCCGCGTTCGTTTTGCTCACCCGTGCCTCCCGTGAAATTTGTGTTGGCCGGATTAAACCTGTTTGCGCCGCACAAGAAAAGGCCCCCAAAAGGCGAAAGGGCGCCGACTATCAGCGACTGCCCGTCAAATGTTGGCGGCACGGGTTTTCCGAACCTGTCCCGGTGGTATGTGGAATACCCGTTTGAAGGCGCGGTTGAAGGCTGGTTCAGACTGGTAGCCGAGACTGGCCGATATGGCGGCGATGGGCTGGCTCGTCTCCAGGAGCCGTGCACGGGCAAGATGCATCCGCCAGACGGTCAGATATTCAATTGCCGGCATCCCAACGAGTTCGGTGAAACGGGCGGAGAAGGCCGAACGCGACATGCCGGCAACGTCGGCCAGCGTTTCCAGCGTCCAGCTCTCGGCCGGAGCCCGGTGGATTGCCAGCACGGCCCGGCCGATCTGTGGATCGCGGGCGGCTTTCAGCCAGCCCCTGTTGGCTTCCGGGGCCGAGTTGATCCAGCGGCGGATTGCCTCGATCACCACAACATCGGCAAGCCGTGTGATGACGGTTTCTCCGCCCGGTCTAAGCTCCCGCGCTTCTCTTGCGATGAATTGCAGCGTGCCTTGCAGCCAGCTGCCGGCATCCTCTGTCCAGGTGTCGATCTTCAGAACTTCAGGCAAGAGCTGCATCAACAGCCCGCTTGCAGCATGATCAAGGCGGACGATGCCGTACATGATGCTGGTTTCCTCACCGCCGCCGCCAAACTCCAGCGTTTCATAGAGCTCAGTGACCTTCCGGATTGGCAATTCATCAAGTGTCAGAAGCGGTGTATCCAAATCGCTTCGGAAATTGAGTTCCTGCCCCTTGGTCATCAGCACCAGGTTGCCTTTTTCCACCTGAAACGGGTCACCGCCCCCGACCGTCATCCAGCAGCGCCCGCCTATGATCACAGCGAAACTCATCACATTGTCAAAGCCGGGGATTGCAACGCCCCAGGGGGCGGTAAGCCGGGACTGGCAATAAAATGTGCCGGTGAGTTTTAGAAGGTGCAGGATTTCACCAAGAGGGTCGCCAAGCGGCTGGGCAATGGCATTCGGGTTCGGCACATGTGGGGTCGCGCTCATCATTATGGGCAAGACTGTGCCACGAAATTTCCTGTTCGTCCATATTATCTGGACGATTGGATAAGAAGTGAGGACGTTCGAGAATTGTTCGTCTTTTCGAAATCCATATCTTCGGGTCATCGCAACAGTTGATCCGGAGAGGACCCATGCAAGACCAGACCATTCTCGTAATCGGCGCGACCGGCAAGACCGGCTCCCGCATCGCCAAATCGCTTGAAGATAGGGGCATTTCCGTTCGCCGCGGATCGCGCAGCGCGCCGGTGCCGTTTGATTGGGAGCAGCCGCAAACCTGGGGTCCGGCGCTTCAGGGTGTCTCGGCTGCTTATGTGTCTTACTTTCCCGACATTGCCGTGCCCGGCGCTGTGGAGCAAGTCGAGGCATTCGCCAAGGTGGCCAAGGATGCCGGTGTTGAAAAACTGGTGCTTTTGACCGGCCGCGGCGAGCATCACGCGGAACGCGCCGAAGACGTTGTCCGCACGTCCGGAGTGGCCTTCACAATCGTCCGTGCCGCTTGGTTTGCGCAGAATTACTCGGAAGGCGCATTGTTTGAACCCGTTATGGCCGGTGTGCTGCCGATGCCGGGCGGTGATATTCGCGAACCGATCGTCGATGTCGATGACATTGCAGCGGTGGCGGTTGCCGCGTTGACCGAGGACGGGCACGACGGCGAACTCTACGAAGTCACCGGTCCGCGCCTTTTGAGCTTTGCCGATATGGCAGAAGAGCTTTCCACCGCGATCGGACGCCCTGTTCAGCATCTGCCGATCTCCTTCGAAGAATTTCATGCAGAAGTTGCCCGCTCCAGCGGCGAGATGATCGCCGGTGTCATTACCGAGATCGCCCGCGAAACGCTGGATGGCCGCAACGCCCATCTTGCCGATGGGGTGCAGCGCGCTCTGGGCCGCCCGCCGAAAGATTTTGCGGACTATGCCCGGGATGCGGCGCACTCCGGTGCCTGGTCGGCAGCTGCCTGATGTGCGCGAAGAAGGAGATCGATCATGCATATCTCATGGTTTGATAGAGCAATCCTTGGCGTCGCCGGCGTGACGGCGCTCGGCATCGGCCTTGCCATCACCGCCGTACCGGCAGGTTTCTACGCCGCCTATGACATCGTCCTTGGCAGCAATCCGAGCCTTTTGAATGAGCTGCGCGCGCCGGGTGCCAACCTTGCAGCGCTTGGGGCACTCATTCTGGCCGGAGCGTTCCTGTCCGGTGTGAGCCGACTTTCCGCAGCGCTTGGTGCCACCGTATTTCTTGCCTATGCCTTTGGCCGCTTTGTCAGCATGGGGCTGGACGGCGGGCCGCATAGTGGACTGGTGACAGCGCTGGTGGTTGAGCTGGTGATTGGCGGGCTGTGCCTCTTGAGTGTTGTCCGGCAGACCAATGCAGTGCGGTTTTCAACGCTCACGCAAACAACCATCTGACCGGGCTCTTCTCCCGCGGCTTGATCCCGGCTCGGAGGCCGGGATGGCACGAACAGGCACAGCAAAAACTGGCACGCCGCAAACAGCCTGCGCCAGAACCAAAAGCGCCGCGAGGACCTCCTCCGGCGTTTTTGCTGTATCGCCTCCCGTCCAGCACAGGAGTGGCGGGGCGCGCCAGGCTTTGCCTTGCGCTACTTGTTTAAAGTGTTTCTTCGGCAAAAGCTGTCACGCCCCGCCCGGGCTTTTTCTCATGGCAGCCGTGGGATCCGGCTGTTGGACAGACGCTTGGGTGTTGCCACCCCCGCAACGCGCCCTCCAGAGCCGCACCGCTCCCCCCAAGGTTACGGGCCTCAGGTTCACTGCCACCGGACCTGCCAAGACGGTTCGTTACACCGCCTCCCAGCCCCGCCCGGCCCGTTCCTTCCCGAAGGACGGTCCCCCGGAAAGCCCGTTGAACAGGCACGGGAGAAGTATACGGGCAGGGGGGAGGGGCGTGGATAAGATTTTGCCGGGCTTTATCGGTATGGCCATCCCGGACTTGATCCGGGACCTGTCTGTCCGGTTTTGGTTCCGGCTCAGAGGCCGGGACGGCGCGGAGAAGGAATAGTCTTTTTTCGACACTCCGCCGTCATCCCATGGCTTGACCATGGGATCCATACCGTTTCCTATCAGCACATGCAGAAGCGCTATTGGGTTTACATCCTGACAACGCGCAAGGGCGGCACGCTTTACACTGGTGTGACGAACGATCTGTGCAGACGGCTCCATGAACATACTTCTGGCAACGGAGCGCGGTTCACCGCTCGCTATTCCCTCAAACGGCTGGTCTGGTATGAGGAGCATCCGACCGCTCTTGATGCAATAACCCGGGAAAAGGCCATAAAACGCTGGCCGCGCGCGTGGAAGGCCGATCTGATCGAGACCATGAACCCGGACTGGTTTGATCTGGGCCGGCACTTGAATTTGTGAGGTCTGTTTCCTGCCTGCACGGACTTTATCACGCGCAGATGTTACGGAGTGGATCCCATGGTCAGGCCATGGGATGACCGGGTGGGGGAAGAGCTATTACTCGCGACAGCTTCAGTTGTCATGGCCGGATGTGATCCTTGGTTGCCAAAATGACATCCAATCCATTATTCAATCTCTGATAGAGCTTGCTCAACTTTACAGAACGAAAAAATCTGATGACAGACTACAAACCTTTTGCTTTCGTCCTAATGCCATTTGATACAGGTTTTACGGACATCTATAAATTTGGCATCAAGCAAACAGCTGAGGATTTTGACGTCGTTGCTGAGCGTGTAGATGAGCAGCATTTCAGCGAAACCATATTGGAACGAGTATATCGACAGATCGAAAACAGCGATTTCATAATCGCAGAGATGACAGGAAAAAATCCAAATGTATTTTATGAGGTTGGATATGCCCATGCAAAAGGTAAATTATGCGCACTTATAACCCAAGATGCAGCCGATATTCCTTTTGACCTAAAGCACCATACGCATGTTGTTTATGATGGTTCTATCGCTGATCTAAAGCAGAAACTTGGTCCCAAAATTCAATGGTTAAAAGAGGAAACCGCGAAGAAGAAAATGGAAACAATAAATGTTTCTGTAAAGGCATCATCCGGGTTTTTGGATAAGAGTGAGTATTCCCATAAGGGGAGTTTTGATCTTACTGTTGATTTAAAAAATGACTCTTCGCGTCGCAGTCCGGAATTGGAAGCAATTTATATTCGGACAACTAGTGATTGGGTTCTAAGTGTAAACGGAAATGACTGTCCTTCCAATCCGGATGAAACAGGTAATCTTAAGCGAAATCTAATCACGCCAAGTCTTCGTAGGCTTTCACCAAAAGCGTTTTCCCAAGAAAAAGTTCACTTTAAAAAGACGCTTTGGTCAAAGTTTTCTGGAGAGGAACAGAAAAACGAATATGTTTCCAAAGGGATGTTAACGATAGAAATTGCAACATCTGAAGGGACGATTTCTAACGACGTTTCCATAGAAGTGGAATTTGATGAATTTCCATTTTAGGGCAGTCAACCTTTCAGCTTGACTGTTGGTGTCTGTCTGATTTGCTAAAACATTTAACGCTGCAGATTTGATCCAATGAGTGAGCTGTGGCCCGATAGAGACAATGGATTAAAAAACCCGGATCATTTGACCCGGGCTTTTCAACTTTACACCACTTAGAAAACCAGAAAACTCAGGCGCTTTCTTTTTTCAGGGCGCGTTCCTGGCGTTTGCGCTCATGCGGGTCGAGTTCGGCCTTGCGCAGTCGGATGCTTGATGGGGTAACTTCCACCAGTTCGTCATCCGCGATGTAGGAGAGCGCAGCTTCCAGCGTCAGGCGGATCGGGGTGG
>ERZ1740067.948-NODE-948-length-21444-cov-6.633597_pt1 | contig 21444 bp, 22 predicted proteins | sample MGYA00581736_ERZ1740067 | MGnify/ENA primary metagenome ERZ1740067 (study PRJEB43018, sample SAMN04849236) | marine metagenome | isolation source: floating plastic debris | place: Pacific Ocean | collected 2008-08-27 | study: EMG produced TPA metagenomics assembly... | reverse complement strand
CTTTGGTCTGGCCATCGTGCTTCAGGAAATCATCAAGTATTTCTACGGCGCCAACCCGATCCCGACCCCGGCCCCGTCGGCTTTCACCGGCAGCTTTGATTTCGGCACAATGCTGGGGTTCGATCCGGGGACAATCATCTATCCCTATTGGCGGCTGGTCTATTTCTTCTTTGCGATGTTCATCATCGCCGGTGTCTTCGCCTTCCTGCAATTCACCACCTTCGGCATGGTCGTGCGCGCCGGTATGGCAGACCGTGAAACCGTCGGCCTGCTGGGCATCAATATCGACAAGCGCTTCACCATCATGTTCGCCATCGCGGCCTGCGTCGCGGGATTGGCGGGCGTGATGTACACGCCGATCAATTCGCCAAACTACCATATGGGCATGGATTTTCTGGTTCTGAGCTTCGTCGTGGTCGTCGTCGGCGGAATGGGATCGCTGCCCGGCGCCGTTCTGGCCGGTTTCCTGCTTGGTATCCTCGAGAGTTTCGCCTCCATGGCGCAAGTCGTCGCCCTGCTGCCCGGCATTAACCAGATCATCATCTATCTGGTCGCCATCATCATTTTGCTAACACGTCCGCGTGGCCTGATGGGCCGCAAAGGCGTGATGGAGGACTAAGCGATGTTCGGACTTGAACAGAAAGACACAACGCTCTTTTTTGTCGTGATCGGGCTGACGATGCTTGCCCCGTTCCTGCTGAACCCCTTCCCCGAAGGCTCTGAAATGGCGCAGTTCAACGCGGGCTATCCCGACCTGATGCAGCGCTTTGTGATCTTCGGTATCTTCGCAATCGGGTTCAACATCCTTTTTGGACTGACCGGATATCTGTCCTTTGGACACGCGGCCTTTCTGGGTGTCGGATCCTATGCCGGGGTCTGGATGATGAAGCTGCTGACCATGAATGTGGTCCCTGCTATTATGATTTCGGTGATCGTTGCCGGTCTCTTTTCGGTCGTGATCGGATACATATCGCTGCGCCGCTCAGGCATCTACTTTTCGATCCTGACGCTCGCTTTTGCACAGATGAGCTTCAGCCTCGCCTATTCTGTTCTCACACCAATCACCAATGGGGAAACAGGCCTGCAACTGTCGCTCAACGATCCGCGGGTGCTGGGACAAAGCCAGACGGCAGAAGGCTCGATCCCTGTCGCTCACCTCTTCGGGCTGGAACTGCGCGAGACATTCGAGCTTAACCTCGGACCTTGGCTTTTTCAGTTCAACGCGGGCTACTACCTTTGTGCCATTGTCATGCTGATCGCCTTCTACATCGCAATCCGCATCTTCCGGTCCCCTTTCGGGATGATGCTGCGGGCGATCAAATCGAACCAGCAACGGCTGAACTACACCGGCCTGAACCCCAAGCCCTACACGCTGGCGGCCTTTGTCATTTCGGGCATGTATGCCGGTCTCGCCGGTGGGTTGATGGTCGCGATGGACCCGCTGGCTGGTGCCGAACGGATGCAATGGACCGCATCGGGTGAGGTCGTTCTGATGGTGATCCTAGGCGGTGCCGGAACGCTGATCGGTCCGATCCTTGGCGCAGGCATGATCAAGTATTTCGAAAACATCTTCTCGAAGATCAACGACACGATCCTGCACCAGTGGTTCTACTGGCTGCCCGATGGGCTTGAGGACATCGTTGTCGCCATGATCTACCCCTTCATCGGCAAAGGCTGGCACCTCACGCTGGGCCTGATGTTCATGGCCGTGGTGATCTTCCTGCCCGGTGGTTTGGTCGAAGGCGGTCAACGCCTCGCCAACGCGCTGCGCCGCAAGAAGGCCAAGGACGACAAGTCCGATCCCGAAGCCGACGTCAAACCCGCTGAATAAGGAACGCTGACATGGGAATTCTTGAAGTTAAAAATGTCGGTAAACGCTTTGGCGGATTGCAGGCGCTGGGGGATGTGAACCTGAGCGTCGCGGAAAACTCTGTCCATGCGATCATCGGGCCGAACGGGGCGGGCAAATCCACGCTGCTGAATTGCCTTGTGGGCAAGCTGATCCCCGACACCGGGTCAGTCATGTTTGATGGGCAATCGGTGCTGGGCCGCAGCCCCCACGAGATCAACCAGATGGGCATAAGCCGCGTCTTCCAAACCCCTGAAATCTTTGCCGATCTCAGTGTGATGGAGAATATGCTGATCCCCTGCTTTGCCAAGCGCGACGGGTCGTTCGAGATGAACGCCTATGGCGCGGTACGTTCACAAGTCGACGTGATCGAGAAGGCAAAGGCGATGCTGGAGGATATGAACCTTTACGAAAAGCGCGAGATGCACGCGGCGTCGATGTCACGCGGGGACAAACGCCGCCTTGAGATCGCGATGTGTCTGGCGCAGGAACCGCGGTTGCTCCTGCTGGACGAGCCGACTGCTGGCATGGCGCGGGCCGACACCAACAATACCATCGACCTGCTTAAAGAGATCAAGGAAAAGCGCGACATCACCATCGCGATCATCGAACACGACATGCACGTCGTGTTTTCGTTGGCCGAGCGGATCACAGTGCTGGCCCAAGGCACCCCGCTGGTCGAGGATACGCCCGACAAGATCAAAGGCCATCCCAAGGTGCGCGAAGCGTATCTTGGCGAGAGCGCGTAAAGGAGAAGACCGATGAATGTGAAGCCTGACTTTTCCAAGAACGCCAACATGGCGACCACCGCTCCGGCCTTTCTGTCGGTCTGGGACATGCACGCCTATTACGGTGAGAGCTACATCGTGCAGGGCATCAGCTTTAACGTCCATGAAGGCGAAATCCTTGCGCTTCTGGGCCGCAACGGGGCTGGCAAAACCTCGACCCTGCGATCCATCGCGCGACTGGGCGATCCGCAGGTCACGCATGGCGAGATTTGGCTGGATCACAAGCCGCTGCACAACATGGCCAGCCATGAGGCCGCGTCTGTCGGCCTTGGCTTGGTGCCGGAAGACCGTCGTATCATCGCCGGTCTGACGGTTGAGGAAAACCTCAAGCTGGCCCAAATCGCACCACCTATCGGCTGGTCGATCGAGCGTCTTTACGACCTCTTTCCCCGCCTTGGGGAGCGCAAGAACCAGGAAGGCACGACCCTGTCGGGTGGCGAACAGCAAATGCTGTCGATTGCCCGCGCATTGGCCCGTGACATCAAGGTGCTGCTGCTGGATGAACCTTACGAGGGTCTTGCCCCGGTTATCGTGGACGAGATCGAAAAGACCCTGATCCACATCAAGGAACAGGGCATGACCACCGTCATCGTCGAGCAGAACGCCGTGCGCGCACTGGAGCTGGCAGACCGCGCGGTGATCCTTGATACCGGCGGCATTGTCTTTGATGGCACCGCGGCAGAGGTTCTTGAGAATGCCGAGCTGCGCGCCGAATACCTGGCCATCTAGGACAACGCGCCCCGGGGCCTGACCCGGGGCCTTGCGACCCCACGGGAATGTGCGCGGGATTTTCCCCTCGCATTTCCGCACCCCTCGCCCACATATTGACGAGGCTTGGCGCTTTTCACTGCGTCAACCTTGCACTATACCTGTGTGAAATCAGGGCCAAAGCGCCCGTTGGGGCCACAAGGGCAAAACAAAACATGACAAAGACAAAATCCCATGAAGGCGATGTAGAGTTCATTCAGGCGCTGGCAGAGCTTCTGCGTGCAAATGATCTGACAGAACTGGAAGTGCGCCGCGAGTACGGCGAGGACAACTCGCTGGATGTGCGCGTGGCCCGCACGCAGCATGTGGTTCAGCAGGTCGCTGCCCCTGCACCAGCCGTGGCGCCGGCTGCCGCTCCTGCGCCAACGGCCTCGGCGCCTGCCGTCCCTGCCGGCGATGATCCCGCAAGTCACCCCGGCGCTGTCACCTCGCCCATGGTCGGCACTGTCTACATGCAGGCCGAACCTGGCGCGCCTGCCTTCATCTCGACCGGTCAGCAGGTCAGCGAAGGCGAAACGCTGCTTATCATCGAAGCCATGAAAACGATGAACCAGATCCCCGCGCCGAAATCCGGCACGGTCAAGCGTATTCTGGTCGAAGACGGCGCCCCTGTTGAGTTCGGTGCCCCGCTGGTCATCATCGAATAAGGCGCGGATATGTTTGATAAAATCCTCATTGCGAACCGTGGCGAGATTGCGCTGCGGGTGATCCGCGCCGCCCGCGAGATGGGCATCCAGTCCGTCGCTGTGCATTCAACCGCAGACGCTGATGCGATGCATGTGCGCATGGCCGATGAAAGTGTGTGCATCGGACCGCCACCTGGCACGGACAGCTATCTGTCGATCCCCGGTATCATTTCCGCCTGTGAAATCACCGGCGCACAGGCAATCCATCCGGGCTATGGCTTTCTGTCCGAGAATGCCAATTTCGTCCAGATCGTTGAAGATCACGACATCACCTTCATCGGTCCAACAGCCGAACATATCCGCATCATGGGCGACAAGATCACCGCCAAGGACACGATGAAAGCGCTTGGCGTGCCATGCGTTCCCGGCTCAGACGGCGGTGTCCCTGATCTGGAAACCGCGCGCAAGGTTGCCAAAGACATCGGCTTTCCGGTGATCATCAAAGCCACCGCCGGTGGAGGCGGACGCGGCATGAAGCTGGCAAAAACCGCTGATGATCTGGACGAGGCGTTCCAGACCGCACGCGCGGAGGGCAAATCAGCCTTCGGCAATGACGAGGTCTATATTGAGAAATACCTGACCACGCCGCGCCACATCGAAATTCAGGTGTTCGGCGACGGCAAAGGCAACGCGGTGCATCTTGGGGAACGCGATTGCTCGCTCCAACGCCGTCACCAGAAGGTGTTCGAGGAAGCCCCCGGCCCCACGATTGACCCAGAAACCCGCGCGCGGATCGGCAAGATTTGCGCCGATGCGGTGGCTGGTATCAACTATATCGGCGCGGGCACAATCGAGTTCCTCTATGAAAACGGCGAGTTCTACTTCATCGAAATGAACACCCGCTTGCAGGTCGAACACCCCGTGACCGAGGCGATTTTCGGTGTCGATCTGGTGCGCGAACAAATCCGCGTGGCCGCGGGATTACCGATGTCGTTTGCGCAGGACGATCTTGAGCTGAACGGGCACGCTATCGAAGTGCGGATCAATGCTGAAAAGCTGCCCAACTTCTCGCCCTGCCCCGGCAAGGTGACGGCCTATCACGCGCCCGGTGGCCTTGGCGTGCGCATGGACAGCGCGCTTTATGATGGCTATTCGATCCCACCCTATTACGACAGTCTGATCGGCAAACTCATCGTCTATGGTCGTGACCGGCCCGAGGCGTTGGCCCGTCTTAATCGCGCATTGGGCGAACTGATCGTGGACGGCGTAGACACGACCGTCCCGCTCTTTCACGCGCTTCTGGCGGAAGAGGCTGTGCAGACCGGTGATTATAATATCCACTGGCTTGAAAAATGGCTGGAGACCAACCTTACCTGATACCAAGGTAAGGGCGGCTCGGTTGGAGAACACATGGACGCCGTCCTGACGCCGGAACTGATGTTGCGCGCCTATACGATGGGGATTTTCCCAATGTCGGAAGGGCGCGACGACCCCGAGATTTTCTGGGTCGACCCCAAACGGCGCGGTGTGCTGCCGCTTGATGGTTTGCATATCTCGCGCTCATTGGCCCGTCGCATCCGGCAGGAGCCGTTTTTAGTGACAGTGAATGAGGCGTTTGATCGGGTCGTATCGGCCTGTGCAGATCGTGAAGAGACCTGGATTAACCCAACGATTCAAACGCTTTACGCGACACTTCATCGTGCCGGTTTTGCCCATAGCCAAGAAGTTTGGGATGGCCCTGATCTGGTCGGTGGTGTCTACGGGGTGACTATTGGTGCGGCGTTCTTCGGGGAAAGCATGTTCAGCACGCGGCGCGATGCGTCAAAGATCGCGCTGGCCTATCTGGTGGACCGCTTGCGCGTCGGCGGCTTTCAATTGTTCGACACGCAGTTTGTCACGCCGCATTTGATCAGCCTTGGCGCACAGGAAATCACGCGGGCGGCGTACCGCAAGCAATTGGAAGAAGCGATTGAACGGGACGCCAATTTCTATGCGCAAGAAGAGGTGCCCGACGGCTATTCGGTGCTACAGCGCAATACCCAAACGTCATAGCGCGGATGATCCAGCGGGTTGAGCGCGGGCGACGCGGCCACCATCCAGCCGGAAAAGACCATCTGACGCTCGACCGCATCGTAAATCTCAAGCCATGCGAAGGCGTTGCCCGAAGGATTGTTTGTCGGATAGCGACATTGGCCAAGAGACACCTGCAAGCGTCCCAACATCTTGGCCTCGCCGGTGTTGAGCGTCATGTCCGTCAACGCACCGCTGACCTTATCAAGCCCCCGGATCGCCGCCGCAGGGGCATTGCTGACCTCTTGCGCCGAAGCGGCCCCGGCCAGCGCAATCAAGGCAGAGGCAATTAGCTTTTTCATTCGCTGCCGTTGCCGGACACGAACTTCAGCAAAAGCGACACAAGGCTGACAGAACTTTGCGTGTCGATGATCTCGTCCCCCGGCTCAAGGTTGAACGGCGAGCCACCGGGCACAAGTTCCACGAAATTACCGCCTAAAAGACCCTCTGACGCGATGGCGATCGACGTATCGTCAGGTAAAACAATCCCGTCGGCAATCGACAGGGTCGTATCCGCGCGGTACGTCTCGGCATTCAGATCAAGCGCTTTGACAGTGCCGACGGTCACGCCAGCCAGGCGCACATCGGTGCCGATGTTGACCCCTTCGGCTGACCGGAAGCTGGCCGTCAGATCGTATTGCCCTGTGTCGCCCGCGCTGTAGCCAGTTGCTTGCCCTGCATAGATAAGAAAGCCGATGGCAGCGGCCAAGACGGCAGTGCCGACAATCACTTCGGTTGTGTTTTCAGACATGACCCACCCACTGCTGTCTCAAATGCGAAGCGCGTTATTCCGGGCTCCACGCCTCATAATCGCTTTTTTCTTCCGGCGCTTTGCGCCGGATCGAGCCTGCTGGCGCATAGGCCATTGCAGTGCCCGTCAGGTTTTCCTGATGCGGTTTTTCCCAGGTTTTGCGCGGTAACGGCGCTTCGGTCGGGAGAGTGTCCCACGTGTGATGCAACCACCCGTGCCATTCGGGCGCCACGCGCGACGCCTCTGCCTCGCCATTGAAGATCACCCAGCGGCGGCTGTCATCCCGGTTGCGGTAAAAGCGGTTTCCGTCGGCGTCTTCGCCAACCTTGACACCCTTGCGCCAAGTCCAAAGCTGCGTGCCTAGGGTCTGGCTGTTCCACCAGGTCACGGCACGTAAAAGAGTGTTCAGAATGCCCATCTGGGTCTCCGGCTATCGTTGCGCCAGATATGGCCGAAACGCGTAGGTTCGTCCAGAGGACGAAACGGCTCAGCCCGCGTTGGCGCTTTCTTTCTCACCTTCACCGTGGATCATCAGCGGCTGTGCGTCAGGGCCAACGGCTTCCTCGTTGACCACAACTTCGGTCACGCTGTCCAAACCGGGAAGGTCAAACATCGTGTTCAGCAGAATATCCTCAAGGATCGACCGCAGACCGCGCGCACCCGTCTTACGCTCAATCGCCCGTTTGGCGATTGCGCTGAGCGCGTCGTCGGTGAAGGTCAGCTTGGTCTCTTCCAGCTCAAACAGGCGTTGATACTGGCGGACCAGAGCGTTCTTAGGCTGGGTCAGAATGGTGACCAAGGCGTCTTCATCAAGATCCTGAAGGGTTGCGATAACCGGCAAGCGGCCCACAAATTCAGGGATCAGGCCGAACTTCAGCAGGTCCTCGGGCTCAAGTTCGGTGAACATTTCGCCCACGCCGCGATCGTCGTTGTTGCGGACGTCCGCACCAAAGCCCATGGCGGAGCCTTTGCCGCGCTGCGCGATGATCTTTTCAAGACCGGCAAACGCGCCACCGCAAATGAACAGGATGTTCGTTGTATCCACTTGCAGGAATTCCTGCTGCGGATGCTTGCGTCCACCTTGCGGCGGGACCGATGCGACTGTGCCTTCCATGATCTTCAGCAGCGCTTGCTGCACACCCTCACCCGACACATCGCGGGTGATCGAAGGGTTGTCAGACTTGCGCGTGATCTTGTCGACCTCGTCGATGTAGACGATGCCGCGCTGCGCGCGTTCGACATTGTATTCGGATGCCTGAAGCAGCTTGAGGATGATGTTCTCGACATCCTCGCCGACATAGCCTGCCTCAGTCAGCGTGGTCGCATCGGCCATCGTGAATGGCACGTCCAGGATACGGGCCAGCGTCTGCGCCAAAAGCGTCTTACCGCAGCCCGTTGGACCGATCAGCATAATGTTGGATTTCGCCAGCTCAATCTCGGAGGAATTCCCCGAATGGTTGAGCCGCTTGTAGTGGTTGTGCACGGCCACCGAAAGCACGCGTTTGGCATGCGCCTGACCGATCACATAATCGTCAAGCACCTCACAAATCTCTTTCGGCGTCGGCACACCGTCACTGGCTTTGAGCCCGGCGGTCTTTGTCTCTTCGCGGATGATGTCCATGCACAGTTCAACACATTCATCACAAATGAACACTGTTGGACCTGCAATCAGCTTACGGACCTCATGCTGGCTTTTGCCGCAAAAGCTACAATACAGGGTGTTTTTGCTGTCGCTGCTCGACGAATTCGACATCGTGTACCTCTCGGGGCCGGGCCCCATTTGCTGTCAGATCAACCGAAATAGGCTACCCATTGCTGTTAGCTTAGGGCAGCCATTTCCGGTCTACAACGCCAAAATCCAGGCAGATTACTTGGCGTCAGTGTCATCCACTTTACGGCTCTCGACGATCTCGTCGATATGGCCCCAGTCTTTTGCCTCTTCTGGAGACATGAAATTGTCGCGATCCAGAGCCTTTTCGACCGCCTTTTTCGTCTGGCCCGTGTGCTTGACGTAGATGTCGTAAAGGCGATCTTTCAACTTCTGGGTCTCGGCGGCGTGGATCATAATGTCAGATGCCTGGCCCTGATATCCGCCGGACGGCTGATGCACCATGATCCGGCTGTTGGGCAGCGAAAAGCGCATTCCCGCCTCACCACCTGCAAGTAGCACCGAGCCCATCGACGCGGCCTGCCCGATGCACAGCGTAGAGACCTTGGGTTTGATGTATTGCATGGTGTCGTAGATCGACAATCCAGACGTCACAACGCCACCAGGGCTATTGATATACATTGAGATTTCCTTGGTCGGGTTTTCCGCCTCAAGGTGCAGCAGTTGCGCCACGATCAGATGGGACATGCCATCGTGGATGGGGCCGTTGATAAACACGATCCGCTCCTTCAGCAGGCGCGAAAAAATGTCATAGGCACGTTCGCCGCGGCTGGTTTGTTCAACCACCATCGGGACGAGGTTCATGTAGGTGTTTACGGGATCATGCATTGTGCCTGCCTCAAACGTTCGGAAAGGGTCTAGCTTGGAATAGCTAACAGAGTCTTAGGCCCGCATATGGGGGCCTGCAAGGGCAGCCCGAGAATAAGACCGTTTTGACCACGCTGACGCGCGACTTAGATCGCTAACGACCGCAGTGAAATTAACGAGGACCCGATGCAAAGCGCCTTCGCCCCGACCCGCACCGCCGCTCTGGAGCGGTTACAGAGTTTTGTACCAAAAACCGCCGCTTATGCTGGCAAACGCAATTATGACCTACCAGGGCATCCGCATGTGTCGGGCTTGTCTCCATATATCCGCCACCGGATTGTGACCGAGCCGGAGGTGCTGCAAGCTGTCTTGGGCCGCTATTCCCCCTCAACGGCGGAAAAATTTGTGCAGGAGGTCTTCTGGCGGACGTACTGGAAAGGCTGGCTTGAGATGCGCCCGTCGGTCTGGACATCCTACCGAGCCGGCGTCAAAGCCGCCTTAAATCGCGTGCAAACCGAAGCAGGGCTGCGTCAGGCTTGGGAAGATGCATGCCAAGGCAAGACCGAGATCGACGCGTTCAACCATTGGGCACATGAACTGGTCGAAACCGGCTACCTCCATAATCATGCGCGCATGTGGTTCGCCTCTATCTGGGTCTTCACGTTGCGACTGCCTTGGGAATTGGGCGCAGACTTCTTCCTGCGCCACTTGCTGGACGGGGATGCCGCGTCGAACACGCTTGGGTGGCGCTGGGTGGCAGGTCTGCAAACCAAGGGCAAGACATACCTAGCACGGCCGTCGAATATCGCACGTTACACCGAAGGGCGGTTTAACCCCGAAGGAGAATTATCCAGCTTTGCAAACGCGTTAGAGGGGATTCCTCATCCAGATCGCAGCCCGGCTCCTGTGCCTCAACCGTGGGACCCCACGGCCCCCACGGGACTGCTTGTGACCGAGGAAGATATGAGCCCCGGCTTCCTTCTGGGTGGCGGTTTCAAACCCGTGACAACTGCCGCGCTGCTCAGCACCGCAAAACGCAGCCCTCTAGCCGTCGGCCCAATTGTTGAGAATTTCACATCCTCTGCGATGGATGATTGCCTGAACAGATACGCCTCAACCCTTAGTGAAAACAAAGGCATCCTTGCCGATCTTCACGCTGTCGAAGACTGGGCCTTGCAAGCGGATATAGTTCAGATTGTGACACCCTACGCCCCTGTTGGCCCGGCTGCAGAGGCCCTGCACGAGCTTGAGCGTCGCCTTGCGCCAAAAAACATCAAAGTGATCCGCGCATTGCGTGATTTCGATGCGCGGGCGTGGCCCCATGCCACCCATGGCTTTTTCCGCTTCAAAGAGAAGATCCCGAAATTGATCGGTGAATTGAAAGGGCTCAAGGCAGCCTAAAACGGCCAACGCGTCGGCCCGTTGTCAAGGCGATGAGTGAAATCCGTCCGGTCTTGCGGGAAAATCTCGCGTACAAGCGGATCGTGCCCGGGGATCATCAGCTTGGGACTTGATGCCAGGGCAACAATCCTGCGGAAACCGGCAAGCATGTCGTCCACATCAACAACGATGGGGAACGGCTTGTTTGAAAACGCATTTTCATAGTAATGCGCAGCGTCCGAGGCAAGGCACATATACCCCGCCGCAGTCTTCACCCGCACCGCTTGAAGCCCGCGCGAGTGTCCGCCGATCCGGTGTACGGTGACCCCGTCTGACACCTGCCCATCACCATCGTGAAAGACAACGCGGCCCGCATAAAGCCGTTTGACCACCTCGCAAATATGCTCTGCGGTGTAGGGCATCCGCAGCGTGTCGTGACACATGCATGGGCCAGTCGCAAAGGCCATCTCTGCGGCCTGCATATGTAGCGTCGCGTTCGGAAACAGATGTAATCCGCCAGCATGATCGTAATGCAGATGCGTGATGATCAATGTCGTGATGTCATCGGGGGTCAAACCCAGCGGCGCCAATGCCTCCCCCGGATCGCGGCGGATCGGTCGGTCGCGCGCCATGCTTTCCGCCGCATCATACCCCGTGTCGATCAAGATGACCTGCTCGCCTGCCCGCAAGACCCAGATGAAGTAATCCATCGCGTGCGGCGCGTCGTGATTGTCGTCAAACACAAAGCTGTCCGCGCGGGTGCGTGCGTTGCGATCCGCATATTTGACGGCGTGAACGGTCCAATCGGTCATAGCGCGAGCCTTTCGTAGCTTTGCACGTCCTTGGTCGCGATCATCGGCCCCGTCGCGGCATCAAACGCCTTGAAATGCGGCGAGGCCATATGCTGCTGAAACGCCGCCGCGTCGTCATAAACCTCGTACAAGAAGACAACCAAAGGATCGTCCGGATCACGGCAGACATCAAACTGATGACATCCCGGCTCCTGGGCGACCGATTGCGCAGCATTGGTCTGCATCAAAGGTAAAAATGCATCCATGCTCCCATCTTTCAGCGTAAATCGCACGATAATCACATACATCGCTATCCTCCCTATCCGCAGTGAACGGCGAAACGCAAAGCAAGACAAGTCCTTGCTTTTCCGTGTGTTTTGCGGCCTGTTAGCGCTCAACATCGCCATGGGAGGAACAAAATGGCCGCCACTTACAAGATTGCCATCTTCGAAGGCGACGGGATCGGGCCAGAGATCATGGCGCCGACATTGCGGTGTCTGGATCAGGTGGCTGGTGGGAAATATGCGCTGAATTACAACATCTTACCCGCAGGGGCCGGTCATTACGAGCAGACCGGGGACGCCTTGCCCGATACCTCAATCAACGCGGCACGTGCGTCTGATGCGATTTTGCTGTCCGCAATGGGTTTGCCTCGCGTGCGTTACCCCGACGGGACCGAGATTACGCCGCAGATCGACATCCGCCTTAAGCTGGATTTGTTCGCGGGCGTCCGTCCTGTGCGGGTCACCGAAGGCCAGCCAACGCCGCTGAAACTGAACGGGCGCGAGATTGATTTTGTCTTGATCCGCGAAAGCACCGAAGGGCTGTTTCACACCCAAGGCTGCGGCGAGGTGACCGAGGATTACGCCCGCGAGACCTTGCAGATCACCCGCAAGACCAGCGAGGATTTGTTCCGCTTCACCTTTGATCTGGCGCAGCAGCGCAAAGCCGCGGGACGCGGCAAAGGCCACGTGACCTGTGTCGATAAAGCCAATGTTTTCCGCGCCTTCGCCTTTTTCCGCGAGATATTCGATGACGCCGCAAAGGGCTACCCTGATCTCACCAGTGATCACGCCTATGTCGATGCGATGGCGTTGTGGATGGTCGAAAAGCCTTGGGCGTTCGATGTGATGGTGACCGAAAACATGTTCGGTGACATCCTGTCAGATCTTGGCGCCGGATTGATGGGCGGGCTCGGCCTCGCCCCGTCTGCAGATATCGGGCATGACAATGCGGTTTTCCAACCCTGCCACGGCTCGGCGCCCGACATCGCCGGTCAAGGCGTGGCCAATCCGTTCGCGATGATCTTGTCGGGGGCGATGATGCTGGACTGGTTGGGCCTGCGGACGGGTAATGCTCAGATGGTTGCGGACGGCAAACGGTTGGACGCAGCGGTCCGCACCGTGATCGGCAAAGGCGACGTGATGACCCGCGATTTGGGCGGATCAGCAGGCACTGAACAAGCGGCAGAGGCCGTGTTGAGCGCGTTGTGACCCTGCGCGTCGCAGTTCTTGGGGCAGGCTATTTCAGCCGGTTTCACACCGACAGCTGGCAGCGGATGTAAGGCATCCATCTGGTTGCGCTGGCCTACCTTGAGCCTGCAATTTGCGTCGCATGTGTTGAAGCGTTCGAGGCGCTGGAACCCATGCTGGACGCCGCACAGCCTGACATTCTGGACATCGCGATCCCGCCGATGGGGCATCTTGAAGCAATCCGTACGGCGTGTGACGCTGGCGTCCGGGCGATCATTTGCCAAAAGCCATTTTGCACGTCTCTGACGGAAGCACGTGAGGCGGTTCAGGTCGCGGGCAACACTTCTACCGCGCTGATTGTGCACGAGAATTTTCGATTTCAGCCATGGTACCGGAAGGCCGCTCAGATCATGCGCTCCGGTGCGCTTGGCGATGTTCAGCAAGTGACATTCCGGCTGCGTACCGGTGACGGTCGGGGTCCAGAGGCGTATCTGGATCGCCAACCTTACTTTCAGACAATGCCGCGGCTGCTGGTGCACGAAACGGCTGTGCATTGGGTGGATACGTTCCGTTATCTGCTGGGCCCGATCCGCGATGTTTATGCCGATCTGCGAAAACTGAACCCGGTGATCGCGGGCGAAGACGCGGGGCATGTGGTCTTTGGCTTTGACGGTGGTGTTCGGGCTCTTTTTGATGGCAACCGGCATTTGGATCATGCAAGCGATAACACGCGACTGACCTTTGGCGAGGCGCTAATCGAAGGCACAGGCGGGACACTTGAGTTGCGCGGCGACGGCGCCCTATGGCAGCGCGCTTTCGGCGCTGCCAAGGCAAACTGTGTGTTCGCACCGCGTGAGTGGCCCGGTTTTGCGGGCGATTGCGTGCATGCACTCCAGTCCCATGTCGCGCAAGGCTTGCGCAGCGGTGCGGGTTTCGAGAACGAAGCGCAAGATTATCTGTCGATCATTGAGGCGGAAGAGGCGATCTACCGCTCTGCCGAAACCCACGCACGAGTCACGCTTTAACCCTTTGGCTTGTCGTCAAATTCATCCGATAGAATACGGCGGCTGTCGCCCGCCGGATCGTCGAACTGATCGCTTTTCAGCGCCCAGAAAAATGCGGCAAGGCCAAGCCCCCCAAGGATCAGGGAGGCGGGGATGAGATAGACCAGAACGTCCATCAGCGCGCCCTCAACGCGTTGAGCGACACAAGTACCGACGAGGTCGACATCGCAAGGGCGGCTGCCAACGGGCTGGCAAAGCCAAGCACGGCGATGGGGATCGAGATCATGTTATAGGTCGCGGCCATCCCGAAGTTTTCCAGGATGCGGCGCTTGGCAGAGCGCCCGATCCGGATCGCGTCAAGCGTATGGCTTAGATCAGGGCTGACAAGCACCATATCCGCGGCCACGCGGGCCGCATCCAGCGCAGAAGCCGGGGCGAGCGAGACATGCGCGCCAGCAAGGGCTGCGGTGTCGTTCAGACCATCGCCAACCATCAGCACACGCCGCCCTTCATCACGCAACGCATTGACACGGTTTGCTTTTTCGGCGGGCAGCATGTCGGCTTGCCATGTCGCGATGCCCAGCTCTTTTGCGATCGCCTCAACCGCGGGGCGGGTGTCACCGGAGAGAAGCTGGACCTGATAGCCTTGATCGCGCAAGGCCACCAACAGCTCTTTCGCACCTATGCGCAGGCGGTCGGCGAAGGTGAACGGCGTGATCTGTCCGTCGATATCCAGATAGGTGGCCGTGACCGGCGCGGGATGGGCACCAACCCAGGTCGCGCGGCCCAGGCGGACAGGCTTGCCGCCCCATTTCGCCTCAATGCCATAGCCGGGCTTTTCAGTGATGTCAGTCAGGTCTGTGGGCACGATGCCCTGCGCCCTGCCCGCCTTGACCAAGGCGCCCGTCAGAGGGTGCGCTGAGCCTTCTGCAAGTGCCAAGGCGACGGCGAACTCGGTCGCGGGGATCGCGCTTGGCTGGTCCAGCTGCGGACGGCCTGCGGTGAGCGTGCCGGTCTTGTCGAAAACCACTGTGTCGACTTCTGCCAACCGCTCCAAAGCGGTCTCGTGCTTGATCAGCAAGCCTTTGCGGAAAAGCCGGCCAGATGCAACTGTGGAAACAGCTGGCACCGCAAGCCCCAGAGCGCAAGGGCACGTGATAATAAGCGTCGCAGTGGCAATACCCAATGCAAGCCGCACGTCGCCGCTAGAGACATACATCCATGCGATGAAAGCACACAGCGCCAGCAGATGCACAACAGGCGCATAGATTTTCGCAGCCCGATCGGCCAGTGAATTATAGCGGGATTTTGACGCCTCAGCGATGGCGACGAGGGATGCGAGGGAATGCAGAACCGTATCTTCACCTACGGCGTCGGCGCGGATTTCAAGTGGGCCAGTCAGGTTCACCTCACCTGCGGTCACGGTGTCGCCTTGTGCGATGGCAACGGGATCCGTCTCTCCGGTCAGAAGAGCACGGTCAAGCTCGGACGCCCCTTTCAGAATAGTGCCATCGACCGGGATATTCGAGCCGGGGCGGACAAGCAAAGTGTCCCCGACCACGACTTCGGCGATAGGGGTCCGGACATGCCCATCTTCAGTGAGCTTCAACGCGTAAGGCACCTCCATCGCAGCCAGTTCCGCGGCCGCGGAGCGTGCAGTAGAGCGGGTCTTCTGATCAAGGTAGCGCCCTGCCAGCAAGAAGAAGGTCAGCGACAAAGCCGCGTCGAAGTAAGCGTGGTGGCCGGACACGGAGGTCTCATAGATCGACATGCCTGCCGCCAGCAGGATAGCAAGCGAGATCGGTACATCCATGTTCAGGCGCGCCGCCTTCAACGCCATGAGCGCGGACTTGAAGAACGGTTGCGAAGAGAACGCGATGGTGGGGATCGCGATCGCAGCAGAGATCCAATGGAAAAGATCACGCGTCGCGTCAGAGGCCCCCGACCAGACTGCAACCGACAGCAACATGACGTTCATCATCGCAAAGCCGGCAACGCCGAGCCGCATGAGCAGCTCATGCGCGGCACGGTCCGCGTCAGAGGCTTGCAGTGTTGCCCCATCCAGCGCGTAGGCTTCGTAGCCCAGCGCGCAGAGGTGATCGAGGAGCGGTTCGACCTCAGCTTCGCGATCAATCGTGACATCTGCACGTTTGCGGGTCAGGTTCACACGGGCGGTATGGACGATATCAAGCTGCATCAATCCGTTCTCTACGCCGTTGATACAGGCGGTACAGTGGATCGAGGGCAGCGAAAGGTGGACCTTGCGGGTTGGTCCTTCGGCCAGCGCTTTCGCCACAGCCGTGTTCCCCGCAGGAAGCGTCATACAGCCCGGACATGCCGCAGCGCTCGGTGTCTCTGTCGCGCTCATCTTAACGGATATGCACGATCACACGTTGACGGAAATCAGTGCCGTCAGCGGCTTTCGCGACCATACGCAAGTTCCAGTTTCCCGGCGCGTTTTTCACGTCGGCTTTATAAAGACCGCCCTCGTAGCGGAAGTCAGGCGATTGATCGTCACGCACTGAGGTAGCGCGTCCGAATGTGGCAGACAGCTCTGCCAGCTCAACAGGTTGGCCTTCCTTGTCGGTCACACTGAGGGTGAGTTCATCATCATGGACAGACGCGTCTATGTTCCAGCCTAGCGCCTCTTGCGCGGCACGGTCAGTGTCAAATTTCTGGCTGGCGACATAGCTGTTTTTGGTCTCAAGCCCGGGGAAGGTCGACAGGGCGCTATAGGCCATGAAGAAATTCACCGAGATGATGATCGCAAAGGCGGATGCCACAAAGAAAAAAACCTTGCGCCCCGTGAAGGGGGCCATTTGGCGCTGAGCCATATCAGTTCTCCTTTCCGTTGAAGATCGTGTCTGAAAATGCGCGGTCAGTACTGTCGAGGTCTTCGACCCAAAAGCGCATCTCGGTCCGGTCAGCGCTGGCGGCGTCGGCGTCGGGCGTGGACGTGACATAAACCCGTTGCGACAGCGTCGCTTGTGGACCGACCATGACGATGAGTTCATCGTTGCCTTCCAGTTGAATGCGCAGCGGCGCCTCTGACGTGAGCGACAGGCGGAACGGTCGCGGATCCCCGTGCTTGTTGCGCAAGCGGATGTCATAGGTGTTGCGGATCGAGCCATCCGAAAGCGTCACGAATGTCGGATTGCGCACCGGCTCGACGCGCATCTCGATCTCGGGTCGGATAAACAGCGCCACGACGAGCGCTGCACCAACGCCAGACCAGAGCGTTGTGTAAAGCACCGTGCGCGGGCGGAAGATGTGTTTCCAGACAGATTTTGCGGGCTGGCCCTCGCGCTCAAGACGCTCGTCTTTCAGTGCAAAGTAGTCGACGAGGCCACGCGGCTTACCAATCCTCTCCATCACGTCATCGCAAGCGTCGATGCACAGGCCACAGGTAATGCATTCCATCTGTTGACCATCGCGGATGTCGATGCCGACAGGGCAGACATTCACGCAGGCCATGCAGTCAATGCAGTCGCCCGTGTTGGCGTCGCGCTGCTTGCCGCGCGGCTCTCCGCGCCATTCGCGGTAACCGATCGTGATGGTGTCTTCATCCATCATGGCCGCCTGAATACGCGGCCAGGGGCACATGTAGATGCAGACCTGTTCCCGCGCGATGCCACCAAAAAGGATGGTGGTGCCGGTCAGGATTGCCATGGTGGTGTAGGCGATCGGGTGCGCTTGCAGCGTGACCAGATCACGCAGCAACGTTGGCGCATCGGCAAAATAAAAGACCCAAGCGCCGCCCGTCAGCAAGCCGATGACGGCCCAACTGAGGTATTTCATGGCACGCAAGCGCACCTTGCGGGCGTCCCATTTGGCATTCCACAAACGCACGCGCGCGTTGCGGTCGCCTTCGATCCAACGCTCGACAGCGATAAAAAGATCGGTCCAGACCGTCTGGGGGCATGCATAACCGCACCAAACACGGCCCAGCGCCGACGTGAACAGGAACAGACCTAGGCCCGCCATGATCAGCAAACCCGCGACAAAGTAGAACTCGTGCGGCCAAATCTCGATCATAAAGAAGTAAAAGCGGCGGTGGGCCAGATCAATCAGTACCGCCTGATCGGGCAGGTTCGGGCCGCGATCCCAGCGCAGCCATGGCGTGACATAGTAGATTCCCAATGTAACCGCCATGATGATCCACTTCATCCGGCGGAAATTGCCCTGAACCTTACGCGGAAAAACCGGCTCGCGGTCCGCATATAAGGATGGCGCGTCTTCGGAACTCATGCGAGCTCCTTTCTATTGGCTACAGTCTTGGGGCGATTGGCTATCGTCCAGTTTGCTTGGTTGTCGCGGGTTTCACCGTTCCGGTCTTTGACATGGGTCAAATAAGTATCTGAGATGTGCGGATTTCTAAGGTATTGGTTTTGAGGTGTTTGCAATCGCGAGATGGGTTGAGAACGTCTGGTTTTGAGCCGATTTCGATTGATGCCGCGCAGTGCAAAGATGTCAGCTTTCACGTGATCTATCGGAGGCGCTCATCACACCAATCTTGTACTGCCTTACAGAATTGCTCAACGCGGGCGGGACGTTTTGTTCCAGAGGCAAGTGCGAGGTTCACCGGTAATCGGGCAGCACGTAATTCGGGCGCGACATCGACCAAAGTCCCGGTCTCAAGATCTGCCTCGACGAACCAGCGGGGCATGATAGCGATGCCGACGCCTTGCATTGCTGCTTCATACACAGCGAAGATGTTGTCGCTTGCCAGCTTCGGTGTGACAGAAAACGACTGCAATTCTCCAGCCTTATCGAACAACTCGATCCGGTTTCCCTCGAAAGGACCAAGTGTCAGCCATGGCATTGCGTCAATGTCGATGTCCGCATGGCGCACCAAACACTCCGGGGTTCCAACAATCAGGCGTTCCACCCGCGCCAATTCCCGGACGATAAGTGTGTCATCAGGGACTGGACCAACCTTGAGCCAACAATCGCAGCCTTCCTCGGCAAAGCGGATGACATCGTCGCGCAATCGCCAGTCGATTGTGATGTGTGGATGATCTTTCATGAACTGTGCAGCGGCTTTGACAAACAGGCTCTGTCCAAGTGCAACCGGGGCGATGACACGGATAGCGCCTTTAAGCACTTCTTCCTCAGTATGTCGGTCTTCGATGGCTTCCCATTCTCCAAGCAATCGTCGGGCGTCCGACAACAGTGCCAAACCGTCTGGCGTCAGTGCCACATCATGTGTGGTACGCCGCATAAGAACGGTGTCCAGACGTGTCTCCAATGCTGCAAGCTGCCGGGAAACCGAAGGCTGCGATGTTCCAAGATCACGTGCGGCGCCGGAGAGAGATTTCCGTTCGGCAATGCGCACGAAGGTTTCGAGAAGGGTAAGACGATCAAAGCGCGTAGTCATGCGTTAGGCGTATAGCAATCTTACCCTTCATGCTACTACCGTTATTTTGGTTGCTGGGTATTTTCATCTCAATCAGAACGAAAGGAACCCAGACATGACTACCGCAACCAACACCACTTTCACTTTTCCAAACGGACGGACCGTGAACCGGATCGGTTACGGCGCGATGCGCCTAACCGGCCAGCCCCGCAACTTTGGACCCTACGCCGATTGGCAGGGAGGCGTTAAACTGCTGCAACGCGCTCGCGAGCTTGGCGTCAATCACATCGACACGGCCCGCGCCTATGGCCCCCATGAAAATGAAAAACTGATCGCAGACGCGCTTTTGACCGACGATGGCAGCTACGGCGAGATGTTCATCGCCTCAAAAGGCGGTGTAGAGAAAAACGCGACAAGCATGAGCCGTGATACGACACCGGACACCATGAAGCGCCACCTGGAAGAAAGCCTACACAGCCTTGGGGTCCAGAAAATTGACCTCTACTATGTCCACTCGCCGGACGGGCATACGTCAATCAGCGACAGCGTGGCGGCACTCGAAGAAATGCGTCAAGCCGGAAAAATGGAGTTAATCGGGTTGTCAAATGTCTCCCGTGAGCAGGTCGAGGAGGCTTTGAAAATCGCTCCGATTGCAGCGGTTCAGAACCGTTACTCGCCCGCCGATCCACGCAATGACGATTTGGAAGACATGATCGACTGGCTGAATGAACAAGGGATTGCGTTTGTGCCTCATGGCCCTCTTGGCGCGAACCCGATGAAACGCGGGGCAACGGTCAACGCCGGCGAGGCGCTACGCATATTGCTTGCGCGGTCGCCGAACATACTCGCTATTCCAGGCACGACGACAATCGCGCATCTGGAAGACAACGCGAACGCATTGGCTGCCTGAGATGCGCGGGATCTTGGTCACGTGGACCGCGGCATGGCCAACGATCACGGCTCTGCTGTTTGTCTTTGAAGGACTGCTCGGAGGTTGGCCCTTAGCCCTCAGAACCCTTTTGTTAACCGGCGTGATGGTCCCCGCAATGACGCTCTTTATCGTTCCAACGTTGAACCTTCTCCTCGAGCACGTCCTGAGACACCATCGAAGAATGTGTCACGGAGAGACCTAAAACTGAAAAATGCATGCTTAGGGTCGTCCTCATTAGGGCGGTCTTTCTTGCACAAGCTACCTTTCGATTTCGATCATCGAACATTCACTTTGTCCCACAAACCCCCAGAATCCTCTCCAGAAAACGAAAGACTGGCGCGCAGATAGCCAATGCGCGCCAGTCTCGTTTGCACATGCCCTCGCTCTGAGGACACCCCATGTGCAAAGCAAACCCGAGCGCCCTCGCCGGGGCGCTCCGGCTATCGTCTACTGACCGCCGCCCAGCTGGTGAACGTAGGCCGCCAAGGCGTTTACTTCGGCCTCTGACAGCCCCGTGCCGGGGCGATATTCCTCACCCCAGGCGGGCATCACGCCGAAACGGGAATAGGTGATCGTCTCGGTCAGGGCGTCGGGATCGCCGCCGTAAAGCCAGATCGCGTCCGTCAGGTTGGGTGCGCCAAGGCTTGGCTCGCCCATACCAGTCTCCATGTGACAGGCCGAGCATTGATCGAGGAATAGCTCCTCCCCTGCCGCAGCAAGGGCAGCATCATGCTCCTGTCCCGAAATCGACTGGACATAACTGACGACGGTCTGAATTTCCTCGGGTTCAAGGATCTCGCCAAAAGCGGGCATTTCCGACCAGTGGCTGTCCGGCGATTGCTCGTTCCGGATACCGTGATTGATCGTATAGGCGATGGTGTCGATATCGCCGCCCCACAGCCAGTCATCGTCCAGCAGGTTGGGATAGCCCACCGCACCGGCCGCGCCAGAGCCGTGACACTGCGAACAGTTCGCCGCAAACAGCGCGCGCCCGCCTTGGACCGCGTAATTGTGCAGTTCGGTGTTTTCCGGCAGCACGGTCAGGTCGACGGACGCCAGCTGCATATTCAGACCTTGGTTAGCGGCCTCGACGGCGGCGATCTCATCGACAACCTCTCCACGGGTGGAGTAGTTCAGCAAGCCCGGTGTGGCTTTCTCGATCAGCGGCCATGCGGGATAGGC
>ERZ1740067.947-NODE-947-length-21451-cov-8.600393_pt1 | contig 21451 bp, 20 predicted proteins | sample MGYA00581736_ERZ1740067 | MGnify/ENA primary metagenome ERZ1740067 (study PRJEB43018, sample SAMN04849236) | marine metagenome | isolation source: floating plastic debris | place: Pacific Ocean | collected 2008-08-27 | study: EMG produced TPA metagenomics assembly... | reverse complement strand
GCCTCCAAGCTGGAACAGCTCTGGACCCGGCTGACGGGCGATTTCGAGGGGATGGAACTGTGTGAATTCTCGTTCTCCGAGGAGGTGACGCTATGAACATGCAAACCAAACACACCGCCGATGCAACGAGCGTCGAAGAAGGTCTGGCCATTGCCCAGGCTCAAGATGAGCAATTCACATCCGAGTTTGCGACCGAAACGGCCATGCAGAACACGCTGCTCACCCCGCGGTTCTACACCACCGATTTCGATGAGCTCGATGCCATTGACGTGTCGGGTGTGCGCGAGGACTGGGACGAGTTGATCGACCAGATGGAAAGCGACCCCAACAAGGGGCATTTCAAGAAAAACGAAGACTGGGACACTGTCGACTGGGACGGGATGGAACCGCAGCTGAAAAAGGAATTCATCGATTTCCTGATCAGCTCCTGCACCGCCGAATTCTCTGGCTGCGTGCTTTACAAAGAGATGAAGCGGCGCGGCAACAACAAGGACATCACGCAGCTGTTCCAGCTGATGGCGCGCGATGAGGCGCGGCATGCCGGGTTCATCAACGATGCGCTGCGCGAAGCTGGCCTGCGCGTGAACCTGGGCTTTCTGACGCAGAAAAAGAAGTACACGTACTTCCGGCCCAAGTTCATCTACTACGCCACCTATCTGTCCGAAAAAATCGGCTACGCGCGGTACATCACGATCTTCCGCCACCTCGAGGCGCATCCCGAACATCGCTTCCACCCGATTTTCAAGTGGTTCGAAGAATGGTGCAATGACGAGTTCAGCCACGGCGAGGCCTTTGCCCTGCTGATGAAAACGGACCCGAAGTTGACCAGCGGGATGAATGTCTACTGGATCAAGTTCTTCCTCACCGCTGTCTATGCGACCATGTATGTGCGCGACCATCAGCGGCCAGCGTTCCACAAGGCGCTGGGGGTCGACCCGGATTGGTATGCGCATGAGGTTTTCACCAAGACCTCGAAGCTCAGCGAACAGATCTTTCCCATCACGCTGGATATCGACCATCCGCGCTGGCAGGCCGGTCTGGAACGTCTGCAAAGGGCGAATGTGGATATGGCGCAGGCCTCCGGTCTCAAGAAGATGGGCGCGCAGATCCGCGCTGGCCTGGCTTTTGTGTCGCTGCTGACCATCCGGGCCAAGCGCCACGCGGTCCCCGCCTCCCCCCGTCTGGAGCCGGTCTATTGAGCGGCCCGTTTTCCGACACGGAAAACGGCTGGAAAACGACACGTTTTCCGGTAGCGCGCAGCGGTGACGCTTGCCTGTTTTCCGCGTCGGAATACAGCCGGAAACCGTGTGGGTTTCAGGTTCGCGGGGGGCTTGAATGACACCCTGGGTCGCAGCCTTGATCGCGCTTTTCATCTGGTGGTTCTCCACCGGCACGATCCTCATGGCTGTGAAATATGCGGACCGCGAGGGCCCCACCGCCCGGTTGCGCGCCACGATCGCGGGCGCGCCGCTGATCCTGCTGGGCGGCTATGGCGCCCATTGGTCGGCCACGCAAACGGATGTCTTGGGTGTCTATGTCGCTTTCCTGTCGGCACTCGCCATCTGGGGCTGGATCGAACTGGCCTTTCTGACCGGCATCATCACGGGGCCCAATCGAAGCCCCTTGCCACCACGCACGCCGGAATGGGAGCGGTTCATCCGCGCCTGGGGCACGCTGGCCTATCATGAGATGCTGCTGATCGCGGCCCTCATCGCCCTTGGCCTCGCGCTCTGGGACGCGCCCAATGCGTTTGGCTTCTGGACCTTTGCGGTCCTCTTTTTTGCGCGGGTGTCGGCCAAGCTGAACCTGTTTTTCGGCGTCGCGCGGACGCATGTGGAGTTTCTGCCCGACGCGCTGTCGCACCTGTCCAGCCATTTTCGCGCGGCGGGGATGAACTGGCTTTTCCCGATCTCGGTCACCGCCCTGACATTCGCCGCGGCGTGCTGGCTCGAACGGCTTTATGCGGCCGAGACGATGGGCGAGATCACGGGCTTTGCCCTGCTCACCGCGCTGACCGCGCTGGCAACACTTGAACACTGGGTGATGGTTCTGCCGATCCCTGACGAACGGCTTTGGCGGTGGATGCTGCCTGCGCCCAAACCACACGAACACCAAAAGACCCAAGGGGGACATCATGGACTTTGATGCACTGTTCCAAACGCAACTGGACGCGCTGAGAGACGAAGGCAACTATCGCATTTTTGCGGAACTGGAGCGGCAGTCCGGCGCCTTTCCCCGTGCGCGCTGTCATGATGAGGATGCGCCCGACGAGGTGACGGTGTGGTGCTCGAACGACTACCTTGGCATGGGTCAGCACCCCTCGGTCGTGAAGTCGATGAAGGAGACCATCGATGCCTGCGGCGCAGGCGCGGGTGGTACCCGTAACATCAGCGGCACGAACCACGCGCACAAGTTGCTGGAAGAAGAGCTGGCGGATCTGCACGGCAAGGAAAGCGCGCTGCTGTTCACCTCCGGGTATGTCTCGAACTGGGCGGCGTTGAGCACGTTGGGCAGCCGTCTGCCCGACGCGGTCATCTTGAGCGACGAGTTGAACCATGCCTCGATGATCGAAGGCATCCGCCACTCGCGCGCCAACAAGGTCATCTGGCGGCACAACGACCCCGAAGACCTGGATCGCAAGCTGGCCTCCCTGCCTGCCAATGCGCCCAAGATTGTCGCGTTCGAAAGCGTCTATTCCATGGACGGTGACATCTGCCCGATGCAAGAAATCGTCGAAGTGGCCGAAAAGCATGGCGCGATGACCTATCTCGACGAGGTGCACGCCGTCGGCCTCTACGGTCCGCGCGGCGGCGGGATTTCCGAGCAGGAGGGCTTGTCCGACCGCATCACGCTGATCGAGGGTACGCTGGGCAAGGCCTACGGCGTTGTGGGTGGCTATGTCACCGGGTCCGACGCGCTTTGCGACTTTATCCGCAGCTTTGCCTCCGGCTTTATCTTCACCACGGCCCTGCCACCTGCGGTGGCCGCCGCGGCCCGCACGTCCATCCGGCACCTCAAACAGTCAGACCAGGAGCGGATCATTCAGCGCCAGCGCGTGGCCTATCTGCGCAAGCGTCTGGATCAGGAGGGGATCCCGCATATGGACAACCCGAGCCACATCATCCCGGTGATGATCAAGGATCCGGTCAAATGCCGCATGCTCAGCGATTACCTGATGCAGCGCTACGGCATCTACGTGCAGCCGATCAATTATCCGACTGTGCCCAAGGGTACGGAACGCCTGCGCTTTACGCCCTCGCCGCTGCACAGCGTCGAGGATATCGAGCATCTGGTGCTGGCCCTCAAGGATTTGTGGAAACAGTGCGCCATCGCCCACGCAGTTGCCTGAAATCAATTGAAAGTTACTGTTGACTTGATCGTGATATCGCTACGTTCTCTGTCAACGAACATATGCAAGGAGAGACCCATGTTCCGATCCCTCGCGATTGTGGCAGCCACCGTGTTGGCAGCCCCTGCATTCGCCGACGGTCATTCCGTCGACCTGACTGCAACCGGTGACGTCGACGCTGGCGAAGCGGCGTTCCGCCAATGCGTGTCATGCCACGTCGTCATGAACGAGGCGGGCGATACGCTCGCTGGTCGTGCGGCAAAGACTGGCCCGAACCTCTACGGTATCATCGGTGGCCAGTTTGGCACCGTCGACGACTTCCGCTATTCCGACATCAACCAGCTCGCCTCCGAGATGGATGTTGTCATCAACGAAGAAGTCTTTGTCACCTACGTGCAGGACCCCACCGGTTACCTGCGTGAGATCACGGGCGACAAGGGCCGCAGCAAAATGACGTACAAGGTCCGCAAGGAAGAGGACGCACTGAACCTCTATGCCTATCTGGCCTCCATCGCGACCAATCCCGAGGCCGCCGCCGAAGGCACGGACGGCTAAGCGATAGTCGCTGATCAGACCACCAAGCGCCGCTCCGTCTTCGGGGCGGCGTTTTGCGTTCGGTTAGGCGTGCAGGATCCTGCGGATCTGGTCGGCGATGGCGCTGGGCGCCTCTTCGTGCATCAAATGGCCGAGCCCATCGATCAGGTGCACGGCCGCGTCGGGCATTTTGCCCACGATGCTTTCCGACACCGACGCGGGCACCGTCGCATCCTTGGACCCCGCAATCAGGTCTACGCGCCCGGCATAGTCGGTGATCGCGCGCAAAAGTGGCTGCAGATCCCACTGCGCCATCATCTTGAGCGTCCCATCCACGTGGGATTTATCGCCCACCAACTGACGATAGAGATCGTACCCCTCGGCATCCAATTCAGAGCCCGTAGAGGCGATCAGGGCCTTGATCCGGCTTGGATTGGCGGAGGTGGTGGAAAACAGCGTCGTGGCAAAGGGCATGGCCGCCAGCGCCTTGGCCATTATCGGAAAGACGAGGCCCGCAAGCCCCGGAAACTCGCCTAAGGCAGCGTTCAGGCCAACGACCTTGGGCGGCGGCTTGCCCTTGCCCGCATCGCTCATCGCCATCTGCAGCGCCACGGCGGCACCGGCCGAATGGCCGACGATGGCCTCGGGCTGCCAGCCTTCCTGTGTGCTGAGCCGATCGACATCCTCTGCCATCGCGCGCAATCCGCTGCGTTGCCCTGCACCTAGCTGGGTAAAGCCATGACCCGGCAGGTCGAGCGCGACGACCCGATACTGGTCGCTCAGCAACGGAATAAGATCGCGGTAGCTGTGCGTCGACCCGCCCGCACCATGCAGCAACAGCAGCGTTGGCCCGTCGCCTGTCACCTGCGCATGCCAGCGGTGCACGGGTCCATCGATGCGGTGGGATGCGTGGCTCAGGGGCCAGCTGTCGATCTGCGACCACTCCATAGTCCTAGCCAGCCAGCGCTGCGGTGACCGCATCGGTCACACGGTGCGCATCGGCGCGGGGCAGGGCGATGTAGCCACCGTCGAGCGTGCGGCCCAGATCCTGCAACGCAGGCTGCGGACGGTTTGACATGTCGATGACCAGCGTATCGGTGCCTTGGGCGCGGATGGCGCGGGCGACGGTGTGGGCATCCTCGGCTGCGGTGGCGCGATGTGCCGTGCCATCCAGCGCGATGTTCGCACGTCCGTCGGTCAGCACGATGATGGTGGGGGTCATCCCTTGACCAGCGGAGTGCGCAGCGAGCGTCATGGCGCTTTGCAATCCGGCGGCGAGCGGCGTGCCACCGCCGCCGGGCAGCGCCGACAGGCGGCGTTTGGTCTGCACGAGCGAGCGGGTGGGCGGCAGCAGCGTTTCGGCCTGCGTGCCGCGGAACGAGATCAACGCGACGTGATCGCGGCTGGCATAGGCTTCGGCCAACAGCAGCTCGATTGCGCCCTTGGCCTCGCCCAACCGCGCCATCGCAGCAGACCCGGACGCGTCGACGGAAAAGATCAGCAGCCGGTCGGAATGCTGCGCGTAGCGCTTGGTCCGGATGTCCGACGGGCGGATCAGCAGGCCTGCGCGATCCGGTTGATGCTTGCGGCGCAGCGGCTGCCAGGGTGCGGCGGCCCGCAGCGTTGCGATCAGGTCAATCCGCGCATCACCCCCTAGGCGACCGGGTCGCGAGGGCAGCGGTCGCCCGCGCCGGTTCGACTTGCGCAGCTTGCCTGCGCCACTGCCCTTGGCACTGCGCGCCTTGCGCGTCTGCCCAAGGGTCTGCAGCAGCCCAGCGGGCAACAGCGCGGCGACCGCGTCGATCAGCATCTCGGTGTCGGGCAGGGCGGTCTGGTCTTCGGCGGTGCCCTGGTCGTCTGCCGTTTGTTCTTGCGGTGCGTCGTGCTGATCCTGCGGGGCCTCGGCTTCCGGCACTTGCGTCGCACGGTGCGGGTACACCAGCGCGGCGGCCAGTTCGACATCACCGCTATGCACGACGTCCCGGCCCTGGAGCGTTGCATGCGCTTGCGCTGTGGCCCAGGCCAGCATCGGGGCGCGCAGTGACGCGATCCCGAACCGTGTCGCAAGCAGGGTCAATTGCGCCATGGCCTCGTCCGCGTCGACGGGTTCACCTGTGTCCAGATCGGGGCGGTTCGGCCAATCACGCGGCATTCGACCCTCGGGCGCGATGTGGAAGGCAAGCCGGTCCGACAGGCTGTCTGGCAGCGCCTCGTCCGCCTCGATCCCCTCGTCCAGAGCCAGAATGCCTTGAGCTAGACCCTGATCCGCCAGCTGACACAGCTTTGCGGCCAGCGCCGGTGTGCAGCGTTCGGCCATCGGGATCAGCGCGATGCACGGCTTGGCGAAAAAGCCCGAACTGTGCACCACCGTGCCCGACGACAAGGTCGCTGCGAGGTCGACGCCGCCGAGCAACTGTTCGTCCGAAATAGAAATGGGCAGCTTGCGGATGGGCTGTTTCGGCTCAAACGCGTCAACAACCTTGTCCCGATCCGGCCCCGCGCGCATCCGTAGGACAGCGCCGCCCAATGCGCCAGGGTCCACCGTGAGGATGTCGAGGGCCGCTGCGGCGAGGTTCCAGGAGGTGTCCGACACAGGCCCTATGCCAACACCGTTTCGACAGTGCGGCTGACGCGCGTACTGCTGCCCGCCTCGTCCAGCGGATCGCGCCGCAAACGATGGCTCAGCGCAAGGGGCGCGATCCGCCGCAGATGCGTTCGGGTCACTTTGCGCACGCCGTCATACGCGGCCAAGGCACGGGCGGCGCGCAGCAATGTCAGCTCGCCCCGCAGCCCGTCCGACCCCAGCGCAAGGCACAGTTCAGCACAATCGCCCAGTATCTCGTCCCCGGCCTTGACCTTGTTCAAGCGTGCCCGGGCATCCAGAATTGCGGCTCTGATACTGGCATCATCGGGCCTGTAGCGTTTGATGAAGGTCGCCGGGTTACGCTCGTACGCGTCCCTGCGGCGGATGACTTCGATCCGTTCGGCCACGTTCTGGGGCGAACGGACCTCAACCGACAAACCGAACCGGTCCAGCAATTGGGGACGAAGCTCGCCTTCTTCGGGGTTGCCGGATCCGACCAGGACAAAGCGCGCCGCGTGCCGGATGCTGAGCCCTTCGCGTTCGACCACGTTCTCACCCGATTGCGCGACATCCAGCAGCAGGTCGACGATGTGATCCTCCAGCAGGTTCACCTCGTCGATGTAAAGGTAGCCGCGGTTGGCCCGGGCAAGCAGCCCCGGCTCGAACGCCTTTTCCCCGCGGGTCAGCGCCCGTTCGATGTCGAGCGCGCCGACCACTCGGTCTTCGGTCACGCCCAGCGGCAGGTCGATCACAGGTGTGGGCCGTTCTTCGATCACATCGGTCTCGATTTCAGCCCAATCCGGGCAATCGCCGCGCTTGGCCGAGTTGATCGGGCACCCTTTTATCACCTCGATAGGTGGCAAAAGTGCGGCCAGTGCACGCACGGCTGTCGATTTGCCGGTCCCCCGATCTCCAAACACCAGCACGCCGCCAATGCCGGGATCGACGGCGGTGAGGATCATCGCGGTTTTCATGTCGTCCTGACCGACGATGGCGGAGAAAGGAAAGGGTTGTTTCATGTCGCAGGCTCCCGCCGGCTAAGGGGACGGACACCGCCCCAGGTTCCGCTATCATCCAGAATGGAGAAGCGGGCATAAAGCTCTTCGCGAAACCACGCGCCGTCTCGGACAGCGCGGATCGCTTCTGCATGGGGCCCGTTTGTGCGGGCAAATTCGGCCATCTCTGCAGCGCCGGGCCAGATCGAGAAGGTGACCTGATGCAGCATCGGCACCTCGCCGATCCCGATCTTGAACATCACGTTCGGGTCCGCGCCGATCATGCGCGAGATATCCGGGACGCGGCCCCAGAACCGATGCGCGATACGAGGTTTTATCGTTGCGCGTGTGAGGGCCGCGATTGGGCCAGCAACAGGCTCTGATAAAGGCGAAAACGGTTGCTGCCCGCTCCACGCCCCGCGCGCGGATGTGGGGGACAGGTAGATCGTCCAATGCTCGGACGCGCGGGCGCGGTAGCGGGCAAAGATGGGTGCGGTTTCAAGCCGTGCGCGCGCTGTCGCGGCGTCGGGCCAAGTACACAGAATCGCATAGACGGCGGTGTTGGGCACAGGGGTGAACCCCTCGCCCGTGCCGGATCCGCACAGTTTCCAGAACGCCAGATCCGGCACGCGCGACATTGCAAGGCGGGCCGCCCCCATCATGGCAAGGGCCCACGCCCGGTCGCGCCACCGCCCAAAGCGGAAAAAGGTGATTGTGGTTGTCTGGCTCATCTGTTCGCACTGCAGAATGCCGGAAAAGGCACGCAGATAAGCCTACCGCGATAAAAGAAATTGTCAACTAAACTAGACAGTCATACTGTGGGGTTGAGATGACAAGACTTGAAGCAATAGATTCGGACGCCAAGCTCGGCAACCGCGCCATCGTGATCGGTGCTGGCCTTGGTGGGTTGGCGGCGGCCATGCGCCTTGGCGCCAAGGGCTACAAGGTTACTGTGATCGACAAGTTGGACGTGCCCGGCGGGCGCGGTTCTGCCATTTGGCAGGATGGGCATCGGTTCGATTTGGGGCCGACAATTGTCACTGTCCCGCAGCTTTACCGTGACTTGTGGGCCGCGTGCGGGCACGATTTCGACGCAGATGTAACGCTGAAATCGCTTGACCCGTTCTACGAGATTCGCTGGCCTGATGGCACGACCTTTACCGCACAGCATGACACGGATGCGATGCGCGCCGAGGTGGCCAAGATCGAGCCGCGGGATGTGGCCGGATTCGACAAGTTCCTGAAGGACAGCGCCAAGCGCTATTGGTTCGGGTTCGAGGATTTGGGCCGCCGTTCGATGCACAAGTTCATCGATCTGGCCAAAGTGCTGCACAGATTTGGCATGCTGCGTGCGGACCGGTCCGTTTACGCCCACGCAGCCAAGCGATTCCGTAACGAAAAACTGCGCATGGCATTCTCGTTCCACCCGCTCTTTATCGGTGGCGATCCCTGTCATGTGACGTCGATGTATATCCTTGTCAGCTACCTCGAAAAAGAGTTCGGGGTGCATTACGCCATGGGCGGCCTCGCCCATATGGCGCGTAAGATGGCTGATGTGGTCGAGGCGCAGGGCGGCACGCTGCTTTTGGATACCGAAGCGGACGAGATCGTCGTGCGCGACGGCAAGGCGCGCGGTGTACGGCTGGCATCTGGGCTGGAATTAGGCGCGGATGTGGTTGTATCGAACGCTGATGCGGGCCACACCTATGACCGGCTGATGCGCACCGCGCCCAAGCGGCGCTGGACACCGGCGCGGCTGCGGCGCACGCGCTATTCCATGAGCCTCTTTGTCTGGTATTTCGGCACCAGGGGCACGCGCGGTGATTGGGCTGATGTTGGTCACCATACGATCCTCAACGGCCCCCGCTACAAAGGACTGCTCAAGGACATCTTTATCCGCGGGCACCTGTCGGACGATATGAGCCTTTATGTCCACCGCCCGTCCGTCACCGACCCGAGTGTCGCCCCCGAGGGGGACGATACCTTCTATGTCCTCAGCCCGGTGCCGCATCTGGGGCACGGCGGCGTGGATTGGGCAACCGAGGCCGATGCGTACAAGGCCAAGATGCTCAAGGTGCTCGAAGATCAGCTTTTGCCTGGATTGGGGTCGAAAATTGCGACCGAACAGGTCTTCACCCCCGAGACATTCCGCGACCGTTACCTCAGCCCGCACGGCTCCGGCTTTTCGATCGAGCCGCGCATCCTGCAGTCGGCCTGGTTCCGCCCGCACAACGTCAGTGAAGAGGCCGAAGGCCTGTACCTTGTCGGCGCGGGCACCCATCCGGGCGCAGGCGTGCCGGGCGTGATCTCCACCGCCGAAGTTCTGGGAACCCTCGTGCCGGAGGCTGTAACATGATCAACCCGCGCGACCTCGAGGCCTGCACCGAAGCGATCCGCCACGGTTCTCTATCCTTTCATGCCGCCTCGAAACTGTTGCCGAAACAGGTGCGCGACCCGGCGCTGGCGCTCTATGCCTTTTGTCGACTCGCCGATGACGAGGTCGATCTGAAGGCGGAAAAGGTCGACGCCGTCCTGCGGCTGCGCGACAGGCTTGATCTGGTCTATGCGGGCACGCCCCAGAATGCGGCGCCCGATCGTGCCTTTGCCGCCGTGGTTTCGCAATTCAACATGCCGCGCGCGCTGCCCGATGCGCTGCTTGAAGGGCTGGCCTGGGATGCCGATGGGCGGACCTACGCGACGATCGGTGAGGTGAGAGACTATTCGGCCCGCGTCGCCTCGGCCGTGGGTGCGATGATGTGCGTCCTCATGAATGTGCGCGATGCGGATGCGCTGGCCCGTGCCTGCGACCTTGGCGTCGCCATGCAACTGACCAACATCGCCCGCGATGTGGGCGAGGATGCGCTTGAGCGTCGGCTGTACCTGCCCACCGATTGGCTGGCGGAAGCGGGCATGAGCCCAGAAGGCTTCTTCGCCGATCCGCGCCCGACCAAAGCCGTGCGTGCCATGGTGCGCCGGATGGTCATGGAGGCAAACCGCCATTACTACCGCGCCGAGGCCGGGATTGCGGCCCTGCCGATCGCCTGCCGTCCCGGTATCTATGCGGCGCGTTTCATCTACGCCGGTATTGCCGGTCGCCTGACGGGTATGGGCTATGACAGTATCTCGGCCCGTGCACGCACATCCAAGGCGCAAAAACTCGGCTGGCTTGCCCAGTCCGTCGCCCTTAGCGCGACCAGCACCGTGATGCCGCAATCCGCCGTGCTGTATGCCAAACCATTGCCCGAGGTTCAGTTCCTCGTCGATGCCGCCGCCAGAGGCGCCCGGCCAAGCCGCAGCGACAGCCTGTTCAACGCGTTGGCCGCGCTCGAGGTCAAACGCCAATCCGACCGTGCCGCCTTGCTGAACGGCAAGGCGCGGATGGGTTAACGCCATGTTCTGGCTCCTCCTCGGCCTTTTCTTTACCGCCTGCGTGGGCGCAGGTCTGACCGGTGGGCTTTTCCCGCCGGGCCCGTGGTACCGCGCGCTCAGCAAACCGTCGTGGACACCGCCCGACTGGGTGTTTCCGGTCACCTGGACGGTGCTCTATGTCTGCATGGCGGTCGCGGGCGCACGCGTCGCGACGGCGGACGGCAACGGGGTCGCTATGGCGCTCTGGTCTGTGCAAATCGCCTTCAACGGCCTCTGGACGCCTGTGTTCTTTGGTCTGCGCAATATCCGCATGGGTATGGGCATCATCGGCGTGCTTTGGATCGCGGTCTGCGCCGCAATGCTCGCCCTGGGTCAGGTCGACACGCTCGCAGGCTGGCTTTTCGCACCCTACCTGCTCTGGGTCAGCATCGCCGCGGCACTGAACCTCAAGGTTTGGCAGTTGAACCCGGATGAGGCGCGCAACCCCTCACCCATGAACGGCTGATCCAGCTTCGTCTTGCCGGATAAACGCCTCCCGGAGGTTCGACGGGTCATCGCGCCGCAGGCTTAGTCAAAGCGCCACTTTGGCCGCCGTGGCACCCGCACCGCCAGCATGGGCTTCAGCAAGGGTGACCGGAAACGAACCAGGTCCAGCGCCTCGTGCACGCCGGTGGTGCGTTCGCCGTCGATCACCGTTTCAACCGCGCTGCGTGTGTAGAACGGCGCATCCAGCATGGCGAGGCTTTGGCGTGCCGTGGCGCCCGCATCGCCACGCGTCTCGCGCTTGACCGCCCAAAGCGACCGGGGCAGGCGGGCCTTGGGTGGCATAGGCACGCTGCGTGCCTCACCATCCGCCTCGAACCGGAAGCCGGCGGCCAGTTCCGACCCGTCCAGCCGTGTCGCATCATAAAAACAGGTGGCTCCGTCGCCGGTCGGGAACCGGCCCCATGTCCAGTACGAGAAATCTTCTTCCAGTGCGCGCGTGCCGAAATTGGCGTCGAAATACCCTTCGCCGTTCCACTGCCATCCCGGCCGGTCGATCTCGACCTCGATCCGGGCGCGCGGGGCGAAGGGGCGCCAGACATGACTGTTGTCGGGTGTCAGGGCCAGTTCCACTTGCGTCAATGCCGACGGGATTACACGGATCTGGCCGCGGACCCGGGACACCAGAGGGGGCGATGACACCTCATCGATGTCGATCACGAGGTGATCGCCCTGCCAGCGCATCTTGGACGGGCCGACCTCGAACCGGGATGCGGTCTGGCGCAGCGCGCTGTGTCCGCGATCGGTCATGGTGAACCGGCCGCCTGGCCCATAGGTCGCGACGTTGATGCACACGTGGTTCTGTGGGTTCTTGCGGCCGGACCAACGGTACCACGGCGAAAACACCGATCCGATGAACCCGATCACCGATACGGCACGCGTGCCGCAATCGCTCAGCCCGTCGACATACCACCAGGCATAGCCGTTTGGGCCGACCGCGACGTTGAAGTTTGGTCGCTCAAGATCGCCTCGACCGCGTGCCGGGCGGAGAGGGTCGCCATCGGCACACCGGCACCCGGGTGCGTGCCGCCCCCCGCCAGGTAGAGGTTCGGGATGCAGGTCCGGGCGCGCGGGCGCTTCAGCGCGGCGGTCATGCCGTGCGGGCTTTGCCCGTAAAGCGCGCCCAGGCTGCCCGGAAACATCCCCGCGAAAGTGTGGGGCGTTGTCACGGTTTGCGGTGTCGGTGTCGGGCTGAACGTCATCCCGAATTGCGCCATCTGCTGCGTGATCTGATGAAGCCATGGGGTCAGGTCCTCGGGGTCGGTTGTGTCGTGGGAGGTGTCGGCCAGAGCCGGCGCATTGGTGATGATCTCGAATCGTTCGAGCGGCGGTGGGTCGGTGCCCTGCCCGCGGTCGAGCGCGCAGATGTAGTAGGACGGCTGCGCGGGCACGCGACCCGCCATCAGGTCGCGAAACTCACCCTCGGCATCGGCCTGGAAGAACACGTTGTGGTGGGCAAGGTCATCACGCCCCGGCGTGGCGGCAAAGCTGAGCACGCGGGCGGAAAAGCTGCGCGGCACGCGCATCGTGATCGGCGCAATATGCGCGACCGCGGCCCCCAGCGCACCGGATGCAAGCGCGCGTGGATCGCCCGCGTGCACCAGCACGTCGCAGGGCAGGCGCGTGCCGCCGTCAAGGTGTACCGCCGCCGCCCTGTCGTTCTGCATCTCGATCCGTGCGACATGCGCGTCGGTGCGCATGTCGACGTCGTGGACGCGCAGCAGCGCGGTCAGGGCCTCGACCAGTTTGTGCATCCCCCCCTGAACAACCCAGACCCCGGCCGCCTCTGCCTGCCAGATGAGCGACAGGAGGCCCGGCGCGTGTGTCGGGCTGCCGCCCACATAAGTCGCGTAGCGGCCAAAGAGCTGGCGCAGGCGCGGATCGTCAAACGCGGTTCGCAGCATTCCCTTGAGCGTCGAAAGCGGGGCCATCGCCGGGATCAGGCCCGGCTGTTTCAGCACCGTCGTCGTGAGCGTGGTCAGCTGCGGATCGGCCGCTTGCATCATCGGCGCGTCGAAGGCGGCAAAGAGTCGCCGCGCCCGACGGCTAAACCGGGTGAACTGCGCCGCTGCCCGATCCCCGGCAAAGGCACGGATGGCGCCGATGTTCCGCTCTTCGTCTTGGCACAGGTCCAGCGTTCTGCCATCGGGCCAGAAGTGGCGGGCGAGGACATCCTGCCGGATCAGGGTCACATGATCTTCGATCCGGGCGCCAAGCGTGGCGAAGAGGTCATCAAACACTTGCCGCATCGTCAGCACCGTAGGGCCGGCATCGATGGGCCCGGCGGCAGAGGGCACGGTGCGGATCTTGCCACCCGGTTTGCCGTGCCGTTCGAGCAGCGTCACCCGATATCCTGCCGCGCGCAGGCGCACGGCACAGGCGAGCCCGGCGATGCCCGCGCCGATGATCACCGCGCGGGGCGCTTCGGGGGTTGGAGTGACTTGCATGTTGCGATTGTTGACTCGCCAGACCAATGTGTCCAGTATGATTTACACTTATGTGTCCGACTTGCGTGACATTTTGCAGCCTTGGAGGCCTTTGCCATGGGATTGAGCACTCGGATTGAAACGGCAATTGCGGGTGCTGTGGCGCTTGGTCAGGGTCGTGGCGCAGATGGCCGCCTTTCGACTCCCCCCAAACTTTCCGAGGCACTGCATTATGCAACCGCCCCAGGCGGTGCCCGCATCCGGCCCACGATTTGCCTGTCGGTTGCGACGGCCTGCGGGGATGATCGCCCGGACCTTTCCAATGCGGCTGCGGCAGCGCTGGAGGTCATCCATTGCGCCTCGCTCGTGCATGACGATCTGCCCTGTTTCGACGATGCGGACGTGCGGCGGGGCAAGCCCAGCGTGCACCGCGCCTATTCCGAGCCGTTGGCGGTGCTGGCGGGCGACAGCCTGATCGTCATGGCGTTCGAGACGCTGGCGCGCCAGTCACACCTCGCGCCTGACCGGGTCACGCAGCTGATTCTGACGCTGGCACGTCGCACGGGCATGCCCGGCGGGATCTGTGCGGGCCAGGGCTGGGAAAGCGAGGATCAGGTCGATCTGAGCGCGTATCACCAGGCCAAGACCGGCGCGCTGTTCATCGCAGCAACGCAGATGGGCGCCATTGCCGCGGGGCAGGAGGCCGAGCCGTGGTTCGAGCTGGGCCACCGGATTGGCGAGGCGTTCCAGGTCGCGGATGATCTGCGCGATGCGCTTTATGATGCAGAAACGCTGGGCAAGCCCGCGGGTCAGGATGATCTGCACGGGCGACCGAACGCGGTGACCGAATTCGGTGTGCAGGGCGCCATTCAGAGGCTCAAGGATATTCTGGGTGGCGCGATCTCGTCGATCCCGTCCTGTCCGGGCGAGGCGCAGCTGGCCGAGATGGTGCGCATGTATGCCGAGCGGTTGACGCCCGTAGTCAGCCCAAGCCATGTGCCCGGCGAATGAGCACGCAGGCCCATGACCTGCCCGGATGGCGCGGCGGCTGGCTTAACCGGCTGGTCGCACGTCCGGGGTTTCAGTCCTGGGCCGCACGGTTTCCACTGACGCGCGGGCGCGCGCGGGCCGATGGGGCCGCTCTGTTTGAGATCGTACAGGGGTTTGTGCACAGCCAGGTCCTGATGGCGCTGGTCGAGTTGGATATTCCACGCCGCCTGCGCGCCGGACCGCAAAGCGCTGAGACGTTGGGCAAGGCCTGTGCCGTGCCCGCCGACCGCATTCAGGTGTTGCTGCAGGCCGCCGCCGCGCAAGGGCTGCTGAAGCGCAAGCGCAACGGCTATGCGCTCGCCCGACAAGGTGCCGCGCTGATGGGCGTGCCGGGGCTCGAGGCGATGATTCGTCACCACAAGGCATTTTACGACGATCTGCGCGATCCCGTCGTGCTGCTGCGCGGAGAGGAAGAGACGCAACTCGCTCGTTTCTGGCCCTACGTGTTTGGCGGTGAAATCGATCCGGCGGAGGCCGCGACCTATTCCGACCTGATGGCGCAGTCACAGCGGCTGGTCGCCGAGGACACACTGCGCACCGTCTCTCTAAAGGGGATCACGCACCTCATGGACATTGGGGGCGGCACCGGTGCCTTCCTCGCGGCGGCGGGGGCGACAGCGCCCAAGATGCAGATGACACTCTTTGATTTGCCGCAGGTTGTTCCGGACGCCCAGGCGCGGTTTGACGCCGCTGGCATGGCGGACCGGGTGCGGATCGTGCCCGGATCGTTCCGTGCGGACCGCCTGCCCGAGGGTGCGGATGCCGTGTCGCTCGTGCGCGTGCTCTATGACCATGCCGATGACACGGTGCGGCAACTGCTCGCCTCGGTCTTCGACGCGTTGCCACCCGGTGGCCGCCTGATCGTCTCTGAACCCATGGGGGGTGGAGCGCGCCCCGACCGGGCTGGTGACATATATTTCGCCTTTTACACCATGGCGATGCAGACGGGCCGCGCACGCTCTGCCGCCGAGATCAGCGCGCTTTTGCGTGAGGCGGGCTTTGATCAGATCAAGGCGCCGACGCCCGCACGCGCCTACGTCACACGTGTCATTACTGCCGTCCGTCCAACTTGAGCGACGGCTTTGCGCACAAATGTGTCTAATCTAATTGACACTTAGGTTTGTCCAATTAGAATGACAACACGGGAAACTGCCGCACTGAGTCTCTTTAGCCAAGGACACGACGTGATGGGCGCGCACCAAAGGAGGCCACCGTGGAAACCGCTGCCGTATTGTTGAAGGGACCAAGAGACCTCGACATCGACACCCTTGCGCTGAACGCGCCGGGTCCGGCGGATCTGGTGGTCGACATTGCGCATTCCGGAATTTCAACCGGCACCGAAAAACTGTTTTGGTCCGGCGACATGCCTCCGTTCCCCGGTATGGGTTACCCGCTGGTGCCGGGATATGAGGCCGCCGGTGAGGTCGTCGAGGCGGGCGCGCTTACGGGCTTCAAGCCCGGCGATCACGTCTTTGTCCCCGGGGCCAACTGCTACGACGGGGCGTTCGGATTGTTTGGCGGGGCGGCGCGCCGTGTGGTGACCGACAGTGAACGGGTGACGCGAATCGATGCGGGCTTTGGCCCCGAAGGCGCGCTGCTGGCGCTGGCGGCGACCGCGCGCCACGCGATGGCGGGCATGAACAAGGCCGTGCCGGACCTGATCATTGGCCACGGTGTTCTGGGTCGCCTTTTGGCGCGGCTGACCATCGCCTCGGGCGCGCCGGCGCCGACGGTCTGGGAAATTGACGCCGCGCGCCGCGACGGCGCGACCGGCTACGAGGTGATCCATCCCGAGGATGACCCGCGCCGCGACTACAATTCGATCTACGATGCGTCGGGCCGGGGCGACCTGCTGAACGATCTAGTGGGGCGCATCGCCAAAGGCGGCGAAATCGTGCTGGCCGGGTTCTACACCGCGCCGCTGTCATTCGCCTTTCCGCCCGCCTTTATGAAAGAGGCGCGGTTCCGCGTCGCCGCCGAATGGACGCGCGATGACCTCGCCGCCACCCGCGCGCTGGTGGAATGTGGCGCGCTGCGCCTTGACGGGCTGATCACACACACACGGCCTGCAGCCGATGCGCGTGCCGCCTATGAACAGGCGTTCACTGATGGCGCCTGCCTGAAAATGATTTTGGATTGGGAGCACTGAGCCATGAAAGATGAAGTCCCCAACCTGAAGGATTTCGATCAACGCCTCAAGGATGAGGCGCACGAGGATCTGGCCGATGTGCTGCCGCAAGAGGCCACGAAGGACACGCAGATCATCGCGATCTACGGCAAGGGCGGGATCGGCAAATCCTTCACCCTGGCGAACCTGAGCCACATGATGGCCGAACAGGGCAAACGCGTTCTGCTGATCGGCTGTGACCCGAAATCCGACACGACGTCACTGCTCTTTGGCGGCAAGGCGTGTCCGACAATCATCGAAACCTCGACCCGCAAGAAGCTTGCGGGCGAAGAGGTGCAGATCGGGGACGTGTGCTTCAAGCGCGGCGGCGTCTTTGCAATGGAGCTGGGCGGGCCCGAAGTGGGCCGCGGCTGCGGTGGCCGGGGGATTATCCATGGCTTTGAACTCCTCGAAAAGCTTGGCTTCCACGATTGGGATTTTGACTATGTCCTCCTGGATTTTCTCGGAGATGTGGTTTGTGGCGGTTTCGGCCTGCCCATCGCGCGCGACATGGCTCAGAAAGTGATCCTGGTGGCATCGAACGATTTGCAGTCGCTTTATGTCGCCAACAACGTGTGTTCGGCGGTCGAATACTTCCGCAAGCTGGGCGGCAATGTCGGTGTGGCCGGGCTGGTCATCAACAAGGATGACGCATCGGGGGAGGCGCAGGCCTTTGCCAAGGCCGTCGACATTCCGGTGCTGGCAAGCATTCCGCAGGACGACGACCTGCGCAAGAAATCCGCGAATTACCAGATTGTCGGCACCGCCGAGAGCCAGTGGGGCGCCCTGTTCGCTGAGCTGGGCATGAATGTGGCCACGGCCCCGCCGGTACGGCCGACGCCCTTGTCGCAAGACGGGCTGCTCGACCTGTTTGACGGCTCCGAGACGGGCGCGGGCATCGAGTTGGTGCCAGCGACGGATACCGACATGCGCGGCAAGAACGCCGCGCCCAAGGAATCCCTCGAAGTGGTTTACGACGACGCATGAACACCAAGGTCACATATGACGCCGCCGACACGGTGGAGGTGACCAAGGGCCACCCGCGCGAGGCAGAGATGCCAGCGGCGCAAGCGCCTGTGGACGGTCTGGGCTGCCATTCGGGCTCCGAAATGGAAAAGGCCGCTCGTATGGCCGGCAATTCCGAGATGCTCGACAAGTTCGCTGAGGATTATCCGCATGGCCCCCATGACAAGCCGCAGAGCATGTGCCCGGCCTTTGGCTCGCTCCGCGTGGGTTTGCGAATGCGCCGCGTGGCGACCGTGTTGAGCGGGTCGGCCTGCTGTGTTTATGGTTTGACGTTCGTGTCCCATTTCTACGGGGCGCGCCGGTCTGTTGGCTATGTGCCGTTCAACTCCGAAACACTCGTGACCGGCAAGCTGTTCGAGGACATCCGCGAAAGCGTGCATGACCTTGCTGATCCAGAGAAATACGACGCCATCGTGGTGACGAACCTGTGTGTTCCGACCGCGTCGGGCGTGCCGTTGCGGCTGTTGCCGAACGAGATCAATGGTGTCCGGATCGTCGGGATCGACGTGCCCGGATTTGGTATTCCCACTCATGCTGAAGCCAAGGATGTTCTGGCTGGAGCCATGCTGAACTATGCCCGCGCCGAAGTGGAGGCGGGGCCGGTGGCTGCTCCCGTGGGTGGGAAATCTGATCGCCCGACCGTGGCGCTGCTAGGCGAGATGTTCCCGGCGGATCCGATGATGATTGGGCAGATGTTGGCGCCTTTGGGCCTGGCAGCGGGGCCTGTGGTGCCGTGCCGCGAATGGCGTGAATTGTATGCCGCACTGGATTCGTCGGTCGTGGCGGCGGTCCATCCGTTCTACACGGCGGCCGTCCGCGAGTTCCAGGCGGCGGGCCGCCCCGTTGTCGGATCGGCCCCCGTGGGGCGCGATGGCACGGCCGCGTGGTTGAAAGCCATCGGCGAAGCGCATGGCTGTTCCGCCGAGCAGATCGCAGCGGCGCAAAATGCTGTGCTGCCCGCGATTTCCGGCGCCTTGGCGGCGACCCCCATCAAGGGGACGATCACGCTGTCGGGCTATGAAGGGTCCGAGCTGTTGGTGGCGCGCCTGCTGATCGAAAGCGGCGCAGATGTCCCTTATGTCGGCACGGCTTGCCCGCGCACGCCCTGGAACGCCGAAGACCAGGCCTGGCTCGAGGCCAAGGGCGTGAAGGTGAAATTCCGCGCCTCGCTCGAGGATGATTGTGCAGCGATGGAAGCGGTCAAGCCGGACCTCGCGATCGGCACGACGCCCGTAGTGCAAAAGGCGAAAGAGCTGGGCGTGCCCGGTCTCTACTTCACCAACCTGATTTCGGCGCGGCCCCTGATGGGGGTTGCCGGTGCCGGGTCGCTGGCCGAGGTCATCAACGCCGCCATCGCCAACAAGGGGCGCATGGATCACATGCGTGAGTTCTTCGAGGGTGTGGGCGAGGGCGATACCGCCGGTGTCTGGGAAGGATCGCCAAATCTGCGCCCTGACTTCCGGGCGCAGAACGCCAAAAAGCTTGAGCGTCAGGCCAAGGCTGCCAAAGCGGCGGAGATGATCTGATGCGTGCACGGTTTGCATATGTCGGATTGGGGGTTTCACACCCCCAAACCCCCGTGCGGTTTATCTGGCAAGATGAAGCAGGGGAGATGTCCTCATGCTGATTATGGATCACGATAGGGCAGGCGGGTACTGGGGCGCGGTCTACGCGTTCTGTGCGGTCAAGGGCCTGCAATGTGTGATCGACGGACCTGTCGGCTGCGAGAACCTGCCGGTGACATCCGTTTTGCATTACACCGATGCTTTGCCGCCCCATGAGTTGCCCATCGTGACCACCGGTCTGGGCGAGGAAGAGCTGGGCCGCGACGGCACCGAGGGTGCGATGAAGCGGGCCTGGGGCACGTTGGACCCCGCGCTGCCTGCCGTTGTTGTGACAGGCTCGATTGCCGAGATGATCGGCGGGGGCGTCACCCCACAAGGCACAAACATTCAGAGATTCCTGCCGCGCACCATTGATGAAGATCAATGGGAAGCGGCGGATCGGGCGATGACCTGGATCTTTACCGAATTCGGTATGACCAAGGGTCGGATGCCGCCCGAGAAGAAACGCGAGGAAGGTGCGCGTCCTCGCGTTAACATCCTCGGCCCGATGTATGGCACGTTCAACATGCCATCCGATCTGGCCGAGATCCGCAGACTGGTCGAAGGGATCGGCTGCGAGGTCAACATGGTGATGCCCCTGGGCGCGCATGTGGCCGAAATGAGAGATCTGGTAAATGCGGATGTGAACATCTGCATGTACCGCGAGTTCGGGCGCGGGTTGTGCGAGCTTCTTGCCAAGCCGTATCTACAAGCCCCGATAGGGGTCGAGAGTACCACCAAGTTCCTGCGCGCACTGGGGACCTTGGTGGGCCTCGACCCCGAACCTTTCATCCAGCGCGAGAAACACTCGACGCTGAAGCCCGTCTGGGATCTGTGGCGGTCCGTGACGCAGGATTTCTTTGCCACTGCGAGCTTTGCGGTTGTGGCGAATGAAACCTACGCGCGCGGCATCCGCCTGTTCCTCGAAGAGGATATGGGCCTGCCCTGCGCCTTTGCCGTGGCGCGTGTGGCGGGCAAGAAGACCAACAACGAAGAGGTCCGGGCCTGGATGGCGCAGAAGCGGCCGCTGGTCGTGTTCGGCTCGATCAATGAAAAGATGTATCTGGCCGAGCTGAAGGGCGGGCATGGCCCCAGCCCCGCGTTCATTCCGGCGAGCTTTCCCGGGGCGGCCATCCGGCGCCACACGGGCACGCCGATGATGGGCTACGCCGGGGCGACCTACCTCATTCAGGAGGTCTGCAATGGCCTCTTTGATGCGCTGTTCCACATTCTGCCTTTGGCCACCGACATGGATGCCGCCGAGGCCACACCAACGACCCTGCGCCGCGATTTCCCCTGGGACGCCGACGCGCAGGCCATGCTCGACCGTATTGTCGGGCAGCACCCTATCTTGACCCGAATTTCCGCCGCCAAGACATTGCGTGATGCCGCTGAACAAGCAGCGCTGGACGCAGGCGCGGAACGGGTCGTGATTGAGACCGTGCGCAACCTCGATCCAGCCTTGGCTGGATTGTCAGAACCTGTTTCCGAGGGAGGAACATCATGACTGACATGACGTCCAACATCATGACCGAAACGCCGAAAAAGCGCACCGGGATCAAGACCGAATTCATGGTCTATTTCGCCATCATCTTTGTGGCGACGCTGCCGCTGGCCTGCCTGACATGGGCGCTGGCCGCGATGAAATCGCGCAGCTTTACCGACAAGGGCCCGATGGCCCGGGCCTGGACCCAAGCGCGGATCATCACGCCGATGATCTTCAACGCTTGAGGCGGGACGCGACACATACCGAATTTCTCAGCTGTCGTGCGCCTGCTGAGACATCGAACTGGACGCCTGGCAA
>ERZ1740067.946-NODE-946-length-21458-cov-5.738168_pt1 | contig 21458 bp, 19 predicted proteins | sample MGYA00581736_ERZ1740067 | MGnify/ENA primary metagenome ERZ1740067 (study PRJEB43018, sample SAMN04849236) | marine metagenome | isolation source: floating plastic debris | place: Pacific Ocean | collected 2008-08-27 | study: EMG produced TPA metagenomics assembly... | reverse complement strand
GATGATCATCATCGGACAAGGCGCGCTGACCCGCACGGATGGTGCAGCTGTTCTGGCGAGCGCCATGTCTCTTGCGAATAGTGTCGGCGCCATTTCAGGCGACTGGAACGGCTTCAATGTCCTGCATACGGCAGCTGCCCGTGTCGCCGGTCTCGACCTTGGCTTTGTGCCGGGCGAAGGCGGCAAGGACACAACGGCAATTCTCGATGCGGCCCGCTCGGGTGATGTGGAAGTGGTTTATCTGCTCGGTGCAGATGAAATCGACGGCACTCAGTTCGGCAATGCTTTCGTGATCTATCAGGGCAGCCATGGTGACCGTGGTGCACATCGCGCCGACGTCATTCTCCCCGGTGCCGCCTACACCGAAAAATCAGCGACCTGGGTCAACACCGAAGGCCGCGCACAGCTTGGCCGCCGGGCAACCTTCCCGCCGGGAGATGCCCGCGAGGACTGGTCGATCCTGCGCGCCCTGTCTGATGCGCTTGGCAAGACACTTCCTTATGACAATCTCGCTCAGCTGCGCGCTGCCATGTACGAAGACGCGCCGCATATGATGCGCATCGGCCAGGTGGATGCAGGCGACATGCCGTCGCTTGCCGAGGGCTCCTTGGACTCCGCGCCATTCGAACTGGCGATCACGGACTTCTTCCTGAGCAACCCGATTGCCCGGGCCAGCAAGACGATGGCTGACCTGTCGCTGGCGGCAACCCACCGCGTGGCACAGGACACGACTTCAAAAGAGGCAACCGGCACCAATGGCTGACTTCCTGAGCACGTATGGTCTGACCGGGGCCATCATCATTGGCCAGACGCTGCTGACTATTGTCGGCCTGCTGATCCTGATCGCGTTTCTTCTGTATGCCGACCGTAAGGTCTGGGCCGCTGTGGCCCTGCGCCGTGGCCCGAATGTGGTGGGCCCTTTTGGCCTGCTGCAGACCTTTGCCGACTTCCTGAAGTTTGTCTTCAAGGATTTCGTGATCCCGTCGGGTGCCAACAAAGGTGTGTTCATTCTCGCGCCCATCGTGGCCGCCGTGCTGGCGCTGTCTGCTTGGTCGGTGATCCCCATGGCCGATGGCTGGGCTCTTGCGGACATCAATGTCGGCATTCTCTTCATCTTCGCCATTTCATCGCTTGGCGTGTACGGCATCATCATGGCCGGCTGGGCGTCGAACTCGAAGTACCCGTTCATGGGCGCGCTGCGCTCTGCTGCCCAGATGGTGTCCTACGAAGTGTCGCTGGGCTTTGTGATCGTGACGGTGCTGCTGGTCGCAGGCTCCCTCAACCTGTCCGAAATCGTGCGCGCGCAGGATGGCCCTTACGGGATGCTGAACTGGTACTTCATCCCGCTGTTCCCGATGTTCGTCATCTTCTTCATTTCGGCGCTGGCGGAAACCAACCGTCCGCCTTTTGACTTGCCGGAAGCAGAAGCCGAACTCGTGGCGGGCTTTGCGACCGAGTATTCCTCGACGCCGTACATGCTGCTTTTCCTAGCGGAGTATGTATCGATCCTGCTGATGTGCGCCATGATCACCGTCCTGTTCCTGGGCGGTTGGCTGCCGCCTTTTGACGTAGCGCCGTTCAACTGGATTCCCGGCTTCTTCTGGTTCTGGTTCAAGGTCGTCTTCCTCTTCTTCATCTTTGCGATGGTGAAGGCGATGGTGCCGCGCTACCGCTATGATCAGTTGATGCGCCTTGGCTGGAAAGTTTTCCTGCCCCTGTCCCTGTTTTATCTCGTGGCCACGGCCGGCGTGCTTGTCGCGTTCGACCTGGTGCCGGCGTAAGGAGACACACGAAAATGGCATGGCTAGATCAGTCCGCCCGGTCGCTGTTCCTGACCGAGTTTGTGTCGAGCTTCTTTCTCGCACTGCGCTACATGTTTAAGCCCAAGCCGACGGTGAACTATCCGTTCGAAAAAGGGCCGATCAGTCCGCGTTTCCGCGGTGAACACGCGCTGCGCCGCTATCCGAATGGGGAAGAGCGCTGCATTGCCTGCAAGCTGTGTGAAGCCATCTGCCCGGCGCAGGCCATCACCATTGAAGCAGCCCCGCGCGGCAATGACGGTACCCGCCGCACCACGCGCTACGACATCGACATGGTGAAGTGCATCTATTGCGGTTTCTGCCAGGAGGCCTGCCCGGTGGATGCCATCGTCGAGGGCCCGAATTTCGAGTTCGCCACAGAGACGCGCGAAGAGCTGATGTATGACAAGGCCCGGCTGCTGAGCAATGGCGACCGCTGGGAACGTGAAATATCCAAGAACATGGAATTGGACGCGCCGTATCGTTAGATGCAGCGCACTGATTTCGCCAACAAATATCGACACGCGGGCTAAAGCAGCCTGCACAATTTTTGAACCGGGCCGGGGGGCTCAAACAAGATGATCGTTGCAACGATTGCGTTTTACGTCTTCGCGTTTATCGCGGTGGCGTCTGCTGTGATGGTGATCGCAGCCCGCAACCCCGTGCACTCCGTCCTTTTCCTGATCCTCGTCTTCTTCAACGCCGCGGGCCTGTTTGTGCTCATGGGTGCGGAGTTCCTGGCGATGATTTTGGTCATCGTCTATGTGGGCGCTGTCGCCGTGCTGTTCCTGTTCGTGGTGATGATGCTGGATGTGGACTTTGCTGAATTGCGCGAAGGCTTTTTGCAGTATCTGCCTTTTGGTGCCCTGATCGGCTTTATCCTGCTGATTGAACTTCTGCTTGTTCTTGGCGCCTGGGTCATTGCGCCAGAAGCAGCGTCGTTGATGGCGTCACCGACGCCGATCCCGACAGACGTGACCAACACGGAAGCCATCGGGCGCGTGCTCTACACAGACTATGTCTATTACTTCCAGGCCTCGGGCATGATCCTGCTGGACGCCATGATCGGCGCCATCGTGCTGACGCTACGCCACAAGGAAGGTGTCAAGCGCCAGGTGATTGCGCATCAGGTGGCGCGGACACGTGAGCAGGCTGTGGAGCTTAAAGACGTGAAACCGGGCCAGGGCATTTAGGAGGACAAGGACATGATTGCTATCGGCCTTGGCCATTATCTAACCGTTGCGGCGCTGCTGTTCACGCTGGGCATTTTCGGCATTTTCCTGAACCGGAAGAACATCATCATCATCTTGATGTCGGTCGAACTGATGCTGCTTGCGGTGAACATTAACCTCGTCGCGTTCTCCACCCAGCTTGGCGACCTCGTTGGGCAGATTTTTGCGATGATCATTTTGACCGTGGCCGCTGCTGAAGCGGCCATCGGCCTTGCCATCCTCGTTGTGTACTTCCGAAACCGCGGCTCCATCGCGGTTGAGGACGTCAACCTCATGAAGGGTTAGGGGCGAGCAACCCATGTATTCAGCCATACTTCTCCTGCCCCTGATCGGCGCCCTCATCGCAGGCCTCTTTGGCCGGGTGATCGGCCATCGCGGCGCTGAAATCATCACGACCTCGCTCTTGCTGGTGACGGCCCTTCTGTCCTGGATCGCATTCTTTGACGTCGCCATAGGTGGCTATGTCGGCAAGGTCGATCTGCTCAGGTGGATCGACTCCGGGGCACTCGAAGTCGATTGGTCAATCCGTATCGACACGCTGACGGTCGTGATGCTGGTGGTGGTAACGTCGGTCTCGTCCCTCGTGCACGTTTATTCCATTGGCTATATGAGCCATGATCCGCATCGCGCGCGGTTCTTCGCCTACCTCTCCTTCTTCACCTTTGCGATGTTGATGCTGGTGACAGCAGACAACTTTGTTCAGTTGTTCTTCGGCTGGGAAGGGGTGGGCCTCGCCTCCTATCTGCTGATCGGCTTCTGGTACAAGAAGCCCAGCGCTAACGCAGCCGCCATGAAGGCCTTCGTGGTCAACCGGGTAGGCGACTTCGGCCTGATCCTGGGCCTCGCAGCGATCTTCTTCACATTTGACTCGCTTGAGTTTGACGCTGTGTTTGCGGCGGTGCCCGAGATTGCCGGCCAGACTTTCGCTTTTGCCAGCATGCAACTGGACGTCATTACGACCATCTGCCTGCTGCTGTTCATGGGGGCCATGGGCAAGTCTGCGCAATTCCTGCTCCACACCTGGCTGCCGGACGCCATGGAGGGGCCGACGCCGGTCTCTGCCCTCATCCACGCAGCAACCATGGTCACAGCTGGCGTGTTCCTCGTGGCACGCACTTCTCCGATCTTTGAATTCTCGCCTGACGCGCTTTGGGTCGTGACACTCGTGGGTGCAACGACGGCCTTTTTTGCCGCGACTGTCGGTCTCGTCCAGAACGACATCAAGCGCGTAATCGCCTACTCAACCTGCTCCCAGCTTGGCTACATGTTTGTGGCGCTGGGGATCGGCGCCTATCAGATCGCCATCTTCCATCTGTTTACCCACGCCTTCTTCAAAGCACTGCTGTTCCTGGGCTCAGGCTCGGTCATCCATGCCATGTCGGATGAACAGGACATGCGGAAAATGGGCGGCCTCTACAAAATGATCCCCGGGACCTGGTTCATGATGATCATCGGGACGCTGGGGCTCACGGGCTTTCCCTATCTCGCCGGGTACTTCTCTAAAGACGCGATCATCGAAGCAGCATTCATGGCCGATATGGAACTGGCAGGCTACGCCTTCACGCTGACAGTCGTCGCGGCGCTCTTCACCAGCTTCTATTCATGGCGCTTGATTTTCATGACGTTCCATGGCGACAGCCGTGCGTCAAATGAGGTCATCAGCCACGTGCATGAGAGCCCTTGGGTGATGCTGATACCGTTGATCGTGCTGTCGGCGGGCACGGTGCTGGCAGGCTTCCCGTTCAAAGAGTTCTTCGTTGGCTACTACCAGGCCGAATTCTGGGGTGATGCCATCGTCAATCGCACGAACATCATGGACGAGTTCCACCATGCTCCGGCGTGGGTCGTGTGGTCGCCCTTTGTGATGATGACCATCGGCTTTGCTACAGCCTGGCTTTTCTACATTGCCAAACCAGACATTCCCAAGAATCTCGCCCGCGAGCAGCAGCCGCTATATCAGTTCCTGCTCAACAAATGGTATTTCGACGAGCTCTACAATCTCATCTTCGTGCGTCCCGCTGTGTGGCTGGGCAACTTCCTGTGGAAGAAGGGGGATGGATTTGTCATTGATGGCTTTGGGCCCAACGGCATTGCGGCGCGGGTTATGGATGTCACCCGCAATGTGGTGAAGCTGCAGACGGGCTACGTCTATCATTATGCCTTCGCCATGCTCATCGGTGTCGCGGCGTTTATCACCTACTACACGCTGATGGGGGCCAACTAAGTCATGTCCGAATGGCCAATCCTTTCACTCATCACCTTCTTGCCGGTGCTTGGTGCCCTGATCATCCTGCTCATCTCCTCTGCGGATGAAGAGCGCGTTGCTCAGAATGCGCGCTTTGTTGCGTTGTGGGTGACGCTTACTATCTTCCTGATCTCGCTGATCCTGTGGATCGATTTCGACTACACGACCGCCGACTTCCAGTTCGTCGAGAAGCACTCCTGGTTGGGTGGGTTCGCGTCCTATCACATGGGCGTGGACGGCATCTCGATGCTGTTCATCATCCTCACGACGCTGTTGATGCCGGCTTGTATTCTGGCAAGCTGGACAAGCATCAAGACGCGCGTGAAGGAATACATGATCGCGTTCCTGCTGCTTGAGACGCTGATGATCGGCGTGTTCAGCGCGCTTGATCTGGTGCTCGTCTATCTCTTCTTTGAGGCAGCTATTATTCCGATGTTCCTGATCATCGGGGTTTGGGGCGGCGCCAATCGCGTTTATGCGAGCTACAAGTTCTTCCTCTACACCCTTCTCGGCTCGGTGCTCATGCTGCTGGCCATGATGGCCATGTACTGGATGGCGGGTACAACGGACATTCCGACGCTGCTCGAACATGGGTTCGCCGCCGACATCCAGACCTGGCTGTGGCTGGCCTTCTTCGCCAGCTTTGCCGTGAAGATGCCCATGTGGCCGGTGCACACCTGGCTGCCAGACGCCCATGTGGAAGCACCGACAGCGGGATCAGTTATCCTCGCAGGCATTTTGCTGAAGATGGGCGGCTACGGCTTCCTGCGCTTCTCACTGCCGATGTTTCCAATCGCGGCAGACCTGTTCGCGCCGCTCGTCTTTGCGCTGTCGATCATAGCGATCATCTACACGTCGCTGGTGGCACTGGCTCAAACAGACATCAAGAAGCTGATTGCCTATTCATCGGTCGCCCATATGGGCTTTGTGACCATGGGTATTTTCGCCATCAACATTCAGGGGGTGCAGGGCGGCATCTTCCAGATGATCAGCCACGGCTTCATCTCCGGCGCGTTGTTCCTGTGCGTTGGCGTCATCTATGACCGGATGCATACACGCGAGATTGCCGCCTATGGCGGGCTGGTGCACCGCATGCCGCTCTATGCTGCCATTTTCATGCTGTTCACTATGGCGAACGTAGCGCTGCCCGGCACCAGTGGCTTCGTCGGCGAATTCCTGACGATTGTCGGCGTCTTCGCCGTCAACAGCTGGGTCGCCATTCTGGCGACAACTGGCGTCATTCTTTCTGCCGCCTATGCGCTGTTTCTGTATTGGCGCGTCATCTTCGGCGAGCTGGAAAACGACAGTCTGAAAAACATCCTCGACCTGAACCGCCGCGAGATCATTACCCTGGTGCCACTGGTGGTGCTGGTGATCTTCTTCGGCGTGTACCCGTCTCCCATTCTTGATGTCACCACCGTGTCAGTGGAAAACCTGCTGACCAACGCAACGGCGGCCATTGAGGCGCACAACGCAACCCTCGCGACGCCCACCGTCGCAGGCCTGCAGTAGAGGGGAGGGGACAAATGGAAGCCGCTTCTGCCATGCCCGAACTCGCACCCGCCCTGCCGGAGATCATTCTAGCCGTCGGCGCCATGGCGCTGCTGATGTTCGGCGTTTTTCGCAAGGATGATGATGCAGTCCCGGTTGCCATCGGTGCGATCATCCTGTTTGCCATCACCGGTGCTGCGGTGCTCATGGCCCCGTCTGAGGCGGTGACGACGTTCAACGCCAGCTTCATCGCTGACCCGTTTTCCCGGTTCGTCAAGATCCTGATCCTGATCGGCGTAGCGGCAACGCTCTTCATGGGTCTTTCGTCCATGAAGCTCGATAATCTCAACCGCTTTGAATATCCGGTGCTGCTCGTACTCGCGACGCTTGGCATGTTCATGATGGTGTCGGCCAATGGCCTGATCGCGCTCTACATCGGCATCGAACTGCAGAGCCTCGCGCTTTATGTGGTCGCAGCCTTCAAGCGTGACAGCCTGCGTTCCTCGGAAGCGGGCCTCAAATATTTCGTCCTGGGCGCACTGTCCTCCGGCATGCTGCTGTATGGCTCCTCGCTGATCTACGGCTTCTCCGGCACGGTGACCTATGCAGGTCTTGGCGAAGCGCTGGCGGGTGATGTGTCCATGGGCGTCATCGTCGGTCTTGTGTTCTTCATGGCCGGTATGGCGTTCAAGATTTCCGCCGTGCCGTTCCATATGTGGACGCCGGATGTGTATGAGGGTGCGCCAACCCCGGCGACTGCCTTCCTTGCCGCTGCGCCGAAAGTGGCTGCAGTAGCCATGCTGGTGCGTGCGCTGATGGAAGCCTTCCCCGGCATTATGGCTGAGTGGCAGCAGATCGTGTTCTTCATGGCCGTTGCCTCCACATTGCTGGGTGCCTTTGCCGCCATTGGCCAGAACAACATCAAGCGACTGATGGCCTATTCGTCCATTGGCCATGTCGGCTTCATCCTGATTGGTCTGGCTGCCGGCACGCCAGACGGCGTAAAGGGCGTGCTGATCTATCTCGCGGCCTATGTGGCGATGACGATTGGCACCTTTGCCTGCATTCTCACCATGCGCCGTCCTGAAGGGGCGGTTGAAAGCATTGATGATCTGGCAGGCCTGTCGCGCAATCAGCCGATCCTGGCGATCATTCTGGCGATCCTGATGTTCTCGCTGGCCGGTATTCCGCCCTTCGCCGGATTCTTCGCGAAGTACTTCGTGTTCCTGGCAGCCATCGAGGCCGGGCTCTATGTCCTGGCCGTCATCGGTGTCTTGGCGAGTGTGGTTGGAGCGTACTACTACCTTCGCGTCATCAAGGTAATGTTCTTTGATGATCCGGCAGCTCCCTTTGAGCAGCCGATCGCCGGTGACGTAAGGCTGGTTCTGGGGCTCGCGGCGGTCTTCGTAACTCTGTTCTTTGCCTATCCTTCTCCACTTCTCGACAGTGCCGCCGCGGCGGCAGGTTCGCTGTTCTGAGCACGCGCCCGACACGGCCCGACGATTGGCCTGTTGGTGTGGGCTTACATCATCACGCCCAGATTGACTCGACCAATGAAGAAGCCCGCCGCATGGCGGCAACTGGTGTGAGGGGACCTGCGTGGGTCTGTGCTGACACCCAGTCTGCAGGCCGCGGCCGACGCGGCAGAGCGTGGATGTCCGAACCAGGTAACCTGTTCTGCACCCATCTATACGCACCAGAATGCGCCTTGCCCCAAGCAGCGCAACTGTCATTCGTTACGGCACTCGCGGTTCACGATGCCATAGAGGCGGCGGGCGTCATGGATCTGCAACTCAAATGGCCAAACGATGTGCTCGTCGACCACGCAAAAGTGAGTGGCATTCTGATTGAATCCGCACCCGGACCAGTGGGACACCCCGACAACGGTCCGCTGCTTGCGATCGGCATCGGCATCAACATCACCGCTGCACCTGACAATACGCCTTATCCCGCAACCTGCTTGATGGCCCACGGCGTGGCGGTGACACCGCTTGAGTTGCTGACCGGGCTGGCGACGGCCTTTCAGGCTCGCACGGGCATGTGGGACAAAGGGAAGGGCTTCGGCGCAATCCGCGATGACTGGCTGGCGCGCGCCCGTGGCCTTGGGGGTCCCATTACCGTAAGGCTGCATGATGACGTCATCGAGGGAGAGTTCGTGTCACTGGACGCTGAGGGCGCGCGTGAAGTGCGTACAGGTGATACAGTACGCAGGGTCTCTGCAGGCGACGTATTCTTTCCCACCACCCGTTCCTGACGATCAGCCTGAGGTAAGTCATGCTGCTGACAATTGACACTGGCAATACCAACACCGTCTTTGGCATTCATGACGGCAAGGAATGGCGTGCCCAGTGGCGGACGTCGACGGCAACCGGTCGCACGGCTGACGAATACATCGTCTGGCTGTCCGAGCTGATGCGGATGCAGCAGATGGATGTGGGTGATATCACCGGGTGCATCATCTCGACGGTAGTGCCGCAGTCTTTGTTCAACCTGCGCAATCTCAGCCGCCGCTACCTCGACGTCGAACCCAAGGTAATCGGCGAAAATGTCGAACTGGGTGTAGCCGTTGATATGGACAATCCTAGCGAAGTGGGCGCAGACCGGCTGGTCAATGCCGTCGGCGCATTTATATCCCACGGGGGACCACTTCTGATCGTGGATAGTGGGACTGCCACGACGTTTGACGTGGTGGATGGGAATGGGGCGTTTCAGGGCGGCATCATTTCGCCGGGGATCAACCTCTCCATGCAGGCGTTGCACGATGCGGCTGCCAAGTTGCCTCGGGTCGCCATTGAGCGGCCGGAACAGACCATCGGTCGCAACACGGTCGAGGCCATGCAGTCCGGCGTGTTCTGGGGCTATATCTGTCTGATTGAAGGGTTGATTGATCGCGTGAAAGCGGAGTTCGGAGAACCGATGAAGGTTGTTGCCACGGGGGGCGTTGCATCGCTGTTTGATGGTGCGACGGACAAGATCGATGTCTTCGATCCGGATGTCACAAGCGTTGGCCTACTTGAGATATACGGTCGCAATTCCTGATGGCTAAACCCGCACGGCCTGCTGCCATAAATGACGAACTGGTCTTCCTGCCGCTTGGTGGGACGGGCGAGATCGGCATGAATTTCAACCTGTATGGCTACGGGCCGGCAAGTGATCGGAAATGGCTGGCGATCGATCTGGGCATTACGTTTCCCGACGCGACAGAGCCTGGGATCGATGTCATCACGCCGGACCCTCTCTACATCGAAGGGGAGCGCGAAAACCTTCTTGGACTGGTTCTGACCCATGCTCATGAAGATCACATCGGCGCTGTGCCGCATCTGTGGGAGCGGCTGAAGTGCCCCGTCTATGCCACACCGTTTACGGCCGCGATGTTGCGAAGCAAGCTCTCTGAATACGGACTGCTCAATGATGTACCCCTGCATGAGATTCCCCTCGGCGGCGATCTGACACTTGGGCCCTTCGATATGCAGTTCGTGACCCTGACGCATTCCATTCCCGAACCCAACGCCATCGCCATCCGCACGCCCCTTGGCAACATCATGCATACGGGCGATTGGAAGATTGATGATGAGCCGCTAATCGGCGACGCCACTGATGAAGCAACGCTCAAGGCATTCGGCGATGAAGGTGTTCGCGCCATTGTGTGTGACAGCACCAATGTGCTGTCTCCCGGCCGCTCTGGCTCCGAGGCGGATGTCAGAAAAAATCTGACAGCACTGATCGGGTCACTGTCCGGCCGCGTCGCGGTTACGACCTTTGCCTCAAACCTGGCGCGCCTGGCCACGGTCATGGAAGCTGCTGCCGCTAACGATCGTAGCACTGTGCTGGTCGGCCGCAGCATGCACAAGGTGACGAGTGCGGCGCGGGAGACGGGCTATCTCAATGGTATTCCGGCGCCCATCGCTGAGGAAGACGCTGGCTATCTGCCGCCGGACAATGTGCTGTATCTGTGCACCGGCAGCCAGGGGGAGGCGCGTGCGGCTCTGTCGCGGATTGCAGACGACAGTCACCGCCACATCTCTCTCAGCGAAGGTGACACGGTGATCTTTTCATCAAAGATCATCCCCGGAAATGAGTTGCCAATCTTTGAGTTGCACAACCGCTTGTCTGAACGTGGCATCGATGTGCTCACGGAGAAAGATCACGATGTGCATGTCTCCGGTCATCCGTGTCGGGATGAACTGGCGCAGATGTATCAGTGGATCAGACCGGAGCTTGCGATCCCCGTTCATGGCGAGCCGCGCCACCTGCTGGCGCACGCCGAGCTTGCTGAGGAACTTCAGGTTCCAGAACAGCTGGTGCTGCGCAACGGCCTGATGGCGCGCATCGCGCCTGGTCCAGCAGAGATCATCGATGACGTGCCCGCCGGTCGGTTACATCTGGATGGCCGTATTCTTGTGCGGGCCGGCGAGGCGCCCTTGCGAGAGCGCCGGCAGATGTCTTTTGCAGGCAGTGTTGTTGTGTCTTTGGTGGTGGATGACGACGGCAGGTTGCTTGCCGACCCGGAAGTGGCCGCGACCGGCATTCCGGACCTGGAAGACGAGCTGAGTATCGAGGACACTTGTGCCGAGGCGGCGGAAGATGCCCTCAACCGGATGCGAAAAGCGCCCAAGCGGGACGATGATGCAGTGTCCGAGGCCGCGCGCCGCGCCGTTCGCGGACGCATCCGTTTTTTGTGGAACAAGAAGCCGCCGGTACAGGTATTGGTGACTCGCGTTTAGGCGCGATGCTGGAAGGATAAGCAGATGTCTTTGGTCGGTGGAATCGCCATTTTTGGCCTGATCTGGTTTCTGGTGCTGTTCACCGTACTTCCATTCGGCGTGCGCACCAGCGAGGAAAGCGGTGAGGAGCTTGTTGAAGGGGCAGCCGACAGCGCACCGGTGCACCCAATGCTGTTACGCAAGGTATTGGCGACCACTGCGATCGCACTGGTTGTGTGGGCGGCCGTGTTTGCGGTGATGGAGTACCGCTTACTGTCGCTAGACGACATTCCGTTTCTGCCACGTTTCGGAGAAACGGAGTAAGTAGTTTTCCCTAGGGGAATGTTGACTTTTTTGTAGTTTTGGCTGATAAGTCAGGCAATGGAAGGCGTCTGAGAAAAGAAAAAAGCAAGGCCCGTAAAGGCCTTGCTTTCTAGTTTGCTTCCTTCCCCTATCCGCTGCGAGCAAGCGGTTGGATCGCCGCGCGAAAATGGTCTTGGGTTTGCCCTTGGTGACCTTGGTAGGGGGAAGCTCTCCTCCCTAAACTTGGGCCATCTTGGAGCGAAAAACGCCCGTGACAGCCCCCTTTTTATTATGACAGAACTTTTACAAGAGCCGCGACACCCTGTCACGCGCTTTTTGCATAGCTGTGATGAATTTTATCGCAGTCTGCCGCTAAATCACGCATCACGCCGTTAAGGCTGAGGTGCTGCTTGACTTGCCGACGCTGGGTAAACAGGCTGTTGTACACGCGTGCCTGACGGCTCCGCATGCTGCTGCGGGGCCGACGTTTCGACCAACATGTTTGATGGGCGGAAACGGGGGAACAGGCCTTAGGCAGCGCTGACCCGTCTATGAACACATGTCGGGTCTGACGGGTGTTTGTTGGGGGCAACCGTATGTCTGTATTTTCACCGCCACGTTTTGCGCCATCATCGGCGCTGCGTTCACTTGCGCGGACAGCTTTGGTCGCAGCCGGAGCCGTGGCCTTTACGGCTGCAAGCCTGGGTACGGCTGAAGCTGCACGGTCCTCCAAATGGATCATCACCAAGGACCATTGGAGTGAGTCCGACGAGCGCGGTTTCAGCGAGTTCATCACGGCGCTGGGTGAAGCTGACTGCTACACCATGAACGACTGCCTCAAGAGCCCGGCGAACCCCTATCGAGCCACAGACCCTTATGTGAAGTGGTGGGCGGACTGCGCAGACATGCCGTATATGCTGCGCGCCTACTACGCCTGGAAGAACGGCCTGCCGTTCTCGCACCAGACAGCCATGCGCTCCGGCGATGGACCGGGCAGCGACATTCGCTATTCCATGGCCGGCAATCAGGTGGTGGCCCGCCGTGATGCCAGGACCGGGATCAACGCTGTAAACTTCATCCGCTATATCGGTGCGGTCTCGACGGGCATGTATCGCCACCATGCCGCAGCCGAAGCGGCACCCTATTTCACCGACCACTACTCGCCGGACATCAACCGCGACACCATTCGTCCGGGTACGGTGGTCTATGACGTCAACGGCCACGTCACCATGGTCTACAAGGTGACGGAAGATGGCCGCGTGCTGACCTTGGCAGCACACCCCGACCAGTCCCTGTCGCGCAGCTATTTCGGCCGCAACTTCCTGCGCACCCAAGCAGCCCTTGGCACCGGGTTCAAGAACTGGCGTCCGATCCAGCTTGCGGGCTACAAGCGCGCCGCGAACGGCGTGCTCTATGGCGGCCGTGTCACCGGGGCTGCCAATATTGAGCTGGCTGATTTCTCGCTTGAGCAATATGCGGGCACGGAAGTGCTCAACTTCACCAAATGGTATGAGCCGTCTTTCGTGGTCAAGGGCCAGAACCTCAACTACTACGAATGGATCCGCGCGTCGCTCTCCGTAGGTGATTTGAAATACCGCCCGGTCCGCGAACTGCGCGCCATGATGACGTCGCTGTGCCAGGACATCTCGGCTCGCAAGCACGCCGTCGACATTGCCATCAAGACGGGCGTGCACCGCTACAACCAGCCGCGGCAGCTGCCGGACAACATCTACGGGACGCAGGGCATCTGGGAGAGTTACTCGACACCGTCGCGGGATGCGCGTCTCAAGACCTCCTTCAAGGAAACGTTCGACCTGGTGCAAAAGCTGCTGGACATGCACGCCGCCGGTGATCCCAAGCTGAGCTATGCCGGTACGGACCTCGCCGGTGATCTGCTTGCAGCTTTCTACGAAGAGAGTCACGCCTGCGAGGTGACCTACCGCAAGAGCAATGCTCAGAAAGTGCGCCTCAATCTTGAGGACGTGATGAACCGTCTCTGGGACATCTCGTTCGACCCCTATCACTGCGTTGAACGCCGCTGGGGGGCAACGGACCCGGCAGAGCTTGCTTCCTGCAAGGACGGCGCAGTGAAGACCGCCTGGTACACTGCAGAGCAGCATTTGCGGTTTCAGATCGACCGGACCTATGACGTCGATATGAGCCATGACCTTGCCAGCCTTCAGGCACCGGGCAAAGGGCTGTATTCCGGACGTGGCGTGGAGTCACCGCCCGATGTGAACATACCGGCGTTGCTGGTCCGCAACCTCAAGACGCAGATCGAAGCGCGAAACGAAGACCCTCTTGTTCCGGTGCAGGCGGTCACGAACTAGCGAGATCAGATAGCTCTCCCTCCCCATATTGCCTTTCCGCGGCTTGACCGCGGAATCCAGGGGCAGCCAGCAAAGCAGGAGAGGGTGGCCCTGGACCCCGCGGTCAAGCCGCGGGGAAGCAAATAGTATTCTTAGATCGCAAAGCTCCACCCAGGAACGAGAAAACAAAAATGAAAATCTACGACTATGGCATGGCGCCGAACCCCCGGCGCGTGCGCATCTTTCTGCACGAAAAAGGCATTGAGGCCGAATACGCGCAGATCGACATCATGAAGCGGGAAGGGCGGACGGACGCGTTTCTGGCCAAGAACCCGCTGGGCGGCATCCCGGTGCTGGAATTGGACGATGGCACTCACATTGCCGAGTCCGTTTCAATTTGCCGCTACTACGAAGCGCTCCACCCCGAGCCAAACCTCTTCGGCGCGACGCCGAAAGAGGTAGCCATGATCGACATGTGGCTGCGACGCATCGAGATGTATCTGATGACGCCTGCGGGGCTTGTCTGGATTCACGGCAATGAATTGACCGCGCATCTGCTGGAGCAGAACCCCGGCACGGCGGACTTCGGCCGGGCGCGCACCTACTATTTCTACGACATTCTCAACCGGGAGCTGGAAGGCAAAGAGTTCCTGGCCTGCGACCGCTACTCGGTCGTGGAGAGTGTGGCGCTGCCGACGCTTGATTTCATCACCACATTGGTCGGTGTTCCGTACAAGGAAGAACACACCAACATCAAAGCCTGGCATGAGATGATGGCTGCGCGCGAGAGCGCCGGGGCCTAAAGGGGGCTAGTTGCTGCCACCGGCTTGCGCAGCAACTCTTCGAATGGCGGCAGACACTCTTGGTGCGTAACGCCTGTCCATGGCGATTTGAGAATGGTTGGCGCCTTCGACAATTTCAAACCTGCCATTGGCTGACAGGGCCGCCAGTTCGCCCTGCATTTCGAGCCAGCTTGGCAGCATGAAGTCCGGCCAGTCGCTGGCGACAATCACATGGAGCGGCATCTTGCCCAAGGATGTGATCTGCCGGGCGCGTGCGGCGCTGGTCTCCCAGCCATCTGCTTCCGCCGCCGAACCGCGCATGTGCTGCACGGTGTTGAGCCGACTCATACTTGCCGCCAATGCTCTGCCTTCCAAGCCGTCGACGGATGGGGCCATAAGGCCAAAGGCGCGCGGCAGGCCGGTATAGTGGAGTGTCTCCACCATGCCGAAGCTCGCGAGCAGATTTGCGAACTCCTCCTGCGCCTGTGGTGGAAAGCGCTGGCCCATGTCCTTATGCGCTGAGTCCACAAGTACAACGCCCGCCGTCTCCGCAGGGTAGGTGTCGGCGAAGATTTGCGCCACAACGCCGCCATAGGAATGGCCCGCCAGGACGTAGGGAGCGCGCATGCCGGTTTTGGCCGCTAACTGATGAAGCCGGGCCGACGCCAGAACCGCGTCGCGCGGCATGCCGCTGTCTTCGCTCCACCCGGTGCCATCACGATCATAGGTGCAAACGTGGTGGGTCGTTGCGAGATCGTTCATCACCGGCGTCCACGCAGAGGACAGACTACCCATGCCAGTGAGAAGAATGATTGTTGGGCCTCTATGCTCTTCGCCTGCGCAATGCAAATGCAGCCTGATGCCATCGATTTCCACGAGATCGCCGGCCATGGGATAGGTCGATCGGTCGAGAGTGGCGGAGGCCAGTTGATAGATGCCTCCGATCAGGATGATGAGTAGCGGCAGGCCAATGACGGTGGCAGCCACGAGCAGGGCGATGCGTTTCATTGGTTGGGGTATCCTTCCGGCAGGCCAACCAGTGTGGTTCCCCGGTCGCCGCCAATCCACAAGGCCGTGTCGCGCACATCCATGACGAGGGAGATGGCGATGGTCGCCGCTGCTATAGCGGCATAGACGCGATAAGGCTTCCAGTGGTCCGAGCGGATGTCCCTGTAGAACAGGATCATCGGATAGACCCAGGCGATGTGTCCCAGGCCAAAGAGCCGGGTCACCTGATTTCCCTCGGCCATGAACACGATTGTGGCGATGACGAAGTTGACGATCTGCGCCAGGATCATCATCCGGGCGGCGCGGTAGTATACGAAAAGGAATGGCAGAAGGATGAGGACGACCTGCATCCAGGTGAGCCAGGGGGCCACATGGGGCGGAATGTAATCGCCCATCTGGGCCATGAGTGACAGGGCTGTGAGAATTTGTTCCATGGCACGAATTTGGAGAAGTGCGGCGTCCGGCCCAATTACCTCCCTTTTCAGTCCAAGCCTTAATTACCCTCTCGCTTTTGTGTTCAATCGCTTATAGTCCGGCCACAATTCAGACATGGCAGGTCGCGATACAGGTCCTGCCCAAAAACAGCGAACCAAGCCCCCATGCGTCTCAGCCGTTTCTTCCTGCCCATCCTTCGTGAAACGCCGAAGGAAGCCGAAATTGTGTCCCACCGCCTGATGCTGCGCGCGGGCCTTGTGCGCCAGATGAGCGCCGGCATGTTTGCCTGGCTGCCGCTGGGCCACATCGTGCTGCGCAAGATCGAGCAGATCGTCCGGGAGGAGCAGGCACGGGCGGGAGCTGTCGAACTGCTGATGCCGACGCTTCAGTCCGCTGATCTGTGGCGCGAGTCCGGCCGCTATGACGGCTATGGCAAGGAGATGCTCCGGATTCAGGATCGCCATGAGCGCGACATGCTCTATGGCCCGACGAATGAGGAAATGATCACCGACATCGTCCGGCGCGATATCAAGTCGTACAAGGACCTTCCGTTCACGCTCTATCATATCCAGTGGAAGGTCCGAGACGAGATCCGCCCGCGCTTCGGCGTCATGCGCGGTCGCGAGTTCCTGATGAAAGATGCTTACTCCTTCGACCTCTCGGAAGAAGCCGCCCGCATCTCTTATCAAAAGCAGTTTGTCGCCTATTTGCGGACCTTCGGGCGCATGGGCCTCCGGGCGGTGCCGATGAAAGCAGACCCGGGCCCCATCGGCGGTGATCTCTCCCACGAGTTCATCATCCTCGCGGACACCGGCGAAAGCGAGGTGTTCTGTCACCGCGATCTGGTGGACATGGACATCCCAGGTGAGGACACGGATTTTGAGGGTGATCTGTCAGCGATTGTTGAAGGCCGCACCAGTCTCTACGCGGCAACCGATGAGATGCATGACCCGGCACGCTTCGACGCTGAGGTGCCGGAAGACAAGCGCCTTACGGCCCGTGGCATCGAAGTCGGCCACATCTTCTATTTCGGCACCAAATATTCAGAGCCCATGAAGGCCTCCGTCCAGGGGCCGGACGGCACAGAAGTGCTGATGCATGGCGGCTCCTACGGCGTCGGCGTGTCGCGCCTTATGGGGGCGATCATCGAAGCAAGCCATGATGACGATGGCATCATCTGGCCGGACGCGGTGGCACCCTTTGATGTGGGGCTGATCAACCTCAAGTCCGGTGACGATGCCACCGGCGCGGCCTGTGACGATGTTTACGAGAAACTCACAAAAGCCGGGTTGGATGTCCTCTATGACGACCGCGATGAACGCGCCGGCGGCAAGTTTGCCACCATGGACCTGATCGGCCTGCCCTGGCAGCTGGTGATTGGTCCGCGCGGCCTCAAGAACGGTGTGGTTGAACTCAAGCGCCGCGCCACCGGCGAAAAAGAAGAACTGACGATTGATGCTGCACTTAACAAACTGACCCAAACGAGCTGACTGAGTAACCGCTTATGACCGAGATGGCTGAACAGACCGGTGGACTTGAGGCAGACAGAAATGTCGGCGGATCCACCCTGCCGTTCTCGGCCTTTGAGTGGTTCCTTGCCGGGCGCTATCTGCGCGCCCGCCGCAAGGAAGGGTTCATCTCGGTCATCGCGCTGATTTCCTTCATCGGCATCATGCTCGGCGTGGCGACGCTGATCATCGTCATGGCCGTGATGAACGGTTTTCGGTCCGAACTCAGCGGACGAATCCTCGGCCTCAACGGTCACATGATGGTCCAGTCGGCTACCGGCACTTTCCTGGAATATGAATCCGCCGCCGCACGCATCCGCGAAGTGGACGGTGTGGTGCGGGTGACGCCCCTCGTCGAAGGGCAGGTCATGGCGTCGGCCCGCCAGCGGGCATCCGGTGCCCTGGTGCGTGGCATGTCGACGGAGAACCTCGCCAAGTTCGACATCATTGCCGAGGGCATTGAAGGCGGCTCGCTGGATACCTACAGAAACCTCGAAGCCGATGGCCAGAGCCCGCTGCTGGTGGGCTCGCGTCTGGCGCAGGCGCTGGGCGTTGGTATCGGCGACACGATCACACTGCTGGCGCCGCGCGGTGCGTCTACGCCGTTTGGCACGACGCCACGGGTCAAGGCTTACATCGTGGCGGCGACTTTCCAGATCGGCATGTCCGAATATGATTCCAGTTTCATCTTCATGCCGCTGGGAGAAGCGCAGGCGTTCTTCCGGCAGAACGGATCTGTCTCCGGCATCGAAGTGATGATTGAAAGACCGGACGACGTGAAAGCCTTTACGCCGGCGGTGGAACAGGCAGCAGGCGACATCGCCACCGTCTATGACTGGCAGGAGATCAACGGCACGTTCTTCAACGCCCTGCAGATCGAGCGCAATGTGATGTTCATTATCCTGACGCTGATTTTGCTGGTGGCCGCCCTCAACATCATCTCCGGCCTGTTCATGCTGGTGAAGGACAAGGGGCCGGACATTGCGATCCTGCGCAGCATGGGCGCCACGCGTGGTGCCATGATGCGGGTGTTCCTGATCGTGGGTGCGGCCATCGGCGTGCTGGGCACTTTTGCGGGCTTCGTCATCGGCGTGCTGTTCTGCGAAAACATCGAGGCCATTCGCCAGGCGCTGATTTTCCTGACCGGCGCGCAGCTGTTTGATCCGGCGATCTACTTCCTCAATGAGCTGCCCGCCGAGATGGATATGGGCGAGGTCATTTCCGTAGTGCTGATGTCACTGGCGTTGTCGCTGCTGGCGACGATCTATCCCAGCTGGCGCGCGGCGCGCCTCGATCCGGTGGAGGCGCTTCGCTATGAGTAGTGGGGGTATGAGTAACGCTGCGCTCCAACTCCAGGCCGTGGAACGCACCTTCATGCAGGGTGAAGCGGAGCTGCGGATTTTCCGAGGTGCAGACCTAGCGGTTCAGCCCGGTGAACTGGTGGCGCTGGTCGGTCCCTCAGGCGCCGGTAAGTCATCGCTTCTGCATATTGCCGGTCTGATGGAACAGCCTGATGCGGGTGAGGTGGTGATCGGCGGGCTGCCCTGCATGGATTTGTCGGATGCTGACAAGACGCGGGTCCGCCGCACGGAAATCGGGTTCGTCTATCAGGCGCACCATCTGCTGCCGGAGTTCTCGGCCACCGAGAACGTTGCCCTGCCGCAGAGGATTGCCGGCGTGAAACGCAAGGATGCCATCGCCGTGGCAGAACGCCTGCTTGGCCGCCTTGGCCTTGAGGACCGTCTGGAACATCGCCCCGCGCAGCTTTCGGGCGGGGAGCAGCAGCGCGTTGCCATCGCCCGCGCCCTTGCCAACCGCCCGCGGCTTTTGCTGGCCGATGAACCGACCGGCAACCTCGACCCCAAGACATCGCGGGGCGTCTTCAACGAGTTCGTCCAGCTGACCCGGGGCGAGGGCGTCGCCGCCCTCGTCGCCACCCACAATCTTGATCTCGCCCGCGAGATGGACCGGGTGGTCCTCCTCCATGAGGGCCTTCTGGTGGATGGAGCCGATCTCGCAGGCGGCCAGCTTTAGCCATGTTTCCTAGTGTCATTTCAGACGCAAGAATGCGCTGTTTTCAGCCATATTCGACACAGGAGCATCATTGCGGTAAAAAGAACAAAATAGGTACTTGACCAAAAGAACAAAAGAAGAACAAAATACCTCCAGATCAAACGCACACAGCTGGAGGCTGGTCATGTCTGAATGGATCAAGGATACCGCTGCTCTCTTCGTTCTCGGTGCTGTTCTGTGGAGCGGCTTTGCGCTGACGGCTGCAGCCCAGGCAGCTGGTTAGCTTTCTGCCGCTCTCACCTGATGTGAGATGGCACGACTTTTCTGGGGATAACTGAAACACCGCGTGCCGGGCAGGCGTACGAGGTCAATTCACTGGGCTACACTTTGGCCATGAATGACGAATCGATGCCGACCGCTGATGCAGACGAAATCCGGACCTTCAAGGACCCGGTCTTTATCCATCTGAGGCTGCACACAGCCTATTCCCTGCTGGAAGGCGCCGTTCGGGTGCCGGATCTGGCTGGGCGCTGCGCGCAGATGGACATGCCGGCGGTGGCCGTCACCGATACGGGCAATCTGTTCGGTGCGCTCGAATTCTCTGAAAAACTCTCAGGCTCAGGAGTCCAGCCGATTGTCGGCTGCACCCTGGCCCTTGATCTTGAGGTGGAACCCGCCCGCGGTGGCGGTCTCCGCCCGCCGGACCCCACCATTGCACTGCTCGCCAAGGACGAGACCGGCTACCTCAACTTGATGGCGCTGACGTCGCAAGCCTATCTGGGCACCGACGGCACCGAGCAGCCGCATGTCTCTCTCGATGACCTCAAGGCCCATGCAGAAGGCCTGATCTGCCTGACCGGCGGTCCCAACGGCCCGGTCAACCGGTTGGCCGTCAGTGGTCAGGCCGCTGCCGCGGCAGACCTCGTCAAGTCTTTGGCCGGGTCCTTCCCAAACCGGCTTTATGTAGAGCTCCAGCGTCACGGCATGCCGGAGGAGGCAACCGCCGAACCGGTGCTGCTCGACATTGCCTATGACCAGAACCTGCCGCTTGTCGCCACCAACGAAGTCTTCTTCTTTGAGGCGGACGATTACGAGGCCCATGACGCGCTGCTTTGCGTCGCCGACAGCGCCTATGTCATGCAGGAGGACCGCCGCCGCCTGACGCCGGATCACCGGTTCAAGTCCGGCGCGGAAATGGCAGCGCTGTTTGCTGATTTGCCCGAAGCGATTGCGTCCACCGTCGAGATCGCCCAGCGCTGCGCCTATCGCCCGCGCACCATTGACCCGATCCTGCCGCGCTTTGAAGGCCTGGATGGCGTGGACGGGGAGGCGGAGGAGCTGAAGCGTCAGGCCGAAGACGGCCTGCGCGCCCGCCTTGAAACCCTGGGCACCTACGCGCCCGAGGAAGATTACTGGAAGCGGCTTGAGTTCGAGCTCAACGTCATCCGCAACATGGGCTTCCCTGGCTACTTCCTGATCGTGGCCGACTTCATCAAATGGGCCAAGCAGCACGACATTCCTGTGGGGCCGGGCCGTGGCTCCGGTGCGGGCTCCGTGGTGGCGTGGGCGCTGCCGATCACCGATCTGGACCCGCTGCGCTTCGGCCTGCTGTTCGAGCGGTTTATGAATC
>ERZ1740067.944-NODE-944-length-21491-cov-6.078746_pt1 | contig 21491 bp, 24 predicted proteins | sample MGYA00581736_ERZ1740067 | MGnify/ENA primary metagenome ERZ1740067 (study PRJEB43018, sample SAMN04849236) | marine metagenome | isolation source: floating plastic debris | place: Pacific Ocean | collected 2008-08-27 | study: EMG produced TPA metagenomics assembly... | reverse complement strand
GCCCGGGTCAACGGACGCCAAGCGCGTCACGTTTGTTATCATGTCTTTCCCGTAAAAATCGCCAAGACACAAAAGATTGGACGCACTCAGCCAAACTGGCTGAGTGCGTCCAATCTGTTTTCCTCAGACGCGCCGTCCATCCGCCTGCCGGATCAGGTTCTCACTTCGCCTGCTTGCAGGGCGATGTCAGACGGCAGGGACGCCGGGTCCAACGCAGGCTGCACACCGCCTGACGCCTGTCCGTCTTTGGGACCAAACACTGTCTGATCCGGCAGGAAGGGGGCGATAAGCAAACCGGCGACGGTCAGGGGATAGTTAGGCGCCGTGCCAATGCCAATGTTGTCGCTGGGCCGCTCGTTCTTCGGATTGTGGAACGTGCCGAAGAGAATGTCCCAGACGATGAACTCGCCGCCATAGTTGGAATCACCGACTTCCTTGTTCGGATAGTGGTGGTAGCGGTGATTGTCGCCAATCGAAAAGATGTACTCCCAGAACCGCAGCTTCAGGTCCATGTTGCCGTGCTGGAACACGCCGATGCACAGCTGCATCATGATGGCGACCATCACAATCTCTTCCGATGGCTGCAGCAGCGCGAAGGGCAGCGCGTAAAAGAACACCTGTATCACGACCTCGACCGGATGACTGCGAATGCCATTGAGCCAGTAAAGCCGCTCGACGGAGTGGTGGGCCGCGTGGAACCGCCACAGGAACGGCACTTCATGCATGGCGCGGTGCAGCCAGTAGCGGAAGAAGTCCTTGATCAGGATCAGCAGGAAAACCTGCACAACACCGGGCAGTTCCGATGGCCACAGACCATGCCCATAAGGCTCCAGCACCTCGATCAAGCTGAGGATGAAGAGCACCTGCAGCAGGTACTTCCCAAAGCCATTCCAGAAGGCGCCGGACACAAAGAAGATCAGATCGACCGTCGTGTCGTTTCCGCCTTCCAGCCATTTGCGGCTGAACGGCATCAACCGCTCTACCGGGGCCACCAGAAGACCCATGATGACCGGCAGCAGCGCCAGCGTCAGCAGCGAGTTGAACGTTACGTCGTTGGCCGCAAGTTCAAACCCCAACCAGAGTGAGATGATGAGCGCGGCGGGAAAAATCGTGTGCTGGAGAACGCGCCGCAGCAGCGTGCCTTCCGAGCGGTAGGACAGCCCGTCCAGGTGACGCAGCGCCCAGTTCATCGGGCGAACAATCACGTAGGACCCCGCATGTTCGAGCAGGTTGATGGGCAGCCGGCCCCATTTCTCGATTTGACGGGCCAGCCGCGCGGCCGGCGGCAGGGTTCTGTTTTCCAGTGGTCGTGCTTGAGCGTGTGTCACGTGCCGCCTCCTTTGAGTTTCGAGCGTCCGGCGCGCCTAGGTTTAAAGAACATGTTCTTTTTATTGTTCGAAAAACGTCATGTCAACCCGTCCGATAGACCGGAGTGCCCGATAAGCTTGCGTTGAGGTTTAAAAAAGCGTCTGACTTGCGCCGGGCCCCTGAAAGTGCCACTTCCTTGAGACCCTTCATAAACGGCAGTTTCCCGTGGCCAGACCTTCAATAACGCCTGAAAAGCGCGAAGAAATGCGTAGCCATATCCGCGAGGCCCTGATCCGGATTGTCCGCAAGCGCAACATCGCCCCTGGCGATACACAGGCGTGGAACGACATCACCGTGCGCGACGTGATCGAGGAGGCCGATATCTCGATCGGCACCTTCTACAAATACTTTGAAAATCGCGCCGACCTAGCCCAGACCCTGTGGGCGGAGCCAGTCGGGCGCCTGCGCGACGACATGCAAACGAGTGTGGATGCCACCGCCGATCTGGTCGACAAAGTCCGGGTGCTGCTAAACCACTACGTGACCTTCGCGCTGGAAAACGACCGCCTGTTCCGCAGCGCCTTCCTCCTCGTGCGCGACAACGCCGCCCGCCCGGCGAACCCCGAAGACCTCAGCAAAGAGACCTTCTACCGCAATCTCTGCGAGGCCTTCCGCGACGGCCAGAAGACCGGCCAGTTCAAACCCTTCGACCCGGACATGATGGCGCAGATCTTCTGGGCCGGCATCCACGGCAGCCTCGCCCTGCCCATCAACCTCGACCGCTACAAGTTTGAAGCGCCCGAGGTGCTGTCAGCACAGATGATTGATGCTCTCATGGAGCTTGTTGAGGCGAAAGCGGCGCCAGGCTGTTAGACTCACAACACGCGCTTTCGCCGGAAGAGAAATGTCAGCCTGCCAAGCTCAGATAGCCCTCAGCCAGCTCGGCAAGATCAATGGACAACCTTTCAAGTGCCCGGTCATGGCTATTACCATCATGGGTTTCTGAGTCCGCTACTCCGCGGCCTGACAAGAATGTGTCCCTGAACGTTGCGGTTGCGATGCGGACGACGAATTGGCATCGCCGTTTCAATTCGTCTTCTTCGAGATGCGAAGACTGAATCCGCCCTGCAAGCCACTCAGCAGAAGCAGCTCGAGCATGTGTCATTTGATCAAATGACTGAAGATCATTGAGAGTATTCGTGGCACGCATCAGGGGAATGTTGCTGAGTGTGAATCTCATCAGATCATCAAAGTAGCGCTCCAGGACCTGTCGGTCAGACATACTCGACGGATAGTCAGTGTCATGCATGCGGGGGCGTTCGGTGAAACGCTGAAACGCGGTCCGAAGCACATCCTCTTTGTCCGTAAAGCGCCGATAGATTGCGCCGGTTGTCACGCCCGCTTCTCTGGCCAGTTCCGACACTGTCAGTTCAGTGAAGGATTTCCGCGCCAGGATCCGCTCCAGCGCGTCTAGGAGGGCCTGTTCAGTTTTGATTGCCCGCGCCTGCTTGGGTTTTTGGCCGGTCTGTGTTTGCCGCACGTCCTGTTCCCGTCATTCCACGAATGACACCTTGCTATCACCCCGACAAAATGATAACAATATTATCATTACCAAAAAGGAGGACCAAATGGACAACGGACCCACCCCGTCAGGAAAGCTGATTTTCGAAAAGGACGGTGTGATTACGCGCATCACGCTCAACCGCCCCGAAGTGCACAACGCACTGGACCGTGAACTTTCTGCTGACTTGCAGAATGCGTTTCGGGCTGCCGACCGCGATCGCGAATGCCAAGTCATGATCCTCACCGGCGCAGGCAACACCTTCTGCACTGGCGACGACATCAAGGAATTCAACGAATGGAAGCAGTCAGACACTGAGTGGCAAATCAGGCAGTATCAGGAAACCGTCCGCATCCTCGAGAACCTGCGACCGGTGACAATTGCACTTGTAGACGGTGTATGTACCGGCGGCGGATTGGAGCTGACACTCGCATCGGATTTCGTTATCGCGACTGACCGCTCCCGTTGGGGAATGCCGGAAATCAACTGGGACATCACACCTGGCTGGGGCGGCACCGGGAAAATCGCAAAGTTTGCTGGCCGCCGCAAAGCGCTGGAATGGAACCTTTTGGGAACGCTGTTCAGTGCAGCCAAAGCCGAACGCTATGACCTTGCAAACCGAGTCGTAGAACCTGACGCTCTTGATGCTGAGGGTCAGAAACTCGTCGACATTATGCTCTCCAAGAACCCACGCGTTGTCACCCTCACTAAGTATTGCGTGAAGAAAGGAGCGGACCTTGACCTCACGAATGTCATGGCATTCGAAGGTGTTCCGCAACGGCTCTCGCTAGAAGAGGCCATCGGGATCGCAGATTTCGTTGAGACTGACAGCCGGAACAAGCGGCGAGAGTTGCTTGATGGCTTCTGGTACAACTAGGGTTTCCCAGGCGTACGGGGATGTGGGCCGCCTGCATCTGTAGCGGTTACGTCCCCTTGCGACCTGGTCGGCATGACTTCGTCAAATGACGGCTCGAGATCACCAGTTGAAACACTTAGCGAGTACCCTGATGAAAATGTCTCAACCCACGCCGGAGCTTGCAGTGCCGGATGTGCGGAAAGCGCAGGAGTACTACCGAGACCGCCTTGGCTTCGAAATCGCGTGGCACAATGAGGAAGGCCGCATAGGAGCCGTATCACACGGCGATTGCGCGATCTTCTTTCGTGAAAGCTCGGAAGAGTCGCGGCCCGGCGTGTTCTGGATTTTCTCTGAAGATGTGGATGACGCGCACACCACTCTTACAGAGCTCGGTGCCGACATCGTCGAGGCGCTTGCCGACACGCCCTGGGGAACGCGGCAGTTCACCATTCGCGATGTGTACGGGAACATCTTCTACTTTTTTCACGATGCCTGAACGCCACGGGGGATGCATCCAGCGAGGTCTCCCGCATGCCTAAACCAGTGAGGCTCTGAGCTGATCAAACCGATCGAGTTGATCCGCCCTCAGATCACCCTCATCATCGCGCGAAATGAAAACCTTGAAGATGGGCTCGCCATCGGCATTGAAGAACTGCACGGAGACAGCCCGCCGCTTCTGGAAGGTCCGGTCAACCAACGCAATGTGCTTGCAGGCGCCCTGCTTGAGGTGACCACCAAAGCCCGTGCCGAAGAAGTGGTAGTAGCCGTCTGCCTCGAACGGCTTTGGCAGAGGAGCGGTCATCCCACTGATAATGTCCTTGGCCTCAACAATAAACAGGATGTCCCCCCACTCGGTGATGTCGTTGAGCACATCCTGCAGATGATCGCCAGACGCGATGGTCCTGCGGCGCTCAGGCAGCAGCTTGACCACCTCAAGTGTCGAGACCCCGTGTTCGACAGCAATCTCCTCGAGAAAACCGTCCGGGTCGCTCGCCATCAGCTCAGCCAGGGTGTCAAACGCACCCCTGTCATGCCGGACCGTTCCCAGTGTGCTCATCGCCGAACTCCCGCAGTAATCCATTATTTCTTGCGTCCGCTTTGCATCCCAGGATTACCAAGCACCCGCTAAAGCTGAACACCGATCCACTGACTACTACCTTAGTTGCGAGTCAATCTCAACTAAGGTATGGCGGAGAGGGAGGGATTCGAACCCTCGGTACGCTTGCACGCACAACGGTTTTCGAGACCGCCCCGTTCGACCACTCCGGCACCTCTCCGCGGGGTATGGGGCGGCAGCGCTATTGGCGTGCGGACCCACAGGTCAACAGGGCGCGGACCATAGCCGCGCGGAATGGCGATCCGCAAGTAGCCAAAGTGCAGGCGCTGGAGGCATCGGGAAAACCTACTCGGTCGCGGCTTCCCACAGGGCTGAGAGGAACTCGGAAAGCCAGTCAATGACCGGGTCTGCCACGTCAAAGAATGGTATGTAGTCTTCCAGCACCTCGCGGATGTCGCCATCCAGCGCGGCGGCGAAGAGCGCAATCAGCACCAACCAGAAGATGATGAGCAGAAGTCCGCGCAGCAGCGATTGCATGTGGCCGTCTCCCCCGAGATGCGAATTGTCCGTTTCTAATCAGTCAGAGAGTAGTCCACCGTCGCCACAACGCGAACCGTCTTTTCCAGTTGGCTTTCCTGGCTGACACCACCCGTATTGTCCCGCGGACGGATGACGATGACGCCCTGATTGGCGCGCAGAATGCCACCCAAATTTGAGCCCGAATTGGTTGCGAATTCCTGAGCCCCCGTGCGCGCCGCTGCCGTGGCCTGGGCAATCAGCTCCGGCTTGATGTCGTTGAGGCCGTTGAACGAATAGGTCGGCCCGCCGAGATCCGCCAGCACCACGCCGCGGCGCACCAGCTCGCCTGTATCGCGACCAAGCTCATCCACCAGTTGAACATTTTGGGTCCGCAGCAGCAGGTTCTGGGCGATGATGTAGCGCGCCTGACCGATGCCGCCGGAGCGGTAGGCCTGCGCCAGCAGATCGGTCACTTCCAACCGTTCAAGGCTGATTTCCTCATCCTTGATGCCCCGGGAGGTGAGGAATTCGCGGATGGTGGCCGTGTTTCCGTCAATAACCGCCTGGACTTCGGAAAGATCATTGCCCGCTGCCGTATAGCGAAGCCGCCACATGGCGAGGTCAGCGGTCACATCGCGCTCGGCGAGGCCTTTGACGGTCACATAGCGCTCCGCCTTGCGGCCCTCATAAAAGCCCATGCCCACCTGAAACCCGGCAAAGGCAACGCCCAATGCCAGCACAATCGCGCCCAAAAATCCTAATGGTCCGCTGTTCATTGTCCCTCTCCCGGTAAAAGCACCTGTTACAGTTGCATGAAACTGATGATCCACGATTCGAGCAACAACATGGCGACACGAGCGGAGCAGCAGGACCCAAACGATAACTTTTCGGCTTTCGACCGCCAGCGCGCCTGGGCCATCCACGCCTTTACAGCGTCCGGTGCCGTCATCGCCATGCTGGCGCTCACAGCCGTCACAAATGGCGATCCGCAGGCCGCTTTTTTGTGGCTGGGCCTGGCGTTTGTGGTGGACGGGCTCGACGGCCCGCTGGCCCGCCGCTATCGGGTGATCGAGGTTTTACCCCGAATTTCGGGGGAAACGCTCGATCTGGTGGTGGATTACCTCACCTATGTGGTGGTGCCCGCCGTGATGCTGGCCAGCATGGGGCTCCTGCCCGAGGGCTGGGGCGGCGCCACCGCAGGCGTGGTACTGGCCGTCTCGCTCTATACCTTCGCCAACCGGGACATGAAGACCGACGACAACTATTTCGAGGGCTTTCCCGCCGTCTGGAACGTTCTTGTCCTCTATATGTGGGTGCTGGAAACCGACCCTTGGGCCAATCTCGCGGTGATTGCCGTCTGCGCAGTGATGACCTTCACGCGGCTGAAGTTCACCCACCCCATGCGGGTGGTAAAATTGCGGCACATAACCTTGGTTTTTACGGGCCTCTGGGCGGCCCTGAGCCTGATGATGGTGCTCACCTACCCCTCACCACCGACGTGGGCGCTGGTGGCCTGGATTACGCTGATTGCGTATTTTCTGGGTCTGACAGCGCATAGGAGCTTTGTTTCCGGCAGCTAGGCACGTGAAACGGCGAGTTGCGGCTTGACTTGAGGCCCCCAAAAAGTATGATCCGCGCCCAATCGCTGGGTGTCTTTGGATGTCCGGCGGCTTTTCTTTTGACCAAGGGTATCTCTGGCGCGGACCAACACCGCTGCCTCTCGTATGCCCTCTTTGATATGGACGACGCTCATGTTCGCGGTCATCCGCACCGGCGGTAAGCAGTATAAAGTGGCACAGGACGATGTTCTGTCTGTCGAAAAGCTCGCAGGCGAGCCTGGTGACAAGATTGAAATCGACGAAGTGCTGATGGTCGGCGGTGACGGCGAACCAAAAGTTGGCGCCCCGCTTCTGGAAGGCGCCAAGGTGTCTGCTGAAGTGCTCGGCAATGCCCGCGACCGCAAGGTCCGCATCTTTAAGAAGGTGCGCCGGCATACCTACCGCCGCACAAAAGGCCACCGCCAGCACAAGACACAGATCAAGATCACCGGCATCAGCGCGTAACACGCAAGCGACCGGTTCTCAGAGCGTTTTAGGATAAGTGGACACCGGTTATCCGGTTTGAAAACGCGGCAAACAGGACTATGGAGCCAGGTTTTGGGTCAACCAAAACCGAAACAGCTCCAGGACAAACGGAGACAGACAAGATGGCACATAAAAAAGCAGGCGGCTCATCCCGCAACGGTCGCGACTCAGCGGGCCGTCGTCTTGGCATCAAGAAGTTCGGCGGCGAAGCCGTGATTCCAGGCAACATCATTCTGCGCCAGCGCGGTACCAAGTGGCACCCGGGTGAGAATGTCGGCATGGGCAAGGACCACACGATTTTTGCAAAGGTCGAAGGCAATGTGTCCTTCCGCACCCGCGCAGGCGACCGCACCTATGTATCAGTGGTTCCGGTAACCCCGGCATCAGCGGCAGCTGAATAAGAACACGGTGGACCAATTGCCACCGTTTGGTGGCAATCCATTCATGAGGCAATAGCCAACCGGGAGGGAGATGGATCGCCATCTCCCTTTTGTTTTGCTCTCTCGCCATCATGAAAGGACGTCCCATGCGGGCGCAGATGAAGACAGACCGGCTTTTGCTTAGGTGGGTGACAATGGAGGATGCCCCCCGACTGACGGAACTGGCCGACAACTGGAACGTGGCACGGATGCTTGCGCGCCTGCCCCACCCCTACCCCGAGAATGGAGCTGAGGACTGGATCGCAACCCATGACGAAGCCCGCACTCGGGGCAAAGGCTCACCCTACGCCATCACACTTGATGGCGACCTCATCGGCATCGCGGGGGTGGAGATGATGGACAATGTCCACGCGCCCGGCCTCAATGTGGAGCTTGGCTACTGGCTTGGAGAGCCGTACTGGGGCAAGGGCTTTGCAACAGAGGCAGCCCGGGCGGCGATAACCATCGGGTTTGCGGACATGGGTGTGGGACATCTCACATCCGGCCACTTTGAAGAAAACGCCGCGTCCGGCAGCGTACTGACAAAGTGCGGCTTCGAGTATAGTGGCAAATCCACACGTCCGTGCCTGGCACGCGGCGAAGACATGCCGTCCCTCGATCTGGTCATGACCCGTGACCGCTGGATCGATGGGCTGGTGAAACAAAAGGCGTGACAGACACAATGGCACATATGCTGCCCAGGATGAGCGACATCGCGATTGAGACCTCCCGTCTCATTTTGCGCCCGCTCGCCCTGGGCGATGCGGAAGCCTATGCCGGCGCGGCAAGCGACGCGCGTATCGGCGCCGTCATGTCACACATCCCCACACCTTGCCCTGCTGAACTGGTGGAGCTGTGGGCTGCAAAAGTGCCTGAGCAGATCGCAGCGGGTACGGACTACCGGCTCGTCGTCACCAGCAAGGAAGATGGTGCCGTTGTCGGAGCAACAAATCTTGGAGGCATGGTGGAGCTTGGAGTGAGCGGCCGCCAGTATGAATTCAGCTACTGGGTCGATCCCGCTCAATGGGGCAAAGGGTTGGCCACGGAGTGCGCGGAAGGTGTGCGTGACTGGGCCTTCGAAACTCTTAAGGCAGGCGGCTTGAGGGCCGCATGCGCCATGGAAAATGCCGCATCAGCCCGCGTGTTGGAGAAGGCTGGGTTTCACTTCATGAATGCGTCGACGTCAAAGGCGACCGATACGGAAGCCGGAAAGCTGCTCAACACCTTCCGCATGGACAAGCCTCGCTGGGAAACAATCACGAAGCACTCCGGTCTGAGGAAGGCATCATGAAGTTTCTCGATCAGGCGAAAGTCTTCATCGCGTCCGGCGCAGGCGGCAACGGAACGGTCTCGTTCCGCCGGGAAAAATACATCGAGTTCGGCGGTCCCGACGGCGGCGACGGCGGCAAGGGCGGCGACGTTTGGGCGGAATGTGTCCATTCACTCAACACCCTCATCGACTACCGATACCAACAGCACTTCAAGGCACGCCGTGGCGAAAGTGGCGCCGGCCGGGACCGTTTCGGCAAGGGCGGTGACGATGTTGTGCTGAAGCTGCCTGTCGGGACACAGATTTTTGAAGAAGACAACGAAACGCTGATTGCCGACCTGACAGAACCTGGACAACGCGTGTTGCTGGCACAGGGCGGCAATGGCGGCTGGGGCAATGCGCGCTTCAAGAGTTCGACCAACCGCGCCCCCCGTCGCGCCAATGAAGGCCAGGAAGCCGAAGAACGCTGGGTGTGGCTGCGTCTGAAACTCATCGCGGATGCAGGTCTCGTCGGCCTGCCCAACGCCGGTAAGTCAACCTTCCTTGCTTCAGTGACCGCCGCAAAACCCAAGATCGCTGACTACCCATTCACCACACTCACCCCCAATCTTGGAGTCGTGAAAGTGGACGAAGCAGCCTTCGTGCTGGCGGACATTCCCGGCCTTATCGAAGGGGCCCATGAAGGTCATGGCCTTGGCGACCGGTTCCTTGGCCATGTCGAGCGCACAAATGTGTTGCTGCACCTTGTTGACGCCACGCAAGACGACGTGGCGGATGCCTACCGCACCATTCGCGGTGAACTGACCGCCTATGGCAATGGGCTTGATGAAAAGCCCGAGCTGGTCGCGCTCAGCAAAGTGGATTCCCTGACGCCCGAACTGCGTGCGGAGAAGCAGGCGGAACTCGCCCACGTCTCGGGCAAGACACCCATCATGCTCTCAAGCGCCAGCGGCGAAGGGATGACGGAAGCTCTGCGCGCCATCAATACCTACGTTGCAAAAGTCCGGCAGATGCTGATTGATGAGGCGGAAGCCAAGGAGGCGGAGGAATTCGCCCTCAAGGAACAGCGCCCCGCACCCAGTGAAGGCTGGCGCCCATGAGTGACAGACTGGGCAAAGCAAAACGCGTTGTGATCAAGATCGGGTCCGCCCTGCTGGTGGACGCCGCCTCCGGACGCATGCGCCGTGACTGGCTCAAGACACTTGCGGACGATGTGGCCCGCCTGCGTGCCCGAGGACAACAGGTCATCATTGTGTCCTCCGGTGCCATAGCCGTTGGCAGCAAGGCACTGGGCCTGGGCGCTCGTCACTCCCTGGCACTCGAAGAAAGTCAGGCCGCCGCTGCCTTCGGCCAGATTGGCCTCGCTCGCGCCTACCAGGAAGCGCTCGAAACTCATGAGGTGCGTATTGCACAGGTGCTCCTGACCCTCGGGGACACCGAAGCCCGTCGCTCCTATCTCAATGCCCGCTCGACCCTGACCAAGCTGCTGGATTTCGATCTGGTGCCCGTCGTCAATGAAAACGATACGGTGGCAACCACCGAAATCCGCTACGGCGACAATGACCGTCTCTCCGCTCGCGTCGCCAGCATGGTGGACGCGGACTGCCTTGTGCTGCTGTCAGATGTTGATGGTCTTTATACGGATGACCCAGTCTGCAATCCCGATGCGACATTGATTCCCGAAGTTCCAGCCATCACCCGCCAGATCGAGGCGATGGCCGGGACGGCCGGGACCGACATGTCTACAGGTGGCATGATCACCAAACTGGAAGCGGCACGCATCGCAACGGAGGCAGGCGTCCACATGGTCATTGCTAAGGGGGCCGTTGACCATCCCCTCAAAGCCATTGAAGGCGGGGCCAACGCCACGTGGTTCACAGCTCACGACACGCCTGTCGTTGCCCGCAAGCGCTGGATATCCGGCAGCCTTAAACCGTCAGGTATCATTACCGTGGATGATGGCGCTGCGGCAGCCCTGGCGCAGGGGCGCAGCCTGCTGCCGGCAGGTGTGTCCGCTGTAACAGGAACCTTTGATCGCGGCGACGCGGTCGTTGTGCAGACCAAGGCAGGCATGGAGCTGGGCCGTGGCCTTGTGGCCTATGCATCGGCGGACGCCTCACGGATCGCGGGGCACAAAAGCGGTGAAATCGAAGACCTGCTTGGCTATCGTGGTCGGGACGAGATGATCCACCGGGACCATCTGGCGTTGAACCGGGCCGCAAAAGACACAGATGTAAGCAATACAAAAAGCGAGCTGGCAAAATGAGCGTTGTAGAAACACTCCATACGGCTGACCCTGATGTAGTCGATATTATGCGCGACATTGGCGCTCACGCACGTGAGGCTGCAAAAGTCCTGCGCTCTGCGCCGCGCAAGCAGAAAGACGCTGCCCTGCTCGCTGCCGCCATGACCATTCGTGCGGATGTCGATCTCATCCTGGCCGCCAATGAAAAAGACATGGAAGCAGCCAAGGCACGCGGCCTTACCGGCGCCATGCTGGATCGCCTGAAACTTGATGATGATCGCATCGAGGCCATTGCCAAGGGTCTTGAAGCCATTGTGGAACTGGAAGATCCCGTTGGGACCACCATCACCGAGTGGGACATGCCCTCGGGCCTGCATATCGAGCGCCGCCGTGTGCCTTTGGGCGTGATCGGCATCATCTATGAAAGCCGTCCCAATGTGACGGCAGACGCAGGCGCCCTGTGCCTCAAATCCGGCAATGCGGTCATCCTGCGCGGCGGCTCGGAGAGTTTTCATTCCTCGCGCGCCATTCACACCATTCTGGAGCACGGCCTTGATGCCGCTCAGTTGCCCTCCAAGGCTATCCAGCTGGTTCCTACAACGGATCGTGCAGCCGTCGGCGAAATGCTCAAAGGTCTCGACGGATCACTGGACCTGCTGGTGCCCCGCGGCGGCCGCAGCCTGACGGAGCGCGTGACCAATGATGCCCGCGTGCCCGTGCTCGGCCACTTGGATGGCCTGTGCCATGTCTATGTGGACAGGGACGCTGACATCGAGATGGCCAAGAAGATTGCCGTCAACGCCAAGCTGCGGCGTACAGGCATTTGCGGCGCAGCAGAGACACTGCTGGTTGATGAGGCAGCTGCCGACACGCTCTTACCGTCTGTCGTGAAGGCTCTTCAGGACGCCGGCTGCGAAATTCGCGGTGACGACAAGTCACAGGCACTTGTGCCTGGGATTGCTGTTGCAACCGAAGACGATTGGACGACGGAGTATCTCGACACCATCATCGCGACGGCTGTGGTGCCCGGCGTCAAAGGCGCGCTTGCCCACATCGCAAAGTATGGATCCCGGCACACAGAGTGCATCGTTACAGACAATCAAGACACGGCAGACAAGTTTCTCACCGACTGCGACAGCGCGATTCTGCTGCACAACGCGTCGACACAATATGCAGACGGGGGTGAATTCGGCATGGGGGCTGAGATCGGCATTGCCACCGGCAAGCTTCATGCGCGCGGACCTGTTGGTCTGGAGCAACTGACCACTTTCAAATATGTCGTGCGCGGCAGCGGCCAGACGCGGCCCTGAATGTCCTCAACCCCGAGCAGCGGTCTGCTTGGCAGCAGTCTTCTGGGTGGCTTGCGGATCGGTCTGTTGGGCGGATCTTTCAACCCGGCCCATGACGGCCACCGCCACATTAGCATGGTCGCCCTGCGGCGGCTCGGACTGCATCAGGTCTGGTGGCTTGTGTCACCGCAGAACCCGCTGAAGCCTGAACAAGGCATGGCGCCTTTTGCGGACCGCATGGAAAGTGCCCTAGCCATGGCGCAACACCCGGCCATTCGGGTTTCAGACATAGAGACGCAGCTGGGCACACGATACACTGCTGACACCATACGTCAGTTGGCCGTCCGCGCCCCTACCGCCCGTTTTGTCTGGCTGATGGGCGCCGACAACCTTGTCAGCTTGCCCAGATGGCACCGGTGGACCACCATCATCGAAAGTATGCCCGTGGCCGTGATTGCAAGACCCGGATACAGCTTGAAGGCACGCCTGTCTCCCGCGGCAACCCGTTATGCTAACAGGCAAATCCCCGTTGAGCAGGCGTCCCAACTTGCAGCCATGCAGGCCCCGGCGTGGGTCTTCATTGAGGACCAGCCCACCGCGCAGTCTTCCACCCAAATCCGCCGTCAAATCGGCGCGGCATGGCACAAAGCCAGCACAGCCTGATGGTCCACCACGGTCCGAATACGGATCGTGGACGGGCTCTGGAAACACACAATCGTGTCACTTACCTGTCACGTGGTTGACTTACGCCTTTGAAATTGGCGGAGTTGGCGCTTCGCAATTGCCAAACCATGCCGAAAGACACCCCATGCCTTCTCCCGCCGGCCACGCTGCGCACCCTCATCATACCAGATCGACCGACAAAGAGCGCCTTTCCCGCGAAGCGCTGATAGGACGGTATGAACAGGTGCGCGCCGCGACGGAGAGCCTGTCAGCACCGCTGACGCCGGAAGATCAGATGCTGCAATCCATGGAAGACGCGAGCCCCACGCGCTGGCATCGCGCCCACACCACATGGTTCTTCGAGACGTTCGTGTTGAAGCCGCACAACCCGACCTATCAGCCGATTGACCCCATCTACGACTACCTGTTCAACTCCTATTATCAGGCCGTTGGCCCGCAATATCCGCGGCCCAATCGCGGTCTCGTCTCACGTCCCAGCGTAGAGGAAGTCGGCAGCTACCGGTCTCATGTTGATGATGCTCTTGTTGCCTTCGCGCAAGACACTGACGACGCCACATGGCAAACCGTCGCGCCACTGATTGAGCTCGGTTTGCACCACGAGCAACAGCACCAGGAGCTTCTGGTAACTGACCTCAAACATGCTCTGTCCTTCAACCCGATGTGGCCGGCCATCTACCCGGCACCGGACACACCAAGCTCCGACGCCGCTGACCTCAACTGGATCGATTTCCACGGCGGCATCACCCTGTGCGGTCATTCCGGCGATCTGGAGCAGGATGGATTTGCCTACGACTGCGAAGGCCCGCGCCATCAGGTCCTTTTGCGCGACTTTGCCCTGGGGTCGCGGCCGGTGATCAATGCGGAGTATCTCGAGTTTATTGAAGATGGTGGGTACACAGACCCGCGTTGGTGGCACGCTGAAGGCTGGGATCGTGCCCAGGCCGACCAGTGGCAGGCGCCTCTCTACTGGATGCAGGATAACGCCTCACAGCGTTGGACGACTTACACGCTGCATGGCCGCGTCGCGGTGGAGCCGCATGAGCCGGTCTGCCACGTCTCCTTCTTCGAAGCGGCTGCCTTTGCAGCCTGGCTGAGTGAGCAAGGAGATGACGTACGGGTGCCCACAGAGTTTGAACTCGAGCATGCAGCGGCCGGCACATCGCCGGAAGGCAATTTCGCGGGCATGACACCGGGTACCCGTTCCCTTCACCCACAGCCCACTTCGCACGACGAAGGCCTGCAACAGGTCTTCGGTGATGTGTGGGAATGGACCCAGAGCGCGTACACGCCCTACCCCGGCTTCAAGCCTGTGGCCGGTGCCATCGGCGAATACAACGGCAAGTTCATGGCCAACCAGATGGTCTTGCGCGGCGGAAGCGTGGCAACCGCTGAAAACCACATGCGCGCGACCTATCGGAACTTTTTCCCTGCTCACGCCCGCTGGCAATTCTCCGGATTGCGCCTTGCACGGGACACCTGACACCCCCACATTACGCGACCTCCACAGCCCGACATGCATCGGGAAGGAAACAGAATGACGGCCCACGACACAACGACCCTTGATCGCCCGCAAACAGACCAGTCCGCCCTTGCTTTCTTCGTGGACGAAAAGCCGGCGCTTGCGACATTTCTGGACGATGCCCTGACGGGCCTCGCTGCCTCGCCCAAACGGATTGCGCCGAAATACTTCTATGACGAGCGTGGCTCTGAGTTATTCGACAAGATTTGTCAGACGCCGGAATATTATCCGACACGGACGGAACTTGGTCTGCTCAAAAAGCATGGCGCCGACATTGCGGACGCAGTCGGGCCGGACTGTCTGGTGGTTGAATACGGCGCGGGATCAAGCCTCAAGATCCGCCGCCTGCTGGATGCTCTGCATAGCCCGGCAGGCTATGTGGCCGTCGATATCAGCCGCGACTATTTGCACGGCCAGATGAGCGGACTTGCAAACGATATGCCCAGCATCGCTGTTGGCGCTATCTGTGCGGACTTCACCGCCGGGTTTGACCTACCGCCGGAAACCAGAAACCTTGGCGCAAGAAAACTTGGGTTCCTCCCGGGATCCACAATCGGCAATTTCACGCCGGCAGAGGCCGAAGCTCTTCTGGCTCGCAGCACCAAACTGCTGGGCAAAGGCGGCCAGTTTCTCATCGGCGTTGATCTCAAGAAGCCAAAGCACATCCTGGATGCCGCTTATGATGATGGCGCCGGTGTGACCGCGCAGTTCAACCTCAACCTGCTTAAACGGATGCAATCCGAACTGGGTGCCGAACTCAACGAAAGCGGCTTTTCGCACGTGGCTTTCTACAATGGCGACCAGGGACGCGTTGAAATGCACCTGGAAGCCAAGGGTCCGCAGACGATCCGCCTTGAAGGCAAGGATTTTGCTTTTGACGATGGCGAGCGCATTCACACAGAAAGCTCATACAAATATGAGCCCGACGAGTTTGCCGACATGGCCAAAAAGGCCGGTTTTGCGCCCCGCGGCCTGTGGACGGATGCCGATGGGTTGTTCTCCCTGCATCTGCTCGAGGTCGCCGGTTAACTCCCTGATTCCACATCATTTGCGGTAAAGGGGCTAATCGTCATATTCTCCTCACGGAAGCAGGCCATGGTGCCTGTACCGGCGCAGACAGGTGCCGATTCGGCGCCTGATCTTGCCCGGATGTCCCATTTTCGGGGCCTATTTGGGAGCTGAAACCTGAGTATTGACTATACCGGCCAAGAGGCCGTGGCGGCGCAAGAGACATCTTTCGCCACTTCAAAGTCAGAAGACCAAAACCAGTCCGATCGGCTTCGCGCAGCAGCGCTGGCGTGTCTTGATGACACCAAAGCCGAAGACATCGTCACCATTGATCTCGCAGGCAAATCATCTATGGCCGACTGCATGGTAATCGCCAGCGGCCGGTCGCAGCGCCATGTGGGTTCGGTTGCCGATTATCTGGTTGAGGCATTGAAGAAAGCAGGCTGCAAAGCGCCGCGCGTCGAGGGCATGACTCATGCTGATTGGGTGCTGATCGATGCTGGTGACATTGTGGTCCATGTTTTCCGTCCGGAAGTGCGGGATTTCTACAATCTCGAGCGCCTCTGGTCCTCTGACATGCCCGAAGACCAGTTGGCCAACTAACCAACTGTGGCCCACGCCTGCAGTGGCGGCAGGCGTTGAAAGAAGAACGCAATGCGCATCACCGTCTGCGCCATAGGCCGCATGCGCGACAAGAACGAGCGCGCTCTTGCTGATGACTACCTGTCCCGAGCGCAGGCGCTCGGTCGCAATCTCGGCATCACCGACATCAGGCTCGTCGAACTGGATGCTAAGCAGACCAGTGACCAAGAGGGCGAAGCCCTGCTGGCCGCCGCGCCCGAAAATGCCTTCATCATCGCGTTGGACGAAACCGGCAAACAAAAGCCCAGCCGCGACATGGCAGCCTGGCTGGAGAGGCTCAAAGACGGCGCTCAGCGGGATGTTGCCTTTGTGATTGGCGGTGCCGACGGCCATAGCGAGGCCCTCAAGGCCAAGGTGAATGCCAGCCTGTCACTCGGCGCCATGACTTGGCCGCATATGCTGGCGAGGATCATGCTTCTTGAGCAGATGTATCGGGCCATATCCATTCTGGCCCGGCACCCGTATCATCGCGACTAACCATAAGGACCAGACACCTGAGTCGGGCACGCATCGCCCTGCCCGGCTGACCCAGCACAGGCCACAAGACCAAAAACACCATGAAGCTTTTCGGCCGACCAAAATCAATTAGCAACGCCCCGGCGCGACCCGTTGTCGTGGCCATGCTTCAGGGTTGGGGTACGCTAGCGCATGATCCGCGCCTTCCTGTATTCAGCACCCGCACGCCGGCCTTCAACAGGCTGGCCCAGCGCGCGGCCGCAACGACTCTGACGCCACCTGACACACAAGCAAGCCTTGCAAGCGCGCTTGACGCTGTCGCACGCGGCGACACACCCGTTGCACCCTCGTCCGTGCTTGACGGAGTGTTGCGAGCACAAGGCGGCCTGTCACAGCACCCCGAGTTCCAGTCTTTCGTGCGCGACCTGACGAGGGTCGGCGGCGACTGCCACTTGCTGTGCTGCCTGACATCATCAGGCATCGAAGGGTATACGGCGCACGCGGCAAAGATTGCAGCCACTTTGAGCCATGAGGGTATCCGTGTGTGGGTCCATGCAGTGCTGGACGGGCGCGACACAGCCCCAGACGCAGCATTGGGGGCCATGCATGAGTTCCTGGAGGATGTCGGCGGCGTCGACACGGTCCGCTTCGCCACGGTTTCGGGCCGCGCATATGCGTTGGACGAAACGGCGGACACAAAAGCACTCGCGCTCATGCGTGACGCCGTGGTCGATGCGATGCCGCAACAACGCGGAGGCCTCGGTGAACATATCGATGCCCAGAACCAGGCCGGGATCAATGATGGAGACATCAAACCGGCAGCGGCACCAACCTATCCAGGCATGCGAAGTGATGATGCCCTGCTTGTCCTTCATCCGCAGGCAGATGGTTTTTCAGACCTGCTCAATGTCCTGTTGCCCGACGACACACTTGATGTTCCTTCTGCACGCCCTGCAACCCTCTCCGCCTGCCGCCGCATGATCGGTTGGCCACAGGCTGGTTCGACACCAGCCGCACAGGCACGCCAGCCATTGTCACTGTTTCAACCATCGCACCCGCGTCTGGCTGATGTAATACGGGCGTCAGACATGACGGTACTCATGACCGCACCGCGCAACCAGCACGCCATTTGGGCGGCGACCATGGAAGGCTGCACGGTTTCCGCGAGCAAGACACTGGCAGCCTCACACGCCCTGGAAGCAGCGGACGCGGCTGTGCGCGCCATCAAACAGGGGGAGACGGACATCATCCTGACGCTTCTGGGCGGTATCCCGGCATCCGCACGTTCATTAATGGGCGGGTCGCTGGGTGCATCGGCGCGCCGAACCATTGAACAACAGGACAAAGGCCTCGGGCGTATAGCCGCCATTATCGAACGTCGTGGCGGCACGTTGATGGCTTTAGGAACAGACACCAGCCTCACACCGGCCGAGGCCCTGCCTTGCCTGATCCATGGCGGCCCATGTGTGAAAGAAACACCAATGCGGCCAGGCACACTTGCGGACATTGCGCCAACAATCCTTGCGCTGGCAGGTACACAGCCAAGTTCTCAGTTTTCAGGGACTTCACTGCTGGAAGGTACGGAGGTCATAGATGCGGAAGCATCATGACGGGACCAGTCTTTGTGGTTCTTCGCTCGTGGGGCTCTTTCTGCTGGCAGTCATGCCCGCTGCCGCGCAGGAAACGACCATAGACCCCGCACAAGCCGAAGAACTGATAGAAGTAGAACGCGCCCTCGGGGGTGCTTCATCCACCAAGGACGCGGCGGAACTCAATGCCAAGGCCGCTGCCAGGGCCGTCCTGCGTCTACAGCAGGAGCTCGTCCTGGCCGCAGATCGCGCCGCAGCGTTGGAAACAGCGGTCAGTGACAATCAGGCTCATATAGAGGGTCTTGAAGCTGCAAGAGCGGTCAGTGAAGCCTTACTGGCCACCCGTCGAGAACAGCTCGTGGAAAGCCTCGCCGCACTGCAACGGCTTGATCTGGAACCGCCACCTGCTCTGCTGGTCAAGCCGCAGGACGCATTGGCTGCGGCGCGTGGCGCTATGTTGCTGGGAACCCTTGTCCCGGAGCTCAAAGAGGTCGCTGATGATTTGACAGCTCAGATCAGGAGCCTAGAGGACCTTGCTCGCACGATCATAAGGCAACAAGAACAGCTAGCGGACGATGTGGCCGCCCTCACGGTCGAACAAAGGCGCATAGACGAGTTGTTGGTCGCCAAACGCGAAGAGGAACTTATCAGCACCGCAGATGCAAAACGCGCCTCGGACAGATACGCAGAACTCGCAGGCCGCGCCCGGTCCCTCCGCGAGCTTCTGGGAGGTCTTGAAAGCGACGTTCCCACATTTGCAGCCCTGCAGCCCGGAGATGCCACTGAAACCACTCCACCGGCTTTCTCAACTTTGCGGGGAAGGCTGCGCAGCCCGGCCTCCGGGCGCATTGTCCAGCGGTTTGGATCTGATGACGGCTCGGGCAGCCCGTCCCAGGGTGTCAGCCTGCTAGCCCGCCCGGGTGGTCAGGTTGTGAGCCCCGCGGATGCCGAAATTGTGTTTGCCGGACCTTTTCGCAGCTACGGCAACGTGTTGATAATCACCCCAGGTGAGAATTACCTTATCGTTATTGCCGGTTTGGCTGAGGTTTTCGCGTCTACAGGCCAGCAATTGCTGGCTGGGGAGCCGATCGGCAAGCTTCCCGCAGACGCAAATGGGGCAAATGGCAGCCAATCTGGCGGTCAAAGTGCACGTAGAGGTGCAGGTAAGACACCTGTGCTCTATATTGAGATGAGAAAAGACGGGAAACCGGTTGACCCGGCCCCGTGGATCAGGTTCCAGGGCCGCCCGGCCTAGGGGTTTTGCTCCCAGGAGCATCGCGCTTAGGCCACATTCTGGCGGAATTGTAGCTGACAGTGAAATTCGCGGCTGACCGCAAAGTATGCGTTTCAGCTGGGTGTGAAAGATGAAGGGTAGCGAATGATGCACCGAACGGTGATTGCAGGGGCCGCAGGCCTTGTGAGCCTGGCACTTGTCGGGATTTTTGCCCTCGACGCTGGCCCGACCCGCGGCGGCGCTGAAGCCGCAAGCTCGGAAACCTACCGCCAGCTCAACCTGTTTGGCGACGTGTTTGAACGCGTCCGCGCTGATTATGTGGAAGAACCGGCAGATGCAGACCTGATCGACAATGCGATCAACGGCATGCTCACCTCACTCGATCCGCATTCCAGCTACCTGAATGCCAAGACCTACCGGGACATGCAGGTGCAGACCCGTGGTGAGTTTGGCGGATTGGGTATTGAAGTCACCATGGAGGACGGCTTCGTCAAAGTGGTGGCACCCATCGACGATACACCAGCCGACAAGGCGGGGTTGCGCTCCAACGACTTGATCACACATCTTGATGGCGATCCGGTGCTCGGCCTTACGCTTTCCGAAGCAGTCGAAAAGATGCGCGGGCCCGTCAACGCACCGATCACCGTAACCATTGTGCGCGAAGGCCGCACAGAGGCTTTTGATGTGACGGTCGTACGCGACATCATCCGCATCAAATCCGTGCGCTACAAGCGCGATGAAGGCGTTGGCTACATCCGTGTCACCACATTTAACGAGCAGACATCTGACGGTGTGCGGGAAGCTCTGCGCGAAATGTCAGACATGCCTGGCTTCGTTGTTGATCTACGCAATAACCCCGGCGGCCTGTTGGATCAGGCCATCGAAGTCTCAGACATCTTCCTCGAAAAGGGTGAGGTGGTGTCTACCCGGGGACGCTATCCGGAAGACACGCAGCGCTATAACTCGCGGCCGGGCGACTTGGCCAACGGGAAAGAGGTAGTGGTTCTGGTGAACGGCGGCTCTGCGTCGGCGTCTGAGATTGTCGCTGGAGCCCTGCAGGATCACGAGCGCGCCGTGGTGCTGGGAACCCGGTCCTTCGGCAAAGGCTCTGTTCAAACCATTATTCCGCTGGGCTCTGATGGCGCCATCCGTCTGACGACAGCCCGCTATTACACCCCTGCAGGCCGATCGATTCAGGCTAAGGGCATCATGCCGGACATCAAGGTAGAGCAGAACGTGCCTGAAGATGAAGACATTCGCACCACCGGTGAAGCAGGACTGGCAGGCCACCTGGCCGCTGAGGACGAAGACGAGCAGGGTGGATCTTCTGCCTATGTTCCTCGGGATGCCAAAGATGACCTTCAGCTCATCTATGCCCGCGACCTGATCCTGGGCAAACGGACTTTTGACCCGGACAATCCGACACCGACAGCTGATGCCGGTGCGGCAACAGACAGCGGAACGGCAATGGCGCCAATTCCCAACTAGCCGCCGGCAAGTCACTCAGACGAACAAACGGGCACCGTGGTTACACAGTGCCCGTTTTTCTTTCAATTTGTTCATCTTATGGCCAATGCGGGCTTCAACAGTTGCACCCCCAGCACGAACCTGTCTGTGAGGATACTACCGCCCGCCACGAGGCTGGACGACAATCGTGTAAGCCCTTATGCCAGAACGCATAAACCGCTAACGTGACAGCGGAGATCGAAAGAGCGTCGTGTAAGGAAAAACTGTAGATCACCGTAGTCGCC
>ERZ1740067.943-NODE-943-length-21493-cov-6.288880_pt1 | contig 21493 bp, 21 predicted proteins | sample MGYA00581736_ERZ1740067 | MGnify/ENA primary metagenome ERZ1740067 (study PRJEB43018, sample SAMN04849236) | marine metagenome | isolation source: floating plastic debris | place: Pacific Ocean | collected 2008-08-27 | study: EMG produced TPA metagenomics assembly... | reverse complement strand
CACGACCGCTGCGAAAAAAGCCGCAGCCAAGTAAGTCGACTTTCTATACGCGCCGTATTTCCTCCCTAATCGGCGTGAATAGCTGGGCGGGCTCTTCGGAGCTCGCCCTTTCTTTTTGTTTGCAACCGCAGTAGGCTTTTCTGCATTGCCGCGAAACGGAGGGGTTCCCTGTGGCCAACAACGATAAACCGCTGCTCATCAAGCGCTACGCAAGCCGGCGTTTATACAATACCGAGACAAGCGATTACGTGACCCTCGAAGACATCGCGACCTTCATTCGCGAAGGCCGTGAGGTGCAGATCGTCGATCTGAAATCCGGTGATGATCTGACCCGCCAGTACCTTCTGCAAATCATCGCCGAACACGAAAGCCGCGGCGAAAGCGTGCTTCCAGTGACCGTGCTTAACGATCTGGTCCGCAGCTATACCACGCAAGCCACCAGCGTCGTGCCTCAGTTTCTAGCTATGTCCTTCGAGATGCTCCGCGACGGTCAATCCAAGGCGGTCGAGAACATGTCCGCCATGAACCCGATGTCGAAAATGCCCGGTTTTGAAGCCATGCAGGCCCAACAGCGCGCGTTTATGAAAGCAATGACCGGCGGCATGTCCGGCCAATGGAGTGGCCCGAATGCCGAGACGCCTGATGCCGAAGAGGCCGAAAACCTCGACGAGATCAAAAAGCAGCTCGCCGAACTTCAGGCCAAGCTCTCAAAGCTCAGCTAGGATGCACTTTTTGCGGGTGAGTTCTTGAACTTATACGCTTGAGGTTGATTAATCTGTTGATTTGCGCGGCCTGCCCACGCATCACTACCTGTAGAATGATTAAACAGGTGGGCAAAGGATGCGCCGTCCCATTCGGGTAGAGATCGTAGCGGCCGAGGCCGAAAAGAGCCCTTGGGACAAGACCGTCGCAGGGGCAAAACTCGTGCTGGGTCTGGTCAAGGATTTCGGCGCAATTTCCGCGCTGCTGCTTGCTGTCCTCAGCGCATTTCCCGCAGGGCAAACCGTGCTTGTCGATCTCTTTTCGCTTTCCGAGCCACGGGAGCCGACAAACGTGCAAGTCGAAGCCCCGCCAGCAGCAACAGATACTGCCGAAGGCCCGCGTGACGATCTGAACCCCATCGGCTGGACGTATCTTGGCAAAGAGGACGTGCCGGAGGATTGGTATTATCCAACCCTCGACAGCGCTGATATGTCCGGTTGGGCGGGTCGCATTGTCCGCCCCACAACGGCGATTTACCTGCGTGCCACGCCCGTGTCCGCCGTCAACCCGGACCCCGTGGCGTTGACTGTGATAGGCAATGATCCCGACGGTGACGAATGTCTGCGCGTCGTGGATCACCGCACCTCGAACACTGGCAGCATCTGGCTGCAAGGCGCGCTTGCAACCTGCCCTTAAAGGCGCCTGCTTATGCTGCGATCAGAAGCGACGCCTGCCGCCCACGAACTTCAGGATAGATAAGGTCACCGTAGGATTCCGGATCGCTTTTCAGTTCAGGAAAAATCGCAAAAAGCTCGTCGCGTGCGGCGTGTTCAAGCCCCGACAAGCCAACCTCGCCGGGATGAAAACTCTCGGTCGGAACCCCTTCCGCAAAGACGATCTGATGGTGATCGAACAGCAAATGGTGATACTCCACCAGCCCGCCCGACACCTGAAAAATCGTATCGCCGTTGCTCAGATCCTTTGCGGGACCCAGGACGGCCTCTTCGCCATACCAAAGCTCTGCGCGCCAGTCGTCGATGCACATCCTGTGCTGCGGCGATACCCGCAACGCCCGCGTATTTCCAACAGCGCCAACTCTGAATTCAACCGGCGCCATGCGCCCCAGCGCCGGAAGCCTGCGGCACGCACGCCAACGGACCGGCTGCGGGCCGTCATGGGCTGTGTTCACCTGATCGCCGATTGCAATCTCGTCGACCTTGCGCAGGCCAGTGGGCGTTTTGATCAATGTCCCCGCCGCAAAGCAAATCGGCGTCGCATAGCTGGTGGCGGCAAAGTTGGGACCTTCGAACGTCGCCGTGACCGTCAGTGGAACCCCGACCGGAGGAAACCCGCCGGACCCTCCCACAAAGGCCAAACCTTCGACTGTTGCATAAGCCGGCGAACTGTTGTTGACGTTGAAACCCACCACGGTCCAGGTGTTGACGCCGTCGCTTAACTCAAGCCCGTATTCGGCTTCAACCACTGTGTTATTGGCAAACGTCGTGCCATCTATATCCTGTGCGCCGTTTAGCCTTTGGCTGCTGTCGCTGTCCTCAAAATTCGCGTCATTGTCGTTAATACTGATCGCGGTCCACGCGCCTGAATTCAACGTGATCGTGGCGCCATTCAGATGTGATCCATCCCCCTGGCTGACCCCATCCAGAACACCCCCGACAATCGTCAGGTCACTTTCACCAAGGACATAGATATCATAGGGCATCGGACGTCGACTTTCGCTTGAGCAACGTCCCATAATAAAACGGTTAATATGCCCATTCTAAGTGGGAATTCTGGCGTTTTTGTAACTCTCACGCGGCGCACGCTGTCTCTACAGAAGCCATACAGGATGTCACGCGACCTCGGAAAACACCTTTTTCAGCGCCTTTTGCAGCTTTTCAAACATCTCATCCATCTGGCTTTGCGTCATGATAAACGGCGGGCACAGCACGATGGATTGTCCCAGCGGGCGGCAGATCAACCCGTGATCCGTGCAGGTGATCGCGATCCGCTCGCTTACCGATAAGTCACTGGAAAACTGCGTTTTTGTCGCTTTGTCCGCCACCGCCTCCAACGCGCCCATAAACCCTTTGCCGCGCGCTTCGCCGATATTGGGATCGGCCGCAATCTCCGCCAATCCCGCTTCGAACTTCGGGGTCAGCGCGACCACGTTTTCCATCAGCCCGTCGTTCAGGATCACCTCAATCGCCTTCAGCGCAATCGCCGCGCCCACAGGATGCCCCGATGCCGTAAAGCCATGCGGAAACTCCTCAATTTTCTCAGAGGCTTCCTGCAATCGCACCGTCATTTCAGGCCCCAAGATCACAGCGCCCATCGGGAAATATCCCGCCGTCAGGTTCTTTGAACTGATAATTGCGTCGGGCACAAAGCCGTACGTCTCACAACCCCATGCGGTCCCGGTGCGCCCAAAGCCGCAAATCACCTCATCCGAGATCAGTGGAATCCCGTGTTTTTTCAATATTTTATGGATCGCTTGAAAGTACCCCTTTGGGGGTGGAATGACCCCGCCAGCGCCGATCACAGGCTCTGCAAAGAAGCCCGCAATCGTATCTGCGCCCTCACGGTTAACCACGTCCTCAAGCTCTTGCGCGAGCCTTTGTGTGAACGCTGCCTCTGTCTCGCCATCTGCGCCCTCGCGCCAGTAATGCGGGCAGGTGAGGTGGATAAATCCTTCAAATGGCAGCCCGAACACCGCGTTATACGGCTTGCCTGTCATTGACGCCGACACCGCGGTCACCCCGTGATATCCGTTCATGCGAGTCAGTATCTTGCGCTTTTGGGGCAGGCCCTCGCTCTGGTTCAAAAACCAAAGCATTTTGACCATCGTGTCATTCGCCTCGGAGCCGGAGTTGGTGTAGAACACCTTCCCATCCTCGAATGGCGATACTTCAATCAGTTTTTCGGACAGCATCACCGTCTGATCCGACATCCGCCCGAAAAACGCGTGATACCCGGGAAACCGGTCATACTGCGCCTTTGCAGCTTCAGCTAAACCGGGGTGATCAAACCCCGCGACCATGTTCCAAAGCCCTGAATTTGCGTCCAAATACCGCCGCCCATGCACATCAACGACATACGGACCTTCGCCATGGGTCAGAACGACCGCTCCGCGGTCATGGACCGTTGGCAGGTCCGTAAACCCGTAAAACGAATGGGCGTCCGCGCGGACTTCCCAGCTGTTGGGCGAGTGATCTTTCATAGCGCACCTCTGAATCGGCTGCCCACACGCTAGACCCCCACCAGAGCGGGATCAATCTGTCAGGTGCCGTAGGCGCGCGCAGGCTCGGTGACCGCTTCAGCTGCGCCTACAAGCGCTGCGATCACGGCGTCCAACTCATCCTTCGTCAACCGCGCCGGAAGCCGCACATCGCAGGCGCGCATCAGCATCGCGCGGGTGCGTGGCAGGTCCGGCTGATCGCCCAGAAACTGCCAGTTCCAGAAAGCCCGCGCGTTATCGATCGACAGCCCGAAAATCTGTACTTTGACGCCACGCACCGCAGCCTCGGACGCAAAGGCTTTGGCCTGCGCCTCATCAACATTCACAAGGTTGAACTGGATGCTGTCCGGCGCACGTTCTTCACCTTTAAGTGGGTCTGGTACATCAAGAATTTCGGTCTGGTTCAACGCCTCAGCCACATAGTTGTGGTTCGCCAGACCATCCCGGACCCGGCGCGGAACCTCTGCCAGTTGCGGCCGGATAATCGCGGCGCTCAAGTTCGACAGACGCTGGTTATAAAGTGGCAATTTGTTCTGCCAAAAGCTGCACCGCTCTGCCATGTCGCCATGTTTTTTCCAGGCGTGTTCGTAGGCGCCCGACATGATGATCATACGCGCAGCCAGATCGGCGTCATCGGTCACCAGGATGCCGCCTTCGCCCGCATTGAGCAGCTTGTAGGACTGAAAAGAAAAGCATCCGATTGCACCGACTGTGCCGATCTTGCGCCCGTTCCACGTTGTCCCGAGCGAGTGTGCAGCATCCTCGATCACCGGCACGCCAGCTGCGTCTGCCATCGCCATGATCGCATCCATATCCGAGGTGTGACCGCGCATGTGGCTGATAATAATCGCTTTGACTTCACCGGTCAGCTTGGCGGCGAAATCCTCCAGATCAATGCGATAATTCTCAGCAACCTCGACCAGAACCGGGACACATTCGGCATGCACAACGGCGGATGGAACGGCGGCGAACGTAAAGGCGGGGATCAGCACTTTGGCGTCCCTCGGCAAGTCCAACGCTTTGAGGGACAAGAACAAAGCCGCCGAACATGACGCAACCGCCAGCGCGTATTCTGACCCCATCATCGCCGCGAATTCTTGTTCCAGCAGTGTAACCGGCGCATCCGCATCGGCGGTGTAGCGAAACAGATCCCCGCTTTGCAGCAACCGGTCAATTTCAACCCGCGCGGTCTCTGGGATCGGCTCTGCGCTGTAGACGTCGGGGGCTTTGCTCATCTGCGCATCTTTCTTGTCGTGGATCGCATGTTTTCATGCATTATAGGTAATGTAACACAGATGTGTAACGAAAAAGCGAAACGGCTACAGCCCCAGCCGGTCGCGCATCGCATACCAGGTCATCGCGAGCTTCAGGATTGGCGATTTGAACGCAGGCCCACCCGGGAACCGCATCGACGGCAGCGCTTCCAGAACGTCCCACTGATCCATGCGGCCCGCGATGGCATCGGCCATAACCTTGCCCGCCAAGGTAGCCAAAGCGACGCCGTGTCCGGAATAGCCGGATGCCGACCAGATATGCGGTTCCGGCCTTGCAAAGTAAGGCAGGCGGTTCATCGTGATCGCAAGAGTGCCGCCCCAGGCATGGCTGATCTTGACGCCCTTCAACTGTGGAAAGACCTGCTCTAGCGGCTTGCGCACGCGCTGCGCGATGTCATCTGGAAAGCGGTAGCCGTAGGTCTCCCCCCCGCCGAAAAGCAGGCGGTTGTCCTCGGTGCGGCGGAAGTAATTCACAACGAATTTGCTGTCCGCAACCGCCACGTTCCGCGGTAGCACGGCCTTCGGATCGTCAAGTGGCTCTGTCGTGACGATGAAGTTGTTGATTGGCATCACACGCGCTGCAATACGACGATTAAGCCCGCCAAGATACCCGTTTCCGGCCAGGATCACCTCTTGCGCGATCACCCGGCCTTTGTCGGTTTGCACGATGGGTTGCGGGCCTGTCTTGATGTGATGAACCGGGCTGTTCTCATGAAGGATTGCGCCTGCCGCCTCGGCTTCGGCGGCCAGTTTCAACGCATACCGCAGCGGATGCAGATGCCCGCCATCAGGCATATAGATGCCGCCCTTATAGACGGGGCTGCGGACGTAATCCGCAAGCGCGTCGCGGTCCAGCGGGATCATCGTTTCCGCGCCATAAACCTGCTGCATATGCTCGGCCAAAACGTGGTCGTCGCGCAGATCGGCTTTGTGCCAGACGCTGTGAACGAGGCCTGGTTTATAGTTAACGCCCGCCAGATCACGGGTAACCGCGCCGGCCTCGACACTCAGATCCCACAGCAGCCGCGCGCGGTCTTCGCCAAACGCCTTTTCCAGTTCCATCTGGTCCAGGTTCCAGCCGACACCGACTTGACCGCCATTGCGCCCTGACGCGCCAAAGCCCGCGCGATGCGCCTCAAGCACCACCACGTCGATGCCTGCTTTCGCAAGATGCAGCGCCGCAGACAGGCCTGTGTAGCCCGCACCAACCACGCAAACCTGCGCGCGGATTTCACCGCGCAGCGGCGCGCGGGTGTCGGGCATATCTGCGGTGCCGGTGTACCAACTGCATGCCGGATACTCCCCCGCACGGTCGTTGGAATAGAGCAAATTCATACGTTTAGCAGAAGATGTTCGCGTTCCCACGGGCTGATGACTTGCAGGAATTCCTCGTACTCAGCCGCTTTCACGATACTATAAACGCGCGCAAATTCGGGGCCCAAAACATCTTGCATCGCGGTCGCGTCGTTAAAAAGATCAAGCGCCGAATAAAGCCCGCGCGGGATGTCTTCTTCGCCCGCATAGGCGTCGCCTGTGCATTCCGGGCTTGGCTCTTTGCCCGCAACAAGCCCCAGATATCCGCAAGCCAGTGAGGCCGCGATACCAAGATACGGATTGCAATCCATCCCTGCGAGGCGGTTCTCGACCCGGCGGCTTCCAGGGTCCGAGACGGGGATACGGATACCCGTTGTGCGATTGTCATGGCCCCATTCAAGGTTAATCGGCGCTGCGTGATCCTTCACATAGCGCCGATAGCTGTTCACGTAAGGCGCAAGCAAAGCGATAACGCTGGGCAGGTGGTTTTGCAGCCCTGCGATGAAATGCGCGAAGGCCGGTGTCTCACCACCCGAGGCATCCGAGAAGATGTTTTTGCCGTCCGCGTCCACAACCGAATGATGCATATGCATGGCGCTGCCCGGTTCCCCTTCGATAGGCTTCGCCATAAAGGTCGCAAAGCAGTCATGCCGCAACGCGGCCTCGCGGATCAGGCGTTTGAAATAGAAAATCTCGTCGGCCAGTCGGACAGGGTCGCCGTGGCGCAAATTGATCTCAACCTGACCAGCGCCGCCCTCTTGGGTGATCCCGTCAATCTCGAACCCCTGGGCTTCGGCAAAGTCGTAGATGTCGTCGATAACGGGCCCGTACTCATCGACCGCGCTCATCGAATAGGCCTGACGCGCGGCAGCGGGTCGGCCCGAGCGGCCCATCATCGCCTCGATGGGGCGGGCGGGGTCTATGTTGCGCGCCACCAGAAAGAACTCCATCTCGGGCGCCACAATCGGCGTCCAGCCTTTGTCGGCATATAGCTGGCAGACCCGCTTAAGCACGTTGCGCGGTGCCATTGGGATCGGCGCGCCGGCCTGATCGAACGCGTCATGGATGACTTGAAGCGTCCAGTCACCGGTCCAGGGAGCGGCGGTCGCGGTGGTCATGTCCGGCTTCAGGATCATGTCAGGCTCGGTAAAACCTGCGTCTCCCGCCGCTTCGCCCCAACCGCCTGCAATCGTCTGGAAGAAGATCGAATTGGGCAGGAAAAACTGGCTTTGCCGCGCGAATTTAGAGGCGGGAACCGCCTTGCCCCTCGCGATGCCGGGCAAGTCGGGAATGATGCATTCGACCTCGTCCAACCGGTGCTCGTCAAGATAGGCGCGGGCTGCGTCGGGCAGAGCGTCTTGCCAACTCATGCGGGCACCTGTCGGGTTTTCAGGAAGTCGGCCAGCATCGCTGCGACGCGTGCCTCGTCGTTGGGTGTGTTAACCACTTTGGCGGCGCGCGCCATCAGGTCGGCTGGATACTTCTCGGCTCCCTGAAACGCATCAAGATAGCTTGCAACGATAGGGTTTCGGATTTCCGGATGCGGCTGCACCGTCAGGATAAGATCGCCGTAAACCAGTGCTGCATTCTCGCAAAACGGGCTGGAAGCGATGGCTTTCACGCCTTCGGGACGTTCCAGCACCTGATCCTGATGCCACGCGTTCAGCGCGACATCACCAAGACCGTCGAACTGGTATTCATGCCGCCCGATGGCCCAGCCGCCGTCGAACTTCGCGACCGTGCCACCCATCGCTTGCGCGATAATCTGATGGCCAAAGCAGATGCCGATCATCGGGCGCGCCGCCGCATGAATCGCGCGGATCAGGTCTTCAAGCGGCGGAATAAATGGATGATCCTCATAAGCGCCGTGGCGAGAGCCGGTGACAAGCCAGCCGTCGGCACCCGAAGGCCCGCGTGGAAACTCCATATCAACCACATTGTACGTCTCGAATGTGAAGCCATCCCCTTTGAAGATATGGCGGAACATCGTGTCGAAATCCCCATGCGCGGCGTGAACCGCGTCGGGAGTGTGCCCGCATTGCAAAATGCCGATTTTCATCTTTAGCCTGTTGGTTTGTTAATGATCCTAGCTAGAGCCTGTCGCTCAAACGCGGTCAAGCAGAACCATGCGAATGTCCGGCTCTGCCAGATCAGCAAACTTATGCAACTCCTGCCGTTTGGTGCGCGTTAGCATGTCGATCAAAAGTGGTGGGAACAGCTGTGCCATCGTCTTGTCTGTCTCGAACAGGTCAATGGCGGTCACCCAATCCTCGGCCAGTTGCGGCAGGGTTTGGGCATAGGCGTTGCCGGTGATCTGAGCAGGGGGCGACACCTTGTCGTGCAGCCCGACATGGGCTGCCCCAAGGATCGCGGTCAGCAGTAGGTACGGGTTGATATCGCCGCCTGCGACGCGGTGTTCGATGCGGCGGGCCTTGGGCGGGCTCTTGGGGATGCGCAGCGCGACCGTCCGGTTCTCATAGCCCCAACCGATCCCCGTTGGGGCATGGGCACCGGGCAGAAGGCGCGTATAGCTGTTGGCATGCGGCGCGAACAAAAGCGTCGAGCCGCGCATCGCGTTCAGGCATCCCGCAACCGCGTGGCGCAGCGCATCAGAGCCGCTCTCGCCACCATCATCAAAGATATTCTGATCTCCGCGCATCACCGAGAAATGCACATGCATCCCGTTGCCTGATTGACCGGCATCCGGCTTGGCCATGAAGCTGGCGCGCATGTTCCATTTGCGCGCCAGCCCTTTGGCCATGTGCTTAAAGAGCATCGCGTCATCAGCCGCTTTCAGGGCATCCTGATGGGCCAGCGTTACCTCAAACTGGCCGGGTGCAGCCTCGGAAATCGTGTCTTTGGCCGGGATATCCATCGCCTCGCACGCCGCATAAAGGTCGGTGAAGAACTGATCGAATGCGTCGAGCTCTTGCAGGCTCAGCGTGTTGACCGTGCGGATCGGATTGCCGGTTTGCGGGTTCAAAACCGCGCCGCCATCGGTGTTGAATAGCGTAAATTCCAGCTCGGTCGCGGCCAAAACGGTCAAGCCGTCCTCCGCATAGCGCGCCAGCAAAGCCTCAAGCGCGTGACGCGGGTCACCGTCAAACGGGGCGCCGTCTTCGGTATGCATGACCATTGGCACAAGCATAGACGGGGTCGCCAACCACGGCATTGGCACCGGCCCGCGCGATGAGGGGCGCAGCAGGCCGTCGCGGTCGCCTGTTTCAAAAACCAGCGGGCTGTCGTCGATATCGGCGCCGAACACGTCGAGGTTCATAATCGACAGAGGCATTTTCAAAGGTTCAGCAACCGGATCAAACAGCCCAACGGCGCGTTTGCCGCGCAACTGGCCGTTCAGGTCAACAGCCGCGTATCGCGTGGTCTGAGGCGCAGTCATCAGCGAATGATCTGCGGGCGCAGCCGCAGTTTCGGGCGCACATCCTGCGGCAGATGCCGGTTCAGATGCCGGTTCAACAGGCCGAAGATCCCAATAATGACCAGCGTTAGCACAATGAAATACCCAGCAAGGATCGGGTAGGGGATGAACGGGTTAAACGTCTTGTCGGCGAAATAGCTGGCGTAATACAGCGCGTCGCCGCGTTGCTGCCACGCCGGAAATCCGCTGAAGAAAACCAGCGTCGTGGCGTGAAACAGAAAGATCGCCTCGTTCGTGTAAGCGGGCCAGGCCAGACGCAGCATCGTCGGAAAGATCACGCGGCGAAAGCGGGTCCAGCCGGTCATGCCGTACGCATCTGCGGCCTCAACGTCGCCTCTTGGAATGGACCGCAGCGCGCCGTAGAAAATCTCGGCCGAGTAGGCTGCGGTGTTCAGAAACAGCACGATCAATGCGCCCATCCAGGCCCTCGTCAGCCAGCGGGTTTCTGCGGTCAGTTCGACAAAGCCAAGGTTAATGTCAAAACCGACCTTGGGCAGCAGCACGAACAATTCGTAGGCCAGAAAGAACTGGATAAACAAAGGCGAGCCGCGAAACAGCAGGATAAACCAATTCGCAGGCCGCCGCGCCCACGGGCTGCGCGCGTTCTTTGCGCAGGCGATGGCAACAGCCAGAAAGAAGCCGCAGATGAGTGCCAGCACCCCGAAGTAGACGTTCCAGATCATGCCCGAGCCGATTAACGTGAGCTGTTCGCACAGCGTAAAATCCGAGCGGGGCAGCAACCGTTCCCCATAGCCGATAGAGCGAAGGCCGTAGTCCTGAACGGTCTGCCAACAGCTCATGCGTTCGCCCTCAGCGACTCGCCGCCCGTTGTGGCCTGACCGTGGCTGAGACGGCGCATCAGGTGCTCAAGAACCACCTCTGAGAGTCTGGTGAAAGCCAGATAAAAGACCAGCAGAAACAGGAAGTAGTAAATGCGCCAATCGGGGTGAGGATACTCAAAGACCGAGGTTTTCATGCCCCCCAACTCGCGCGCCCAATAGACGATATCCTCGACCCCCAGCAGAAACAAAAGCGGCGTGGCCTTGATCAGAACCATCCACAGGTTCGACAGGCCGGGCAGCGCATAGACCCACATTTGCGGGACCAGAACGCGCCAGAAGGTTTGACGGGGCGTCATGCCGTAAGCCTCGGCAGTCTCGAGTTGTGGACGCGGTACGGCGCGCATCGCCCCGAAAAGGACATTGGCGGCAAAGGCACCGAACACGATGGCGAAGGTGAGCACGGCAAGGCTGAACCCATAGCCTTCATGTACCCATTGCGGGGCCGATCCAAGCGGCAGCTTGGCTTGCGCGCAGACCACAAAGTCGTTGCCTTGCCGGATTGGGGCCTCCCAATCAGGGCACTTGACCTGATGGCGCATCCACTCGAACGCCTGATCCAGCGCGATAACGAAGAAAAGGAAGAACGCGATGTCCGGCACGCCGCGCACGACAGCAATATAGGCTTTGCCGACCCAGCGCAGGGGGGCCACGCGCGACCGTGCCGCAGACGCGCCCGCAAACCCGAACGACAGCGCCACGGGGGCGGTGATCGCGAGCAACAACAGGACCGTGCCGAACGAGCCATAGAACGCCATATGCTTTCCCGTGGTCAGGTAGCAGGCGAACCATCGTGCGGTCTCTAACGTATCGGGGTCTGTGCAGAAGCTGAAAATGACGGGCCTCAACGAGAGGTCTGGAATTTGAGTATTTGGGCACAAAAGAAGGGGGGCGGATTTCCCAGCCCCCCTTCGATGGTTTTTAGAACGTGGCCGAGCCGGGCAGCCATTTTTCGATCAGCGCGTTCAGCGAGCCGTCTTCTTTCATCGACCCGATGGCCGCGTTGAACTTTTCTTTCAATTCACCGTCGCTTTCGCGCACGCCAAGGCCGATGCCGCCGCCCAGAAGGACGTCTTCGCCAACGATCATCAGATCGCCATCTTCGTTGGCAATCGGCTCAAGAAAGCCCTTGTCCGCCAGAACCGCGTCGGCTTCGCCGTTCTTTACAGCCGCAATGGTTTCATCGGGCGTGGCGAATTCAACAAGTGTCGCACCCATCGAGGCGATGTGGCTGGCCTGAATCGTCCCGGTCTGTGCCGCGATCACGCCACCTTCCATATCAACATCTGCCGACATCGCGACAAAGGCCGACGGGTCGGGCTGGGTGTAGGGATCGGTGAAGTCGATCACCTCGTCACGTTCGTCGGTGATCGACATGCCTGCGATGATCGTGTCGTAGTTGCCGCCCACAAGGTTGGGGATGATCGAATCCCACTCATTCGTGACCCATTCGCAGGTCAGTTCAGCGCGCGCGCACAGCTCGTCGCCCAGCTCACGCTCGAACCCGTCAACTTCGCCGGCATCGTTGATGAAATTGTAGGGTGCGTAAGCGCCTTCGGTGCCCATGCGGACGGTGTCAGCCATGGCCAGACCAGCTGTCAGCGCCAGTGCGGCGGTTGTGAGGATCAGGTGTTTCATGTGGTTCTCCCTTAGAGTTGTGATTTACGCATGCGACGTGGCAGATAGAAATCCGCGCAAGCGATCTGTTTTGGGGGTGTCGAAAAGCGTCTCCGGCGCCCCTTCCTCTTCAATCCGGCCTTGATGGAGGAAGACCACGTGGTCGCTCACATCATGGGCCAGTTTCATGTCATGCGTGACGATGAGCATGGTGCGCCCTTCGGCGGCCAAGTCCTTGATCACGCGGACAACTTCCTGCTCTAGCTCTGGATCGAGCGCAGAGGTGGGTTCATCAAACAAAAGCGCACGCGGCTCCATGCACAATGCGCGCGCGATGGCGGCGCGTTGCTGCTGGCCGCCCGAAAGCTGCGCGGGGAACACGTCGCATTTATCGCCGATCCCGACCTTGTCGAGAAACATCCGCGCGCGGCTTTCAACCTCGGCCTTGTCCTGACCCAGAACGGTCACGGGCGCTTCCATGACATTCTGCAAGATCGACATATGCGCCCACAGATTGAACTGCTGAAACACCATCGACAGGTTCGTGCGGATGCGCGTGACTTGTGCGCGATCCGCCGGACGGCGCGCGTGGCCCGTGCCTTTCCAGGTCACAGGCTCCCCTTCAAAAACGATCTCGCCTTGCTGGCTGTCCTCAAGCAGGTTGGCGCAACGCAAAATGGTGGATTTGCCGGACCCCGACGAGCCGATCAACGACACGACCTGCCCTTTGGGCGCTGTGATATCGACACCCTTGATCACCTCCAGCGCGCCGTAGGCTTTGTGCAGGTTCTTGATTTCGATGACGGGTGCTGTTGACACGTTGGCGGCAGCTTTGTTGTTAATCAGCACTTAGTTGGGCCGAAAATTCAGGCAAATGCAATGAGTCTGTGCGTTGTTACCTAAGGGAACCTGCGTGTTTGCCTAAGGTTGAGGCGGAAGAGGCAGCGCCATGAAGGCGTCATGGCTGACGTGTGCGATCCCGTGCAGACCAAGATGGGCCTTGTCGTCAGTTGGTAGGGCGGAAACGGCGGCTTCCAGCTTTGCGCGCAGCTGTGGCGCGCGATCTGCTTGCGCCGTCACATAGGGTGTCGCGGGCGTTGGCGGTGTCCGGTCGAGGATGCGCAGATCAGTGGCCAAAGGCATCTCGCGGCACAACAGCCAATAGGTGTGGGCGTCGATGCACGCCAGGTCGACCGTTTCATCCAGAAGCGCCCGAGCCGACGCTGCATGACCACCGGTTTCAACGAGGTTTGCGAACGTGACCCCGTGCGCCGCGCCGTAAGCAAAAAGTGCGCCCCAGCCTGATTGCGAATGGGGCTGGTTGAACGCGACAGGCGCTTTGGCAAAGGCAGCCATATCGCTGCGCGGATCGTCGGTACGGGTCACAATTACGGAATTATAATACCCTGGCGGACAGCCTGGCAGTTTGAAATCTGGCGCGCCAAGAAGGGTCAGATGCTTGTCCAGCCCCATGCGGTAAGGCAGCCCGCAGGTCTGGCTGAAGAGCAGATCAGGATCATGCCAATGGGCCCAAAGATCATCGGGATCGGTACGCGGCAGGCCCAGATCAAGAAGCGCCCAAAGACGGTCATGGGCACCGCGCAACTCAGGCCGGTCATACATCGGCAAGGACGCGATCATCGGGTCAGCTTTGCGCCTCAACCCGTTGACGGGCCAAGGCTGAATCGCGGTCGGTCACACCTAGAAGGCCCGCAACAAGGCGCAGCAACGCGTTCTCCTCGTCCTCGCGCACGCCATCAGCCAAAACGACGCTCCAGAGGGCTTCGATCACAGCGATGCGGTCGTCATAAGCAACGGCATCCTTGATGGCGCGAGTGAACCGGACGGTATCGGGCGCCTCGGCTTCAAGCGTTTCTGCCTCGCCGCGCAGCTTTGCCGTCTCAAACGGGGACAGGCCGTAGCGTTTGGCAGTGATCCGGTCGATGCGGTTCACCTCGTCGGCGGCATAGTCGCCATCGGATTTCGCGATGCGCACCAGAAGGGCTGTCAATGCCAAACGGGCATCTTCGTCAGGAAGTGGGGCGGGGCCGGGCGCGGTCAGGCGCTTGAGAAAATCAGCAAACATGAGGATGGATATAGAGGCGCTTTGTCGTGGCGGAAAGGGGCGATCAAGGGCGCGTGTCAGGGAACGGTGATCTCACCCGATGAAATTAGCACTGCGCGGCCTGCGACACGAACGCTGCGCAAGGCCCCGTTTTCAACAACCGCCGTCATGCGGATGTGGGACGGGCGGCCCATTTCGAAGCCTTGTGCGAGGGCAACGACAGTCTCACCATCGCTCAACGCCCCGGATTGCAGCAAATGCGAGGCCAGAATCGCGCTGGCCGAACCGGTTGCCGGGTCTTCGGGTATACCAGCCGTCGGCGCGAACATGCGCGCGCGATATCCGGGACCGTCAGGCGCATAAAGATATGCGCTGTCGACGCCGCAGCTGTCCATCAGCTGCGACCAATGCGGTTCTATCGGACGTGCGCGAGCGAGGGCATTTAGATGTGCGATTGGAATATAGAGAAACGCTGGCCCGCCTTCATGCAATGCGATGGGCGCGTCGCCCGCAAGATCAAGTGTGCCCAGATCAAGCGCTGCGCAGACAAGACCGACATCGGGGCTGCCGTCACGCGAAAACGGCGTAATGGGGGCCGTGAACTCGGCCTCACCAGCGCTGATCGTGACAGGTACAAGGCCCGCCTCTTCTTCAAGCGTGACATCCATGTCGCGCCCTCCCGCCAGATGCAAAGCGCAGCCGACCGTTGGATGACCGGCAAAGGGGATCTCTGCCGTCGGGAAGAAAATGCGCACGCGAGCTGTGTTGGCCGGGTCGCGCGGCGCCATGACAAAGATCGTCTCGGACAGGTTGAACTCGCGCGCGATGGTCTGCATCTGCGCGGTGCTCAGGTCGTCGGCCCCTTCGACAATAGCCAGCGGATTACCCGCAAAGGCCCGGTCGGTAAAAACGTCATAAGTATGAAAGCGCAGCTTCATACAAGGCGCGAGTTTTCGACCGCCGCGCGAACAAAATCGCGAAAGAGCGGATGGGGTTCAAAGGGCTTCGATTTAAGCTCCGGGTGGAATTGCACACCAATGAACCATGGGTGATCTTCCCATTCGACAATCTCGGGCAGACGGCCATCCGGCGACATTCCCGAGAAGGTCAGGCCAACCTCTTCAAGCTGGTCTTTGTATTTGATATCAACCTCATAGCGGTGGCGGTGGCGTTCTTCGATGGCGCTACCACCATAAACCTCTGCAACTTTTGAGCCGTCTTTCAGCGCCGCATCATAGGCGCCCAGACGCATGGTGCCGCCCTTGTCGTCGCCCACTTTACGTTCGACCTTATGATTGCCCTGCACCCATTCCTTGAGGTGGTAAACGACGGGCGTGAAGCGTTTCTTGCCCGCTTCGTGGTCGAACTCTTCGGAACCCGCATCGGTCAGCTTTGCCGCGTTCCGGGCCGCTTCGATCACCGCCATTTGCATGCCCAGACAGATGCCCAGATAGGGCACTTTACGTTCCCGCGCGAATTGGGCTGCCTTGATCTTGCCTTCGGTGCCGCGTTCGCCAAAACCGCCGGGCACAAGGATCGCGTGAAAGCCTTCCAGATGCGGTGCGGCGTCTTCGCGGTCAAACAATTCGGCATCGACCCACTCGATTTTCACCTTCACGCGGTTGGCCATACCGCCATGGGTGAGCGCCTCGGCAATCGATTTATACGCGTCCTCAAGTTGGGTGTATTTGCCAACGATGGCGACCTTCACTTCACCTTCGGGGTTGTAGACACGGTCGGCCACATCTTCCCAACGCGCCAGATCGGGCTTGGGGGCCGGGCTGATGTTGAACGCATCCAGAACCGCCTGATCCAGCCCTTCGCGGTGATAGGCCAAGGGCGCTTCATAGATCGACTTGAGGTCTTGGGCCGCGATCACAGAATCAGGTCGCACATTGCAGAAAAGTGCGAGCTTCTCGCGTTCTTTGGCGGGGATCGGCCCCTCAGACCGGCAGACCAACACGTCCGGCGCGATACCGATGGACCGCAATTCCTTAACCGAGTGCTGCGTTGGTTTGGTCTTTAACTCTCCAGATGCCGCAATGTAGGGCAGCAGCGTTAGATGCATGAAAATGCACTGCCCGCGTGGCTTGTCCTGGGAAAATTGGCGGATCGCCTCAAAGAACGGCAGGCCCTCGATGTCGCCAACGGTGCCACCGATTTCGCAGAGCATGAAATCGACCTCATCCTCGCCGATCCCGATGAAGTCCTTAATCTCGTTGGTGACGTGCGGGATCACCTGAATGGTTTTACCCAGATAATCGCCCCGACGTTCCTTCTCCAAAACGGTCGAATAGATCCGTCCGGAGGACACCGAATCCGTCTGTCGTGCCGCGACGCCCGTAAAACGCTCGTAATGGCCCAGATCAAGGTCGGTCTCGGCCCCGTCATCGGTCACAAAAACTTCACCATGCTCAAACGGCGACATCGTACCGGGATCAACGTTGAGATAAGGATCGAGCTTGCGCAGACGCACGCTGAACCCACGTGCTTGCAACAACGCGCCAAGCGCGGCCGAGGCCAGACCCTTGCCCAAGGACGACACAACACCACCCGTAATAAAGATAAATCGCGCCATGCAGCGTGCCCCCTAAAGTCGTCAAATTGTATGGAAACAGCCCGTCACAGCGCCCTGTATCACGGGATTTGACACATAAAGGATTCGGCCCGAAAAGGCAACCAATCCTCTAGATGATGTTGTCAGTGAAAGTGACGCCGCGATAACTGGTAGATCGCAGCGCGCTTAGGATCTAGTCGACGGATGGCACCAATGGTGCATTGTCGCCGGTCGATGGTGGCAACAGGCTTTCGCCTGACGGCACCTCGTCGGGGGCATCATCGTTACGATCAGTCTGAACGCCAAGCCGGTCAACGACCGATGTTCCGGCCGAGTTTTGTGCGGCAATGATCGTCAGCGCGATCGACGTGCAGATAAACGCAACCGCTAGAATCCATGTGACTTTTCCCAGCGCCGTCGCAGCCGATCGGCCCGACATCACGCCGCCGCCGCCACCACCGCCACCCATACCAAGCCCGCCCCCTTCGGAGCGTTGCAACAGCACCACGCCAATCAAGGCGAGTGCGAGAAGAAGGTGGACGACAAGGACGACGTTTTCCATGGGAGACCTGATGCTTTCAGCGTTGGCGGCTATGTAGACAGCTTTGGCGTGCCCCGCAAGGTGGACTGGCGTTGAATTGAGGCGCATGCCGCACGGTTGTGTTGATTTACGCTTGCCTGTGGCAATCGCGGGGACCTTTGGCGGGGATATTTGGACCAGAATGAAAGCCGCACCGGTGTTTCAGCGAATTAGCGGTTTCGTCTATCGCGCGGCGCGACTATACGGGCTTCGGTTTTTCCAAGATATCCAATGGGGATCAGCATGGCAAACGTGGTTGTGGTCGGCGCGCAATGGGGCGACGAGGGCAAAGGCAAGATTGTGGACTGGCTGAGCGAGCGCGCCGATGTGATCGCGCGCTTTCAAGGCGGGCACAACGCGGGGCACACGCTGGTCATTGATGGCGAGGTTTACAAACTGTCGCTGCTGCCGTCGGGCATTTTGCGCAAGGGCAAGTTGGGGGTGATCGGCAACGGTGTCGTTCTGGACCCTTGGGCGCTGGTGTCCGAGATCGAAAAGATCGAAGGGCAGGGCGTGACGATCACCACCGACAACCTGATGATTGCCGAGAACACGCCGCTGATCCTGCCGGTACACGGCGAACTGGATCGTGCGCGCGAGGAGCAAACCTCCGTGGCCAAGATCGGCACGACCGGGCGCGGCATCGGTCCGGCCTACGAGGATAAAGTGGGTCGTCGTTCTGTCCGCGTCGCGGACCTTGCTGATGAGGCCACCCTGGACGCCCGCATCGGCCGACTGCTGACCCATCACAACGCGTTGCGCCGTGGCTTGGGTCTGGACGAGGTCGATGGCGCCAGACTGAAAACCGATCTGATGGCGATTGCGCCGAAAATTCTGCCCTACGCCGCGCCGGTCTGGAAGGTGCTGAACGGGCGGCGCCGCAAGGGTCAGCGTATTTTGTTTGAAGGCGCGCAAGGCTCACTTTTGGACGTCGATTTCGGAACCTACCCCTTTGTGACCTCCTCGACCACCTTGTCCGGCATGGCCGCGTCCGGAACAGGCATGGGGCCAGGATCCATTGATTTCGTCCTGGGCATTGTCAAAGCCTACACCTCGCGGGGCGGCGAAGGTCCGTTCCCATGCGAGCTGTTCGACGAGGTGGGCGAGCATCTTGCCACCGTCGGACATGAGAAAGGCACTGTCACTGGCCGCTCGCGCCGCTGCGGCTGGTTTGATGCAGCCCTTGTGCGCCAGACCTGCGTGCTGTCGGGTGTCAATGGTATTGCGTTGACCAAGATGGATGTTCTCGACGGGTTGGAGACGCTCAAGATCTGCACCGGCTACATGCTGGACGGCAAAGAGGTCGACTATCTGCCCACCGCCGCCGACCAACAGGCGCGCTGCACACCCGTCTACGAAGAAATCGAAGGCTGGAAAGAAAGCACCGCTGGCGCCCGCAGTTGGGCCGATCTTCCGGCGCAGGCGATCAAATATATCCGCCGGATCGAAGAGTTGATCCAGTGCCCGGTTGCCCTAGTTTCCACGTCACCGGAACGCGATGATACCATCCTTGTGACGGACCCCTTTGCCGACTGATGAGCCCGACCGAATGAGCCTGTCCTACAAAGCCCGCCGCCGCTGGTCCCTGGTGATCCTGCTTTTGGGATTGCCGGCCTATATCGTCGCGGCTGTCACGATTATGAACTGGCTGGGTCGCCCGCCCATGTGGGTTGAGTTTGCGGTCTATGTGGCGCTGGGTATCATCTGGGCGATCCCGTTCAAGTTCATCTTCAAGGGCATCGGTCAAGCGGACCCAGACGCGCCGCGTGATCCTGAATAGCGTCCACAACACGCACCAGCAACGGCCCCCTGAACGAGAAAAAGGCGACCCGTTTCCGGCGCCGCCTTTCCCGTTGGTCGAGCAGACCAATTCCTTATTCGCCAGCGATCCTTGCATTCGGGCGGAACCGCGTCTCTTCGGAGACGACGAACTGCCCGCGGCTTAGCTTGTTGATCTTGCCTTCGCGCAAGAGCTGACCGAACGACCGCAACCCATCCTCACGGGAAAAGCCTTCTTTGCCCGCTACAGCTGCTGCGCGGCGCATCACCTGCGGCCGCGTGAAGTTCTCGCGACCTTCGACATAAGCCGTGTAGGCGGCGGCAGCCTCAAGCAGGTCAGGCAGTTCCTGCGCGCCTGCATTTTGCGCGAACTCGGCGAACCCGCCTTCAGCTTCAGACGTCGGAGCAGCGGTCTTGCTGATCCGGCGCGGACGCACAGGGGTCGCATCGGCTGCTGTCTCAGAGGTGTCCACGCGTTGCTCTGCCACCAGCTTGAGCGGCGATGTCGGGCGCGCGGGGCGCACCCGGTCGCTCGCAGCAGGTGTTGCACGCTTGGGGCGCACGACCTGAGCCAGATCATCGCGGTAGCTTTCGGTCTCATCCGTGTCATCGGCCTCACCGCCGCGCAGTTTGCGATCAGCCTCGGTTGCGGCGACAGCCGCTTTGAGGTGCGAGATTGCGTCCCGCTTGCGCCCGCTTTCCGGTGTCTCAAGCGCATCATTGGTCTTTTCCATGATGCGGTCGATTGCAGGCTCGGGATCATCAAGGCTTGCCAGAATGGCGGCCCCATCGCGGTCCTGCGTTGCGTCATCTTCATCGGTGTCGCGGGCCACTTCGGCCAGCTCGGCCAGCAATTCGGCCTCTTCCTCGGGCGACAGATCGCTTTCGCCGTCGGCGTCCTCAAAGATCGACGTATCGTCGTTCTCTTCGGCCTCGTCAGACCTTTCCAGAACAGCATCAACCGGATCGGCATCGTCGACCAGAACCGCGTCAAAAGCCTCATCTTCGATCGTGTCCGCGTCATCAGCCAAAGCGGCTTCAAGGGCGGCCGATTTGACCTTGAAGACACGGCCCGCGGGGGCGTCGTCTTCTGCTTCAACTTCCAGCGTTTCAGTTTCCGCGGCGAGGGTCTCTTCCTCGGTCGGTTCAACTTCCGCCACGTCTTCCAGGACAGTATCTTCTTGCGGCGCATCGTCTTCGACCGGCGTGTCATCCGTCGCAAGCGACGACATCAGCGCCGTCATATCCAGATCGTCCGTGGCCTCATCGGCTTCGTCTTCGATCACAGGGTCAAACGCGATAGTCTCTTCGATTTCGTCGTTATCATCCGACGCGTCCTGCGCAACAGGAGTATCAGTTTCATGCATCGCCTCGGCATGCTGATCTTCCACGAAGATGCTGTCGTCATTGTCGTCGCCGGGGGCCACGACCGCACGGATGCGTTGCAGCTTGGCGGCAGTGCTGTCTGCGTCGGGGTGGCCGCTCTAGGTCACAGAAGCGGCGGGGGGCGCGACGGGCTCCGCGATTTCATCTGTTTCATCTGTCATATCGTCAGACATAAACGCCGCAATCGCGTCGTCCCCAACCGGATCTGTATCAATATTCGCCTCAACAGAAGGTGTCTCGATCACAGCAGGTGCCGGTTCGTTGACTGCTCTGTCTTCGACCGTGTCCGTCGCGAATTCAGTCTCTGACTCAGTCCTTGGCTCCGGCTCAACTTCAGGTGCTATCTCTTCGGCGGGTGCCTCCGGCGTTTCCACCTGCGTTTCCGCAACGGGCGCCTCTGCCTCCTGCGGGGCCTCGACATCGCTTGTCAAAGCCGCTGGCGCCGCTTCCGCAGCCCGCAACACGACGTTTTCGCCGTCAAACCGCGCATCCACGCGGCGTTCAATCTCGCGCTCGGCAATGCGTGCCAGCATGTCTGCATCCGGCGTCGGAGGTTCTGCGCCGAAATAGCGGTCGTCAGCCGCCAAATCCCTAAAGTACTCCGCGATGGCCTTCATCGTGGAGAACGAATCGTCGAAACCTTCCAACGTACATGAGAAAGTTCCGTAGGAGACGGTGAGTATTTTACTCGCACCTACCATCGGTCTGC
>ERZ1740067.942-NODE-942-length-21494-cov-5.412846_pt1 | contig 21494 bp, 17 predicted proteins | sample MGYA00581736_ERZ1740067 | MGnify/ENA primary metagenome ERZ1740067 (study PRJEB43018, sample SAMN04849236) | marine metagenome | isolation source: floating plastic debris | place: Pacific Ocean | collected 2008-08-27 | study: EMG produced TPA metagenomics assembly... | reverse complement strand
ACATAGTATGTCTCTGTCCGCCCGTTGCTGTCCCTCCGGGTCCGGCGGTCCTCCAGGTGAGATTCACACAAAGTGAACCGGACACTCTCATGTTCGCCGCTGATTTCATCTTCCATTGATGAACGGTCATAGCTAGGGAGAATACGGTTCTCGCGAAATTGGCCGAGCTGAGCAGGTGAGGGCTCAGGATTGTAGGAGAAACCAAGAAACCCGCAGAGACGGTGAAGGACTTCGCCTTTGACCCGATCAGTGACCTCAAAGACGCTAGCGGTGTGATAGGCGAGGACACCAATAACAGCGATCACAACAACCGCTGCCGCAACATACCCAACCCAACCGGAAGAAAATCCACCTAACAACCAGATAACCAAGAGCCCGATAAATCCAAGCGGCACGCTGATCGCTGTGTACTTTTTCAGTTTGGCATGAGCCGCACTGCGCAACTGCTCCTGCTCTACCAGATAGGGTTCCAGATCCTTCCTGTAGAAAACTGTCAGTCCGGCGAACCCTTCATGGGCTGCCTCTACCTGTTCCAGTGTTGGTGCATCGTCTGCCACCTGAAACGGGTTCCTATTTCAGAAAATCTGATGCATCAAATGGTGCGCGTGCAGCATCTTCGCTCTCGTAGAACGGAATTGCCTGAACACCGGAAAGGCACGCAAACACGCTGCCGGGGAAAATCTGGACTGAGTTGTTCAGGTCGGTGACTGCCGCATTGTAGAACCTTCGCGCGGCCGAGATGTGACCCTCAACCTCGGAATATGTTTCCTGAGCATTGGTCATGGTCTCCGCCGACCTCAGTTCGGGATAAGCCTCCGCTGTTGCAAAGAAACGCATCATGCTCGACTGAAGCCGGCGCTCTGCTTCAAGATGCCCTTTCACAGCCGAGGGATCGCTCTTGTCATAGTCAGACATCGCATTGGCACGCAGCTCAGTTACCTCCGTCAGAAGTTCTTTCTCATGCTCCATGAAGCGACTTGCAATTTTGAGGACGTTTGGAATGAGGTCATGACGTTTGCGAAGCTGAACATCGATGGACGACAGAGCCTCAAGTGCCCTGTTGCGACGGCCTATCAGCGTGACGTACCAGACATAGCCACCAATCAGTGTGACGGCGACGATGCCGAGCAGGATTTCCATCGTTTTTCCCCCAAAGAACAATCCGGTGCGAACTCTATTGGTACATAGTATGCACAACTGGGTGCGCGATTTGAAAGGACTTACGAATGAGGATTTCCAGGCAGCTGCACGAGGGGCGAGAATGCTTAGGGATCGTTGAAGGTACAAAGGCTCGACTGACTTCAGATCACGCAGGATTGCCAACCGATCTGCGTGAGTTGCTCCAGCAAGTTCCGGACCCCTTTGGCGCGCTAGCCTCCGCGGTACGGGGTTCAGAGCCGATATCACTTGATGACGTAGCGTTGTTGGCACCAATCCAGAAGCCTGGGAAAATTCTGGCAATTGGACTCAATTATCGGGCTCACGCGGCGGAAACGGGTCGCGAAGTTTCACCCCATCAAATCTGGTTCAACAAACAACGCACCTGCATTGCTGGCCCGGGCGAAGCCATCGATAAACCTGTTGCATCAGACATGGTGGACTATGAAGGCGAGCTTGTTGTCGTTATCGGTAAGAGATGTCGTCGCGTGCCAGCCGAACGCGCCCATGAAGTCATCGCCGGTTACATGGTGGGCAACGATGTCTCGGTGCGAGACTGGCAACGTCGCACGCCTACCATGCAGATGGGCAAGAGTTTTGACACTCACGGCCCAATTGGACCGTGGATGGTTACACCCGATGACATCAAAGACCCTCAAGACCTCACCATCACGACCATGGTCAATGGTCAACAGCGTCAGTATGCGTCAACATCAGAGATGATCCACTCCGTCCATCAACAGATCGAGCATCTGACGACGGCTTTCACACTTGAACCGGGTGACCTTGTTTTTACAGGAACACCGGAAGGCGTCGGTGCAGCAATGGAACCGCCCCGGTTCCTCAAAGATGGAGATGTTGTCCGCATTGAAATCAGCGGTATCGGCGTACTTGAGAATCCGGTGATCGATGAAGTCGCTCGAATTGTCATCGAGTAACTTAGCGCAAACCCGGTTACTCAGCCGCGATGTCACTTGGGCGGCGGCGGGCACGGCGGGCCAGCGAGATGACGACACGCAGTCCCGGGCGGTTGTCTTCGAGGCGCAGGTCGCCGCCGTGCAGGCGTGTCACCGCACTCACAAGGCTCAGGCCAAGTCCACTGCCCGGTGTGTTGCGGCTTTGTTCAAGCCGCACAAAGCGACCAAGCACCCGTTCTCTGTCATCGATTGCAACGCCCGGCCCATTGTCTGCCACAATGACCTCAGCCCCCAGCATTCCTCGGCTTTTTACGGAAAGACGAATGGTCGATCCACCTGCATCACCACCCGCATGCTTGATGGCATTGTCGAGCAGATTGGCAATTGTCTGCGCCAATAGTTCGCGGTGTCCGCGATACTCAAGCGCAGGTTCTATGTCGACATCGAAGGTAAGCCCAGCCTCGTCTGCAACCGGCTCATAGAGTTCTGCGGCATCCTGCGCCAAAGCGCTCAGATCCACCCAGGCCATGCCATCGCGCGCGGCACCGGCTTCAGCCCGCGCGATCAGCAGCAGTGCGTTGAAGGTGCCAAGCAGCTCATCTGCCTCGGAGATCGACCGCTCAAGCGCTTCGGCATATTCTTCCTGCGAGGCGGGTTTCATCAAGGTGACTTCAAGCCGATTGCGAAGCCGATTGAGCGGGCTTCTCAAATCGTGCGCGATATTGTCCGTGACCTGCCGCATGCCGGACATCAAGCGCTCAATCTGATCAAGCATGTCGTTGAGATTTTCAGCAAGTTGATCGATTTCGTCACCCGCACCGGACACGGGGATTCGGCGGGATAACTCACCGCCCATGATATCCTTGGCGGTTCGGTTGATATCGTCAATGCGCGCGACGACGTTGCGGCTGATAATTGCGCCACCCACAATGCCAAGCACAATCATCGCGCCCACAGCCCAGGCAAGGGCATTGGTGATCTGCGCTTCAAGACGCCGACGTTCCTCAATGTCCTGACCGACGAGCAGACGCATGTTATCCGGCAGCCGTGTTGCTACTGCCTGCGCTTCGTGTATTTCGACTTCGCCCTCAACGGTACGTCTGCCGTATTCAAAGCTGATCCACCCATCTTCTGCCGCAGCGACGTCCGGCCATGCATCGAGATTGCCACCTAGCTTTTCACCGTTCGTATCCTCAAGGAGGTAGAGGTTCTGGCGCGGGTCACGGGCCTTGGTTATGACGGCAAGGACCAATGCGGCACGGCAGCCATCGTCAAGCTGGTTCACTAGGGCGATTGTCTCGGCCTGCACCGTTGCTTCTGACTGCCGCGTCAGAAAGCCAGCAGTGTTCCAGTAGAGATATCCGAGCAATGCACTCGAAGACGCCAGGAACAGCGCCAGGTACACGAGCGCTAGCCTAAACGTCGTTGTTGAAAGGAGCTTATTCCGGGCCACGAAGGGTGTACCCCGCGCCGCGCACCGTATGGAGAAGCGGCGTCTCAAAATTCTTGTCGATCTTGGCCCTCAGGCGGGATACGTGCACATCAATCACATTGGTTTGAGGATCGAAGTGATACTCCCACACATTCTCCAGCAACATCGTCCGTGTCACGACCTGACCGGCGTGTTTCATGAGGTATTCAAGCAGGCGGAACTCACGGGGCTGCAAGTCGATGTCCTGCCCATCCCGCATGACCTTGCGGGAAAGAAGATCCATCTCAAGGCCGCCGACCTGCATTTTTGTCTGTTGGGCTTCGCCCGGGCTTGCCCTTCGGACTAATACCTCAATACGCGCCAGCAGCTCTGCAAACGCAAACGGTTTGGTCAGGTAGTCGTCGCCACCAGCACGAAGGCCGCTTACACGATCCTCCACATCGCCGAGTGCGCTGAGGAATAGAACAGGCGTGGTACGGCCCTCGTCACGCAGGGACGAGACGACGGACAGCCCGTCCTGCTTGGGTAGCATGCGATCTATGACGAGCACGTCAAACTGGCCGGACATGGCGAGGTTCAAACCATCATCGCCATCGGCCGCATGATCGACCACATGGCCACTCTCGCGCAAACCTTTGACGATGTAGGCGGCCGCTTCCACGTCATCCTCAACAACAAGAACGCGCACGTCATTTCCCATCGCTTGGATTGATTGATGCTGCATAAAGTTTTCCTCCAGCTTACGCCGGACGGCCAGATACCGCTACCGACGGTTGTCCGGGAGTGTTGCCATCTTCGCGGCAATGAGATTTGGAGGGGAAAAGGCCGCACCGACGCACTCGTGGGGGAACACGAAACAACGTGACGCCGGTGCGGCAACTTGAACGGCCCGTGTGATGAAATTGAAAAAGGCCGCCTCCAATTTGCGACGCCGAATCAACTGAGCCGACACCGCATCCCGGAATAGTTAAGAGTTTCGGCTCCGCAGCCTTACAGCCCGCTTGCGGCGACATGACATTTTGGTAATGAAGTCCTTACTCGCCCTTTTGAGACGTCCGAACGACGATCTTGTTTTCCAGCGTTCTGTGGACGGGACACTTGTCAGCGATTGCCATAAGTTTGCTGCGTTGCTCGTCATCCAGTGGTCCGGAGATTTCAATCTCACGTTCCATCAGATCGACCATACCCTGCGTGTTGCCGTCACTTGCGGCACACTCTTCGCAGTCATCAACATGAATGCGGTCATGGCCAACTCTCACAGCTACGCGTTCCATCGGAATGGACTTGCGCTCCGCATAAAGACGCATAGTCATGGCAGTGCAAGCTCCCAATGCCGCATTCAGATATTGATACGGTGTCGGTCCTGTATCCATACCGCCGACGCTTTCAGGTTCATCAGCCAGAAGGACATGCTGCCCTGCCAATACCTGCGACTGGAATTTGCCGTCGCGCGTCTCCACGACCGTGACGCGGTCGGGATACGGTTTGACGATTGCTTTGTCATCAACCGCCTCCTCTCCGAGAAACCGTGTCGCCCAGGACGACAGCACGTCTGCTACATAGACTGCGTCGGCACGGCGGGACAAAAGATGGTCTGCATCGTCAAGGGATACGAAGCTTTTGGGATGCTTCGCTGCAATGAAAATCTTTTCCGCATTCTCGATCCCGACCGTTGCGTCACGAGGCCCGTGGAAAACGATCAATGCCTTCTTGAGGCTTGCAATTCGCGGCGAGATTTCCTGACTCCGAATATCGTCAAGAAATGCCTTGCGGATTCGGAAGGGGCGTCCAGCTAATTCGACCTCTGCTTCACCGTCCGCTTCAATCTCATCAATTTTTGCGCCGAAGTTCTCGGCCACATGTGCGGCATCCGCGGGCGCGCCAATCGTCGCAACAGCTTTGGCTTCTGGAATGTCACCTGCGGCTGCCAGCACTGCGGCACCACCCAGACTGTGGCCGACCAGGATGGCAGGTGCCTCAAAGTTGTCCCGCAGGTAATCTGCTGCTCTTACGAGATCCGCCACGTTCGAAGAAAAATCCGTGTTCGCAAAGTCCCCGTCCGAGTGTCCAAGGCCGGTAAAGTCAAATCGCAGCACTGCGATGCCATGGTCGCATAGGCGCGAAGCGATGCGTGTTGCCGCGAAGATGTCTTTTGAACAGGTGAAGCAGTGCGCAAAAAGGGCATAGGCCCGGGGCGGGCCATTTGGCATCTCCAGCCGACCTGCCAGTTGTTCACCAAGGCTGCCTGTGAATTCTACGCGTTGTGTCTGCTTGGCCATGATGCCCACCTGACTTCTTGAGGCACCGATAAACTCACAAGATCAGTCGGGCTTGCCGAGAAGCTTACCGATCCGCTTGCGCTCGTCTTCACTTAACGGGGTGCCTTCCTCCGCCAAGCTATCAGGACGTTTGACCCTAAAGTAGCGGACAGCAAGTACCGCGGCCAATAACAAGACGATGAACGGACCAAACCACAATAAGTATGTGTGAGGCGCTAATCGCGGTCTCAGCAAGACATATTCGCCGTAACGGGCCACTACGTAATCCATGACCTCTTCATCGGTATCGCCCTGTACGATCCGGTCGCGCACCAGAATCCGCAGATCCTTTGCCAGCGGGGCATTTGAGTCATTGATGGATTGGTTCTGGCAGACCATGCAGCGAAGTTCGGCGCTCAAAGCTCGCGCGCGGCTCTCCAGAACCGGGTCGCTGAGGACTTCGCCGGGCTCATAGGCCGATGCTTGTCCAGGCGAAAGGGTTATGAGCATCACAACGCACAAAAAGACTGATGTCAGCAGCCTTATCAACAGGCTCTCGTTGAGCGTCGTCATGCGGAAGCACCATCCACGATCGGCGTGGAGTTTGCCGGCTTCTTCCTGGCCGGCGCACCAACACGAAGACGCCGATCAGACAAGGATATGATACTTCCAAGAACCATCACAATGCAGCCAACCCAGACCAAAGGCTGAAGCGGGTTGTGATAGGCACGGACAATCCATTGGGTTTGTCCGGCAGATGCTCCGGGTTGCGGATCGCCGAGTACAACATAAACATCGTCAAGGATCGTTGTGCGAATGGCGGCCTCGGTCGTTGGCATTCTTGCCACTGGATAGAAGCGCTTCTCCGGTGTCAGCATCCCAACTGTCTCACCGCCGCGCCGGACCGTGAACGAACCGCGATCGGCTTCATAGTTTGGCCCCGAAGCAAGCGATACTCCTTCGAAGGTCAACTCATAAGGGCCAATTTCGATGCGTTCGCCGGCTTGCATCAGGACGACGCGTTCCTGCGCCCCTGCTGTGACCCCAACTACGCCGAATACAAGAACACCTACACCGGCATGGGCGATGGCTGTTCCCCATGCGGATCGAGGCAAGCCCTTTAGGCGGTTCATGCTCTGGGCGAAGGGACCACGCCACAACTTGACCCTCTCGGCGATTTCAACAAAAGCCCCGGCAACGAGCCAGGTTGCAATGGCAAGACCGGCTGCAGCGAGAATTGGTGAGCCTTCAATAACGAAAAGCGCAATCAATCCCACAACCAGCGCGGCGATGGCGGCCGCATAGAGACGTTGTGCGGTTGCCAGTGCATCCGCCCTCTTCCATGCCAGCATTGGGCCGAACGGGACGAGAAGCAGAAGCGGCAGGATGATGGGGACGAAAGTGCTGTTAAAGAAGGGCGGGCCCACGGAAATGTTTTCGCCGGTCACACCTTCAAGAACCAATGGATAAAGCGTGCCAATGAGAACAGCCGCAGTGGATGCCGTCAGGAGCAGGTTGTTTACAACCAAAGCTGATTCCCTGCTGACCGGCGCAAACAAGCCGCCCAGCTTCAGTGTCGGTGCACGCCACGCGTAGAGCGCCAGAGCTCCGCCGATAAAGAAGATCAGTATGCCGAGAATGAAGAGACCGCGTTCGGGGTCGACTGCAAATGCGTGCACCGACGTCAAGACGCCTGAGCGGACAAGAAAGGTCCCAAGCAGCGACAGGGAGAATGCAAGAATTGCGAGCAGAACAGTCCAAGACTTTAAGGCGCCTCGCCTTTCCACCACGATTGCTGAATGCAGAAGCGCTGTAGCGGCCAGCCAAGGCATCAGTGACGCATTCTCAACCGGATCCCAGAACCAGTAGCCGCCCCAACCGAGCTCATAGTAGGCCCACCAGCTGCCCAGCGCGATGCCGACAGTGAGTGAGGCCCATGCCGCAAGGGCCCAGGGCCGCACCCACCTTGCCCAGGCGGCATCAACGCGGCCCTCAATCAGAGCGGCAGCGGCAAAAGAAAATGCGACCGAGAGGCCGACGTATCCGCCGTATAGGAAGGGAGGGTGAAACGCCAGCCCCGGGTCCTGCAACAATGGGTTTAGATCCGTACCGTTGATCGGCGTAGGTGACAGGCGGATGAACGGGTTTGACGCCAGAACAACAAACAGCGTGAAAACAGCACCGATGAGGCCCTGCACGCCAAGCACCCTGGCTTTTAGAGAGTCAGGAAGGTTTGTGCCGAAACCTGCAACGCTGGCGCCGAATATCGCGAGGATCAAGATCCACAGCAGCATCGTGCCTTCATGGTTCCCCCAAACGCCGGTGATCTTGTAGAGCATCGGTTTTGCAGAATGGCTGTTCTCATAAACGTTGATCACGGAAAAGTCGGAAACCACAAACGCGTATGTGAGCGCTGCGAAGGAGACCGAGAGCAGGATCACCTGGAGACTCGCTGCTCGAGAGGTCATGGCCATCAAACGGGCATCACCTAGCGCCGGACCATAGAGGCCCAGCCCTGTCTGAACTGCTGCAACGGCAAGCGCCAACACCAGAGCGAAGTGCCCGATTTCCGGAATCATTCCGTAGCCTCCTTCCACTGTCCGGATGCTTTGAGAGCATCCGCGACTTCTGGAGGCATGTAGTTTTCATCGTGTTTTGCAAGCACGCGGGACGCTGCAAAACGGCCGGTGGGCTCAAACTCACCTTCCGCCACAATGCCCTGGCCTTCGCGGAATAGATCCGGGAGGATGCCGCCATAAGCGACCTGAATACTGTTTTGGGTATCCGTGACCGAAAAAATGGTTACAGCACCGTCCTTGGCCACACTACCGTCGACCACCAACCCACCAATGCGGGCATACTCCCCGGTCGGGACGCCTTTTTCAGCTACATCTGTCGGGCTGTAGAAGAAAACCACCGTGTCCTCCAGAGCACTCAGGGCAAGGAGGACTGCTGCGCCAAGCACAAGCACTGCAGTGCCAATGAAAGCAGCGCGATAAGACTTGCGGGTCCGGGTTCTTTTTGGTCTGGCCATTTCCACCGCAATATACCGCCGTTCCTCCCGACCGCCCAACGGTCAAAAGATCGCATAGTCAAAATGAGGATATTGCGGCCTTAGACCTCAGGCGAGATCCAAAGCCGACAGTGTTGCCGGTCCGGCAATACCATCGGCCACCAACCCCGCTTCATCCTGAAACTGTGAGACGCAACGGCGTGTGCCTTCGTCGTAAACTGCGTCAATATTGATGGCCCAGCCGCGTTCAGCCAGTGCCTTCTGCAGAGCTTCCACATCGTTTCCGGACATGGGTGGGTTTGTAAGTTTCAAGGTCCGCTGGGTTGTATCCTCCGCTGTCACACGAACAGGCGATGCGCCGAGCACATCGGCGCTGATGTGCTGCCCTCGAACAGAAAAAGGCAGAGACAGCGGCCAGTTGCCTGCGTCCATGAGGGCGGAGAACGCATCCATCCGGTAAACGGTTCGTCGCAAGAGGCGATTTGAATGGCCGGCCAACCATGAGCGTCTTTCGCCAACGTACCGGTGAATCCATCCGCGCTGCCCAATGATGCCCGGGTGACCATGACGGTCATTGACGCGGTCGCGAATTCTGACCCAGGACCCATGAACCTTACCGTCATACACAACTGCCATGGCCAGTGGGTCGCCCAAACCGAGATTCCGGGCTGCGACTTCCGCTGGCGTCCAATACAGCCGGTCGAAGAAGGCGTCCTGAACCTCTTGCATAACCGGGTCAGTGCCAGCCTGCGCAAGCAGGGATCGAAACTCAAAGTCATGGTCCAGTGACAGGTCGATGTTCTGCAACGGATCCAAAAACGGCACCAACTGACCTGCAAGCGCCGCGCCCTGCGCTTCGCAATAGGATTTTACGAGCAGGTGCAGGTTACCCGAGCCCAAGGTTGTCTGAGCTCTGCCGTAAGTCAGATGGCCACTGTCGCCTGGCAACAGCGTCACCATGGCGTAGTCGCCGCCTGGCGTTCCAGTTTCGAAGATGTTGATAATCGCCTGCGCGGCGCGCTTTTGTAGAAGTGTCAGCGGCATGCCTGATCCCGAAATCCCATCGTGAATGGCATCTCAAGACGGGATGCCGAATGTCCAAATGGTAACACGCATGGGAAAAGGCGGGGATAGACAGACGGCGGGTTCATCGCCCCATGCCTTATGGCTGACGCCGGCTATTGTGGTGCGCCGTCTTGTGGATCAGGCGGCTCGACACCGAGTTCACGTGCCAAAGATATCAACCGTGCTGCAGCTGCTTGGTCGGGAGCAAGGTCATCAAGCGCCCGTTGTAGCACCTGGTTGGCAATTTCCGGCTCTCCCAGAACCATTCTCGCCCGCATGAGCCGCCGCCATTCTGCCTCGGTGCCCCCTTCACCGGAGAGCCGCTTGTCCAGCCCATCGACCATGCCGCGAATTGCAGCTGCGCGGTCCTCATCAGGCAGTGCCGTAACCGCCTCCACGGTAGACTGCTGATCAGTGCGGTCATCCAAGGCCTTGAGACTTTGAGCCACCATGCGTGCCCAGGGGAGGTTTGGATCTGCATTTCGCTGCAGTTCCTGCCATATCGTCCGGGCTGCATCCGTGTTGCCTTCCTGCAGCGCCGCCAGCCCAAGGAAATACTTTGACTGAGCGTTGGTGGCGTCCAGCGTCAAAGCACGCTCAAAGACTGCGGTCGCCCGGGTACCAACCAGTCCTTCATTGGCGAAAACAAGCGCCTCCCCGAGATCCGCCATGCGCTGCGAGGTCGGGCCATCCAGATCAATCAGTCGGCCGAACGCCGTGGCGGCATCTTCAAAACGTCCCATCCGGGCATAGATGGGCGCAACGACCCGCCATCCATCAGCATCGCCGGGATTGACCCGCAGGTGTTCCTCTACCCGCGCGACCAATTCCTCGAGGCTTTGGTCTTCCGGCGCCTGAGCAATACGTTCCGCAAATGGCTGCGAGGGCAGACCTGGTGCGCCGGAAAACAGATAAAGCGGGATTGTGAGAACCGGGACTGCGGCCACGAGGATTAGTGCGAATTGCACGCCAGCTTTGCTGCGGGTGTCACTTTCATCAGATCGCGTTGCATCGGCAGCCAAGAGCCGACGCGAAATCTCGTTTCTCGCCGCTTTTGCTTCGGCCTCACCAATGAGGCCACGCTCCATATCGCGCTCTATCTCGTCCAACTGGTCACGATAGACAGCGACGTCACTGTCTGCACGGCCGCGCAGAGCCATGTTTCGGCGCAATGGCGCGAGCACCAGGAAAGCGCAAAGGGCCACGAGACATGCTGCAATAAGCCAAAAAATGAGAATGCCGGTCATGGTCGCCAATTGGTGTTGAGTTATTCTAAGGTGATGTAACACCGCAGCGCCCTCTTCGCCACGGGCGGTAACGTCGCGGCTGCACCCGTTGCATCCCGAGCGCCCCTAAGCCCGTAAACACATTCCGTGTTTACGGCCGAAAGAAAAAGAAACAACCATGTCCCGCCTTCGCCTTACCTCCCTCATCCTCGTTGTCGTCGCAACCATTGGTATTGCCGCGCTCTTTGTCTTTGGCCTCCGGATCAATTTTGGATCCCAGGCGCCGGACTACGTGGCTCTGACCGAACCGGCTGGAAGCTATGATGTGGAGATCATTCGAGACAGGTTTGGCACGCCGCACGTCTACGGTCGCCGCGACGCAGATGTTGCATTCGGCCTTGCCTACGCGCAGGCAGAGGACGACTGGGACACCTTGCAGGAGATTGTCGTGGCAGCCCGCGGCCATCTTGCGCAGCATAAGGGTGCCGATGCGGCTGTGACGGACTATCTGGTTCACTTGCTTCGCATCTGGCCGACAACCCGCGCCGGCTATGGCGCGCTGCCACAACACATCCGCGATATAGCCGAAGCCTATGCACACGGAACCAATATGTGGGCGTCTGAGAACCCGGAAGCGGTTTGGGATGCGGTCATGCCGGTCACCGGCGAGGACGTGATTGCCGGATTCGTCTTCAAGACGCCTTTCTTTTATGGGCTCGATGGGGTCTTCAAGGAATTGTTTGAAGAAACCCGTTCGAAGGAAATTTCACTTGGGCCGGACAACGCTTTTCTGTGGACGGACACGCCAAGATACCCCATCGGATCAAACGCCGTCGCCGTTGCGCCGACACGCTCCGAGGACGGACACACCCGACTTCTGGTGAACTCTCACCAGCCCTATGCGGGGCCGGTTGCCTGGTACGAAGCACGCCTGAAATCAGAAGAAGGGCTGGACATTACTGGTGGTGTTTTTCCTGGTGCGCCGGTCATTCTGCATGGCCACAACCGAAATCTTGGATGGGCCAACACCGTCAACAAGCCTGACCTCGCTGATGTCTATGTGCTCGAAACCAACGCTGAAAATCCAAACCAGTACCGCCTCGATGAAGAGTGGCGCGACATGGAAGTTGAACCTGTTACGATCAAGGTCAAACTCTTTGGCCCGTTCGAGTGGCACGCGTCACGTGATGTGAAATATTCAGAACACGGACCGGTTTTGGAGACAGACCACGGTACCTACGCTGTACGCTATGCCGGGATGGGAGAGACAAGACAACTCGTGCAGTATCATGCACTGAACCGCGCTTCCAATCTGGAAGAATGGCTGGACGCCATGCGTCTGCAGGCTTTGCCTAGCATCAACTATGTGTATGGCGACAAAGACGGCAACATTGCCTACATCTACAATGCGCAAATGCCAAAACGAGTTGGTGGCTGGAACTGGCAAGAGTACTTGCCGGGAGATCGGTCTGACTTAATCTGGACAGAGTATCACGCCTTCGACGAGCTTCCTCAGATCATCAATCCGGCTAGCGGGTTTGTATTCAACGCAAACAACACGCCGTTTGAGGCGACGTCCAAACAGGATGATCTGCGTCCGGAAGACTTCCCGTCCACCATGGGTATTGAAACCCAGATGACAAACAGAGGCTATCGCGGCCTCGAACTTCTAAGACCGGACACACAGATTTCTGCAGAAGAATTCAAGATCTACAAATTTGACAAAGCCTACTCGAAAGACAGCGAACTCGCGAAGTTGATTGAACTTTGGCTTGCCGAGGATTTTGCCGGTCAACCTGAGATGATTGAGGCTCAGAAGTTGCTTTCCGCATTCGACATGAGTGCCGACAAGGATGACCCGCATGCCGCAATTGCAATTTTGGCTGGCGAACCTGTCGTTTGGGCGAAAATGCAAGGTGACCCTGTTCCCGATGCCGTCCAATCCCTGAGGGATGCGGTATCACATCTCAATGCCCACTGGGGCCGCCTAGATGTTCCTTGGGGTGAAGTAAACCGGCTGCGCCGGGGCGAGCTCGACCTGCCTTTGGGTGGGGGACCAGACCTGTTGCGTGCGGTCTATACCCGCCTCCCCCAGGAAGACGGTCGGCTGGTTGCTCAAGGGGGTGACACGATGATCTATATTGCGGACTGGGCGCCTGACGGATCACTGAAGACGGAGAGTATTCATCAGTTTGGATCGGCCACACTGGACGAGGAAAGCCCGCATTTTTCTGACCAGGCCCCGCTCTATGCGACAGAACAGTTTCGGCAGATCCCGCTTGACCGTGATGCCCTGGACGCTGAGGCAACTCGCACCTACCGGCCCGGTCAGGATGGCTAGCGGTTTATCGCCATATGGGATTGGCGCTTCCCTGCGGAGACGGCGGCAAATCCCAATAGGACGGTGTGATACTGAGTTTGTCCGCAGGGCGAAGGAACCGCATCTTGCCAAATGGCGTGTCACGTTCATCCGATAGGGCGGCAGCCTCTTCCTCCGTCACCGCCTGCGCCTTTCGGTGATCCGTGCTGCCCAAATCCATCATCCACATTGCCGTACGCGCTAGAGAGACGCGCACATGCCAACTGCCGCCTTCCAGGTGCTGTTTTCTTAGTGCAGCTAGCGCTCCGAAGGCTGCGAGATATCCCGTCGTGTAGTCGGCGGCCGCTGCTGGAAACAGCACGGGCCCACTTCCTACGTTGCCGACTTCGTCTGAGTGGGCTCGAGCCATCCCAGTCGCACTTTGGGCCAATTGTTCCCAACCAGCGCGACCGGCCATTGGGCCGGTATGTCCATAGCAGTTAAGGGACACGCATACGATGCCAGGACGTAGCTCAGCCAGATGCGCGGGGCCAAGACCATGACGTGCCAGAGCGCCAGGACGGTACCCTTGCACAAAGACGTCTGCTTGTGCCGCAAGGTCTTTCAAGGTTGTCGCATCCTCCTTAATGCCAAAATCAAGTGTGGCAAATCTTTTGCCATGACCGGTGTCCATGACAAATGGCTCTATTGTCGGAAGATGCGCTGCACCCAGCCGCAGAACATCTGCGCCGTGTGATGCAAGTGTCCGGCCACAAGTGGGACCCGCAAGAACGCGCGTCATGTCCAGTACACGCAACCCTTCCAGCGGCCGCTTTGTTACTTGTTTCTTTTCACTAGCTGGCGCGTCACCGATTCGGATCAACTCGATGAGGGGTGCTGCTGCCAATGCTTGTCCCTGGGGATGGTCAGCCCATTGCGAGCTTGAACGCACGACTGCACCGCATAGGTTCATGTATGCCAACGCATCTTCCAGTGCGATAGCGTCCCATTTACGCACTGCTTCTGCGATGGATGCTTCGTCTCCGTTGCAATCCAGCAGCCTTAGAATGCCGTCACGCAGATGCGGAAAGCCGCCGTGCAGATGGATATGCCTGCCGCAGCCAGTCTCATACACTCCAATAGTCGGGTTCGATAAGGCGGGCCGAAGCACAAGTTCTCCATCCACACGCATATGCAGGAAACCCAGAAGGGAGGCAGCCGCGGCCCGAGCGTTTACTGTCACGGCTTGCCGAGGCAGCCCACGGTCAACTCCCAGTTCTTGTGCCATTGCGGCAACTGCGCCCAAGGCCCCGGCTGCAGCATCTCCCGCACGAACTGGAGACTCGTAAACGAGCTCCTGGGCCTCGAAACTGATCGACAACGGCTGACCAGACACACTGCCTGCCTGTCGCATTACCTGTCGAAATGCGTCTCCGGACACCCCTAATCTCCCTGGGTCGACAAATCATCCATGCTCATACGTATCGGTATGTGCTTTGCGTACTCACCTGTTACCTTACCCTCACTCCTAGAAACCGCTAGTTTCTGCCTGCCAAAAAAACAAACACAAGTTGCACGTCAAGAACCAAACAGGGAAGGCACCATTATGACTGAAGCGCGCAAGGGCCCATTAGATGGCGTTCGCGTTCTGGATTTTGGGCGCTACATCGCCGGCCCATTTTGCGCAACGCTACTTGCAGATCTCGGTGCTGATGTCATTCGCGTGGAACGCCGCGAGGGAAGCGAGGATAGGTACGTGCAACCCATCATCCCAGGCGCAAATCCTGGCGAAGGTGGCGAAGGATCAATGTTCCTTCAGATGAACCGCAACAAGCGGAGCATTACGCTTGACCCTATGCATGCAGAAGGCCGTGAGATCGTTGCGCGTCTGGTGAAAACTGCGGATGTCGTCGTTGCAAATCTGCCGCCCGCAACGCTTCAGAAGATGCGACTTGATCTGGAATCTCTGAAAGTTTACCGCGATGACATCATTCTCACGACGGTCTCAGGCTTTGGTCGCGGCGGACAAGACAGCGAAAAAACCGGCTTCGACGGTGTGTGTCAGGCAATGTCCGGTGCTGCCTACCTGTCCGGCTTTGGCGAAGAGCCAGTAAAGAGCTACGCCGCGTGGGTTGACTTCGGTACCGCGTCCTTTGCAGCACTAGGCACAATGGCGGCGCTTATGGATCGAGGAAAGACCGGCAAGGGACAGATGGTTGAAGGTGCACTGCTTGGTACTGCCCTAACCTATTTTAATTTTCACATGATTGAACAAAAGCTGCGCGAAACGAACCGAACGGCCAGCGGCAACCGGAGCCAGTATGCGGGGCCGGCCGATGCGGTGCCAACCAAAGACGGCTGGATATTCGTTCAGGTGATCGGCGGTCCGTTGTTCAAACGGTGGGCGAGACTAATGGGCGAGGACAATTGGCTGAGTGATCCACGATTCAAAGACGACATTTCTCGTGGAGACAATGGAGAAGCACTGAGCGAGCGGACCGCCCAGTGGGCCAAACAACTAAGTACCGAGGAAGCGCTGGCCGCCCTGGAGGCTGCACGCATACCTGCAGGCCCGGTGTTGAAGCCTGCAGACGTGCTCAAGGACAGGCATATCAAGGAAGTCGGGTTCTTTCAGGATATCGATTACCCTGGAATGCCGGGTTCCGCACCCGTAGTCGGATTTCCAGTCAACATGTCCGACAGCGAGGTCGGCATTCGTCACCGGCCCCCTCTTCTGGGTGAACACACAGAAGAGGTCCTGTCATCCCTTGGATACAACATGGCCGAGATCGAGGCCTTGCGTGCCAATGGTGCCATCTAGCAGAGAAACCAGGATGCCCAGCCATTTTGAAACGATCGACCGTATCGACCTTGTCGGACCGCCCACCGCGCTCCAAGAGATGCCAAGGCTCAAAGCAGCTGTAGAGACACTCGGCACAACATGTCCGCGCCTTCTGGTCAAACGCGAGGATCTAACGCAAACGGCAGGCGGCGGAAACAAGGTCCGCAAGCTCGAGTACCTTCTGGCGGATGCGCGGGCAAAGGGAGCGGATACGATCATCACTGCCGGCGCGGTGCAATCCAATCATGTTCGCCAAACGGCCGGCGCCGCAGCGAAGCTCGGGATGCAATGTCTCGGACTACTCTTCGAAACCGTGCCGAACAAAACAGATGCCTACCAACAATCCGGCAACGTGCTTTTGGATGGCATCTTCGGAGCAGAAATACGGGTGTTTCCCGCTTCAGCAAATGGCCGCCAGGTGCTTGATGATGTCCTTGAGGAGCTGAAGGCTGCAGGCAAAGTGCCGTACATCGTGCCCGTCGGTGGCTCCAATGAAATTGGCTGCCTGGGATATGTGCGCGCAATGCGTGAAATTCTGGAACAGACGAAGGATCATGGTGGCGTTGACCATATGGTCGTTGCCAATGGATCTGCGGGGACGCATGCGGGACTTGCAGCCGGCGCCATGCTCTATGCACCGGGTGTGATGGTGCATGGCATTTCCGTACTTGAGCCAAATAGTGAAAGGGTCTGTGCCACCACGGCCACGCTGGCAAATGCAACGGCACGGCTGGCAGAACCGAAAAAGGACGTGTCCCTCACCCCAGACCACATCATTCTGCATAGCGGGTTTCTTGGGGAAGGCTATGGAATGCCTACGCCCGAAATGGCGGCAGCGCTGCGCCTGGTCGCACGCACTGAGGGCCTGCTTCTCGATCCTGTTTACAGTGGCAAGGCCATGGCCGGCCTGTTGGGCCTGATACAGTCAGGGGCGTTCTCGCCTGACGAGACTGTTGTTTTTATTGCAACAGGCGGGGCGCCGGGCCTGTTTGCCTATGTCGATAGTTTCAATGGCGAACTGTCCGAGCGCCCTTCTCCCCACGACTAAAGCGGACTGTGGGGGTCAAATTTTGCAGGGCGCTTTTCTTTTCTCGCGTTGAGGGATTCACGCGGGTCCGGCCCGGTGAAGCCCAGCATTTCCAGCGCAGTTGACGCATCAAAGGCAGGGCCGAACATGCGCAGCACATTGTTGAGTGCATACTTGGTGAAGCGCATGGCGCTTGGGCTGCCTTCAGCAAGCCGTGTCGCAATGTCAATCGACGTGGCTTCGAGGTCTTCTTCCTCGACCAGCTTTGAGACAAGTCCGATGCGCTCGGCCTCTGTTCCCTCAATCGGCTCACAGAGCATCAAATAGTATTTTGCCTTGGCCATCCCGCATAAAAGCGGCCAGATCAGAACCGAGTGATCGCCTGCAGCAACGCCCAGCCGGGTGTGACCGTCGACAATTTTGGCGTTGGGCGTCGCGATTGAAATGTCCGCAAGAAGGGCTGCCGCCAGGCCTGCGCCAACGCACGGCCCAGTAATGGCGGACACAATCGGCTTGTTGCAGTTGGCAATATTGTAGACGAGATCACGGGCCTCTTTCCAAAGCCCGGTGAGTGCTGAGAAGTCATCCAGCACGCCTTCAATCATCTGGAAGTCGCCACCGGCTGAACAGGCCCTGCCGCGCCCCCTTAGTATGACAGCATTGACCGTGTCATCACGGTCGATCTCATTCCAAACATAAGTCAGCTCCCGGTGACCGTCAGCGTTAAGGGCGTTCAGGCGGTCTTCCCGGTCAATGGTGACTCTGAGGACGCGCTCATGGGGACGGTCAAATGTCAGCTGCGAATATCCGTCATATGAAATGGCCATAGGCGTGTCCCTGTTCCCGCTCCTGTTCAATGTAGGCGAGAGGATAGTCACTTCCATGCCGGCGAGCAGCACCTAAGTTGGATTGTAGTCCAAAGGTGAGCGTCTTGAGCCTGCTCAGGCAATAGCTGAATCTTTGGCGAGCATGCCGCGCTTACGCAGCAATGCTGCCTCATCCGGGGTTCGGAACACCTGAACAAGGTTCGATACAACGTCGAGGAAACTTTCACCGCGATCACGGATAGCCACATCTTCGCTGCGCAACTCATCCAGAATGGTACGCTCATAATCGTCGAGGTACTTGTCTATTTCGGTAACCGCTTCATTGAGGGCGCCCACAAAGGATCCTGCCTGGGCATACCGCCGTGCGCCTTCCAAGAACTTGACCGTGTTCGTGGCGCGTTCGACCGCCTGCTGATCAACTTCCTGCGAAAGATCGGGTCTACTGGGTCCGCCGCGCCCAAAACGTCCGGTAGAGCGCATTGGCAGTGCCTTCATGATCCGAGTTGGTGCGCGGTCCATCCGCTCTCGGATGATTTCGGATACGGCGCCTCGGGCGCTCATCAGCCGCGTCGCCCAGGCGCCGTCGCGGCGCACGCCGATCTCTTCTGTAATGCCTCGCGATATCTGTGTGAACAGTTTCAGCCTATGAAGCGTCTCTTTTGCATCATCAGCCGGGTCGACCACATCAAGACAATCAACTGCTTCTTCCATATCGAGAAGAAGGAGCTCTCCAACGATGGAAATGTCTGTTCGACTGATCAGAACGTCGGTATTCGTATGGGCGACCCCCTTCACGATGCGGAACATTTGCCATGGTTTGGCAATGTGGCGCATGGCAATCACAGCCGCATAGGGAGCCGCATCGGCGTGCGCTTCTGCCAAAACATCAAACAAATCCCGGACCTGGTTAGCAAGGTCCGGTGTCAGTTCCTCAATGCTCTTGGGCATTCCGTGCTTGAAATCCGAAAGCATAGGGGCAGCTTCAAGCAGCAGACCCATCTCATGGGCATCCTCGAGGACATCCTCGCCCCCCAGTTTTTCGACCAGAAGTTTCTTGGCTTTGCTTCCGGGACTTGCCTTTGCAAGACCTTCCTTGATGGCCTGTGCGCAAGTTGCGTGCAGCACCTCTGTTGCGGCATTCAAACCGGCTGCATCCTTCGCCAACGTATGCTCGATGATGCTGTGTGACACGTCGTCAAGAGCATCTGGCAGGCAATCATTTGCCAGCCAATCCCACACCGGCATGATCGAGGTGCGCGCCACACGCCCGCGGTGTTTGGGACCTGTGCGTTTGTTTACCAGAAGCTCTTCGAAGGGCCAGCATAAGTGGCGCACCGGTGTAGGGGCACCGCCTCTTTTTTTACCGGTGTCATCCTGGGCTTGGAGACGTGGTCGCAAAAGGCCAAGGATGAGCTCATGCGGCATGTCGCCACCGGCAAGCCGGTCACGTTCAAGAGCATTTGTCAGCTTCTCAGTCTCAGCGCTGCTCAGTGTTGAGAGCGCCTGTCTGAGCTGCCTGATTGTGCGACTTTCCGCCAAGCTTATTGAATCCTAGTTGGGACACTTGCAAAATGCCCTCGCAGTGCATTGCACAAGGCTTTGTAAGGGTTGTTAATACACCCCTATGCTTAACAACCGCTTTCCAGACGAGGCGTGTTAACGGCTTGCTAACAATGCGCTGCAAGGCGGCAGCTTTTGGGAAGATAGTCCCGACACGGCATCATCAGGCACGTGCCTTGAATGGTAGATTTCGATAAAGGCGGTGGAATGACACTGGGACAACTTCTAGATCGCGGACGGCATTTTGTCTGGGATGCTCAGTTAGACTCAGCGCCTTGGTGGCAACGACAGGTGCAGCATGTTCTGCGTGTTTCGGGCGTATTGATCCGTGACTTTTCCGACGGCACGCTCAATTTGCATGCCATGAGCCTGGTCTATACGACGCTTCTTGCGCTCATACCGGCGCTTGCCATCATATTCTCCGTCCTCAAGGGGTTTGGTGTCGATCAGGAACTGGAAGTCTTTTTGACCGACTTCCTGGCTCCCCTTGGCGACCAAGGAGCCGAGATCAGGGACACAATCTTAGAGTTCGTTGCCCAGGTGAATATCGGACTGCTGGGCTCCGTCGGCATTGCGGTGCTGATCTACACCGGCGTATCGCTGCTGCAGAAAGTAGAAGCAGCTCTCAATGAAATCTGGCAGGTGAGACGTCTGCGCCCGCTCGCTCGACGCTTTTCCGACTTCGTCAGCGTCCTGCTTGTCGGGCCCATTCTGCTTGTTGTCGCCATGGGTCTTATGGCCAGCGTGGCAGGAGCCGCTGCTATCGGAGAAATTGGCGGCGAGCCGTTGCGGCTGGTCATGGATGGTGTCTCCCGGCTTGTTCCATACGTGCTGGTCGTCTTCGTGTTTATGATCATCTATCTCGTGTTGCCGAATACAAAAGTACAGCTGTCGGCCGCACTCGCAGGTGCTGTCGTGGCAGGCCTAGCGTGGAACCTTGCAGGTTGGGCTTTTGCGTCCTTTGTTGTCACGTCAGCTCGCTACGCGGTAATTTACTCAGCCTTTGCTTCCCTAATCGTCTTCATGTTCTGGATGTATGTGGGCTGGCTTATTTTGCTGGCAGGTGCTGGGATTGCCTTCTACCAGCAGAACCCGGCCTATCTCACGCGTAGCGCGATCTACCGCCTGTCAATTGATGCAAGGGAACGACTGGGGCTGGATATCGGCTATCTGGTTGCATCGGCGTTCGAGCGTGGCGAGATCCCCTGGACAGCGCAGCGTATTGCCAGGGTGATGCGCCTTCCCCTTCCGCCTGTCGAACGTGTGGTCGACTTTTTGATGTCTGATGGATTGTTGATTGAAACTGGCGGAGACAAGCCCGGTCTGGTGCCAGGACGCCCCATCGACCGCATTACTGTGGACGAATGGCTGAGCGTTGTGCGCAAGGGCGCGGAGGGACATGCACAACTCACCTTGAGATCAGTTACCGAAGAGGTCCAGGACGGGGACAAACTTGGACATCTCATCCAGAGGCTCAGGGACACACGTTCACAGGCCCTGAATGGACTCACTTTGCGTGATCTGGTTGCTGGACCAGACGCCGACGACTCCATATCAACGGACAGAGTCACTTCCATTGGCTGACAACGGGACATGCTCATAAGAAAACGGGGAAGGTGTTTCCACCTTCCCCGCTTAACTTGCCAAATGCTGGTACTCGGTCGCGGACGCGCGCGTGGGTGCCCTAAATAGTGCGCCAGCTTCCATCCGGCATTCGGCAGGCCGTAGCGAAATCTCGGTAAGGGCCCTGGGGACCGTAGAAAGTGCTTTCAACACGTTTGCACTCACGCCCACCGCTGTAGTGAGCAGGACCCGACTGGAACTGGCCATGGTGGCCGCTACGCGGGTTGCGCCATTGAACGGGGCCCTG
>ERZ1740067.941-NODE-941-length-21514-cov-5.450487_pt1 | contig 21514 bp, 15 predicted proteins | sample MGYA00581736_ERZ1740067 | MGnify/ENA primary metagenome ERZ1740067 (study PRJEB43018, sample SAMN04849236) | marine metagenome | isolation source: floating plastic debris | place: Pacific Ocean | collected 2008-08-27 | study: EMG produced TPA metagenomics assembly... | reverse complement strand
GGCGTCCAGTTGCTCATAAAGCCGCACAATATCCTCGGCATTGGCGCGGAACTCTCCGGGGCGGAAAGTGAGCGCCGCCCGGGTGCGGCCATGATAGGCCGACTGATGGGGGCTTCCTTTGAGGGCCTTCGCCACCCCGCGGGGGGAGCCATACCGACCGTAAAGCGCGATAAATGTCCGCCGGAACAAAGAACCGTAGAGCGGGTTTACCCCCACCCGGTTGTACCAAGCCACGCCGCCGGGCCAGGGGTGGGTGACCGGCGCCAGCAGGACAAGCCCCGCCAGAGCATCGGGATAATCAAGCGCATAGCGAAGCGCGAGGGCACCGCCGTAACTCTGCCCACAGATGACCGGCTTCTCAACGCCCAACTCTTGCAAAAGGGTATGCACAGCAGCAGCCTGGACATCTAAACGCCAGCCATCACTCGGCCGATCAGAGAAACCGTGGCCTAACCGGTCGGGGATAATGGTGTCCCGCTCCCCGTCGAACCGGTCCGCCAGGTCGATGTCTAAATCCAGGGCATTGGTGGTGGAGCCGTGGAGCAGCACAAGGGGCCGCTCGGCCGTTTCTTCATCCGCCGGCTTTCGACGGAGATAGTGAACTCTCCCTTGGGGGGTCGCCACAAAATCACCAGCAGGCGGCGCCATATGGGTAACGAACCGTTCGTACCAGAACGACCACCCGTAGGTGAGGAGAAGCAATGCGCCCCCGATAAGGAATAAGACATCCGTCGGCATGGCTTTCAGCTTACTCTCAGGCGGTAATAATCCCGTAAAAATCGTCAGCTTTCAGGCTCGCCCCGCCCACAAGAGCGCCATTCACATTCGCGGTGGACAGGATTTCTCCAGCATTTCCAGGCTTTACCGAGCCACCATAGAGAAGACGCGCGCCCTCTCCCACCGCGTTTCGGAGGACGCCGTGCATCTCTTCAATGTCGTTAACCGACGCAGTGAGGCCGGTGCCAATCGCCCAAACAGGCTCGTAGGCAACCGCAACCTTGCCTTTGGTAGAGGGCATGGAGTTCTCGACTTGCCCCAAGACCACATCCACGGCCTCGCCCGCTTCGCGCTGGTCTTTTGTTTCTCCGACACAAACAATAGCCAAAAGGCCCGCGCGATGAGCAGCTTCCGCCTTGGCCTTAACAATAGCATCGCTCTCCCCATGGTCGGCCCGGCGCTCCGAGTGGCCAACGATAACGGCTGTCGCACCTGCTTCGACCAGCATTTCGGCGCTCACATCGCCCGTATGGGCGCCGTTTTCCCCAGCGTGGCAGTCCTGACCGCCCAGGGACACATTGCCGCCAAGATCAAGGGCCGAGGCTGCGCCCAGCAGTGTTGCGGGTGGGCAAATGAGGACATCCGCGCCATCAAGGTCGGCTTGGGTCACCTTCCCGGCCAAGGCCTCAAGCTGCGCCAAATCGGCCTTCAGACCGTTCATTTTCCAGTTTCCCGCAATCAATCGCTTCATGGATGGGTTTCCTTATATCCTCGGGGTCTCAATAGAGCGCTACATGGCGGGTGCGCGAGGCCTTGCCAAGCTTTCGAACCGGGGCCAAACCAGCCTTTTCTTATCTCGCTGACGCTAACCAAGGGGCCTTGCCCATGCTGAAGACCGTTCGTAAAGCCGCCTCAGGGGTAGGAGCCTATATTATCGTAGGGCTCTTTTTCCTCGCCTTTGCTGTGGTGGGGGTGCCGGCGCTTAACAATTTTGGAGGGAGCGCGGCGCTAGAGGTTGGTGACCGTGCCTATTCACCGCAAGTGGTGGAACGGGAACTCAGCCGACGGATGGAGTCCTATCGCATCAGGACCGGCCAGGTCCTGACCCGCGAAGATGCGGTGGCCCAAGGGCTGCTCGACCAAGCCACCCAATATCTGACCGCGCGCGGGTTGTTTGAAGAAGAGGCCGAAGTACTTGGCCTCGCGGTCACGGAAAAAATGATCCAAGACCATCTGCAATCGAACGAGCAATTGCTCAACCCCGACACAGGCCGGTTTGATACCGCAATCCTGAACCGCATTTTGAACATTAATCGCATGAGCTTGGAGGAGTTCCAGGACGCCGTCCGCGCCGAGCTATTCCAAAGCCAAGTGGACTCTGCCCTCGCCCTGTCGGGACCTGCCCCGCAACAGCTTACCGATTATTTCATCCTTCGGCAGACGGAGGAACGGACAGTCAGCCTTGCCACCCTGCCAGCACCCCAAGCCGAAGAGCCAACGGACGAGGCACTCCAATCCTTCTACGCAGCGAACGCTGATCGTTATGCCCTGCCCGAACGGCGCCAATATGTGGCCGTGAGCCTTGATCAGGAGACCCTCAAGGATCGCGTGGTGGTCACCGACGAGGAAGTCCGGCAAGCCTTTGAGGCACAGCGCGCGCGCCTGGGCACCCCTGAAACCCGCACGTTCGGCCAGGCGCAATTTGCCACCATCGATGAGGCCGAGGCCGTAAAAGCGGCGGTCAAAGACGGCCAGTCCTTCGTCGATGCCGTGGAAGCGGCGGGCTCAGACGTTCTCACCCTCGCCGATCAGCAGCGTGAAGCACTGGCCGATGCCGGTGTGGCCGAAGCGGTCTTCGGGACCGAGGAAACCGGTGTCGTTGGCCCAGTGGATGGGACTTTCGGCGTTGTGCTCGCAGAAGTCACCGCAATTAATCCCGGTACCGACGTCACCCTAGAGGAAGTCGAAGAAACCATTCGTGCAGCACTCTTCGAAGAGTTCTTTGGTGCCGAGGTGGACCAGCTGTATGACGAATTGCAGGAAGCCGGCGATAGCGGCGCATCCCTCGCCGAAGTCGCTGCTGACATGGAGCTTCCGCTGCGGACGGTGGGCCCTGTGGACCGCAACTTTCTGACCGCTGAGGGCGCTATCGAAGATGGCGTGCCATTAGAGGTTCATACCGCCGCATTCAGTCTCGCCAGCGACGATATTTTCGAAGCTGTAGACCTTATTGAGGGGGGCTACGCCTTCGTCGAGGTCGGGGAAGTGTTCGCCTCGACTATTCAAGATTATGAGAATGTCGCTGAGCAAGTACGCACGGACTATGAAGCGGACAGTCTGAGTACCGCCCTGGCAACAATGAGTGCTGAGTTTGCCGCCACCGTTGAGGGCGGCACGTCTTTCACCGATGCTGCTGAGCAATTTGGCGGCGATGCGACCGCAAAGAGCCTAACGGCATTCGCCCCCGATGCGGAGCTACCACGCCCCTTCTTTAACGACATTTTTGCCGCCGATATCGGGAAGGTCGTCAGTACAACCTCGAACGACGGGAACAGCGTCGAGGTGGCGATCACCGAGAGCATTACCTTTGGCCCCAATGGGCAACAGGCGATGATCGTGGATCAGATGCGCAACGCCCTGGGCCAAACCATCTCACGGGAATATTACCAAGCTTATTTGCAAGCCATGCAAGACGCCCATGTGGTGAAGCGGAATGACGCACTGATCAATACGCGCCTAGGGCTTGGACAATAGCCGCAATGTCCGATGACGGTTACCGCACCCCAGCGCCAGACTTTAGCGCCTTTGAAAAGGCGTATAAGGACGGCCAAGCGCAACTTGTGTATCGACGGGTGCCTGGCGATCTAGACACGCCGGTATCGGCCTATCTGAAACTGACCGGCGGGGCCCAGGACAGCTTTTTGCTCGAATCGGTTGAGGGCGGCGAGACCCTGGGTCGCTACTCTACAATTGGGCTGAAGCCAGACCTCATTTGGCGGGCCCGCGGCGATAAGCCAGAGATTAACCGCACCCCCCATATTGATCCGGAAGCCTTCGAACCCGATCATCAGGGCACCATCGCCTCTCTGCACGAGGCCATCGGCGCATCCCAGATCGAGCTCGACCCAGAGGTGGCCCATCGCCTCCCTCCCATGGCGGCCGGTATTTTCGGGTATTTTGGCTATGACTTTGTGCGGTTGACGGAGCACCTCCCAAACCGTCCGCCCGACCCATTCGACGTTCCCGACGGCTACTTCATTCGCCCCACGCTGCTCGCCATTTTTGATAATGTGAAGCACGAGGTGGTGTTGATCACCCCTGTCCGGCCCCAAACGGGAATGGATGCCCGCGCTGCCTACGCACGCGCGAGCGAACGCCTTGCAGACGCCATCACCGACCTTGGTCGGCCTACCACCGCCACCCCTCAGGATATCCCAGCTCCTGAATTTACCTCCAACATGTCGGAGGCGGACTATAAGGGCATGGTGGCAAAGGCGAAGGACTATATCACCGCCGGCGATATCTTCCAGGTCGTCCTAAGCCAACGGTTCAGCGCCCCCTATTCCGGCGATCCGTTTGATGTGTATCGGTCCCTTCGACGGGTGAACCCCTCACCTTTTCTGTTCTATTTGAACTTCCGTCCAGGGACAGTTCTTGGCGCTTCGCCTGAGATCCTGGTGCGTGTCCGAGACGGCGAAGTCACGATCAGGCCTATCGCCGGGACCCGCCGCCGCGGCGAGACGCAAGAAGAGGATTTAGCGCTGGAGGTTGAACTTCTCGCGGATCCTAAGGAACGGGCGGAGCACCTCATGCTTCTCGATTTGGGCCGTAACGATGTGGGCCGGACGGCGAAAATCGGCACGGTGACCCCGACGGAGACCTTCACCATTGAGCGCTATAGCCATGTGATGCACATTGTCTCCAACGTGGTCGGAGAATTACGGGACGATAAGCGCCCCCTCGACGCCCTGGCCGCAGGCTTCCCCGCGGGCACTCTCACCGGTGCCCCCAAGGTGCGCGCGATGGAGATTATCGACGAGCTAGAACCCGAAGGCCGCGGCCCCTATGGCGGCTGCATTGGCTATTTTGGTGCCGATGGCGGCGTTGACACCTGTATTGGCCTACGCATGGCCGTCGTGAAAGATGGCCACATCCACGTCCAAGCCGGTGCGGGTATCGTCGCCGACAGTGTTCCGGAGGCGGAGAACCAGGAATGCTACCAAAAGGCCGCTGCCCTTAAAGAGGCGACGCGGTTAGCGACGGTGAGATCGGGGAATTAGGGGCGGTAGGACTCGCCAAAGGCCATGGTGGAGTGGCTGTTTTTCGCCCATTTGCGACATTGCAGAATATCAAATCTATTCACGTGTACTGCACAATATTTATATGTTCACCTTGAAACGCATCAAGCTGATTGAGTCTTTTCTGGGACCTAAAAAAACTCTTGTGAACACTTTTATAGTCTAGCGGGATTTAGTTATCCCCGGCCAGATTTCATGAGGTAAGATCATTGGGCGATCGGTTTTCTGATATCCACAAGCAGTGGATATTTGATGAATGGCGCGAAGTGATATCCAAATCTGCCTAACCATACCATGCACCAAAAGGTCGCAAGGTTTCGATCTGATAGATCGATAGCTTTCGAAATTAATTAGTTTACTGAATTGTTAAAGCGTCCATCTGTTGGTACGTTTTTTATGGAGTTACCATGTCCACAACAAACCCACCCTGCGCCGGAAACCCTGAAGATATCATCGCTTTTCGGTCACAATTAACCAATCTTCGGAACAGCGCATCCACGGTCACGGCGGAGCTTACGTCGCTAGAAACCCAAATCGATGACATGCTGCTATGCCTTCCTGCTTCCCTCAAAAGTCAGAACCCGCGGGTTTATGGCCTTGGGGGTACCCATGACTACAACAATGAAGCCTACTGGTTCTTGAATTACGCCAAACATGGTCGTCGGCTGGCTTACTTTGACGCTAATTCCGAGCAACAAACCGTTCAAGAGCGTGCTGACGAATTCGACCTCGACCCCCTTGGGTATGTCCGGAATTTACCAGCCGACGTGAATAATGTTCAATTGATATTCGCCTGGAAAGAACACGAGCTTTCACGCGCGTATTTTTCCGGGGATTTTGTCGCCGAGTGGGATGAAGGTGGCGATGCGCAGATTACCGGCGCGCATGTGACCGTTAACCCTTCGACAACATCAAACGGACGAGTGCGGTGCGAGTTTACGGTACATCCAACGATGTCGGATCAACATGACACCCAGTGGCAATGGCGTGTAAATGCGGCGTCTCCAACCAGCTATCCAAAAAATCTTGTCATCTTCCGTGCTGTTGACGAACAGCTGATCCGCGACGGTGTAGAGTTCCGCCCTGAGCTTCTGGAGAGCCTCCAGGAAAATGCATCGCTCGTGCGCTTTATGTCCTGGCAACGCGCCGAAAGAAGTAGTGTCTCCGGACTTGATGAGATGACTCCGGATAATTACATCACCTATAATGTCAAAGGGGGTGTGCCTTATGACGCGATATGTCGACTATGCGCCGCCGCCAATGTCGACATGTGGGCGCATATACCGCCAGCTGCTTCAGACGCCTATGTCACAAGAGCGTTCGAGATTATTCGCGATAATCTGCCTGAGCACCTAACCCTCTATATGGAGTATGGAAACGAATACGCCAACACGGCGTCCGGCTTCTTGTTGTTTTACTATCTTCAAGCCGACTTCACCCGGCGCACCGGCGTCGACTTGGGAGAAGTCACATACGAAAATGCAACTAAAACCTTAACCGTATCGAACACAACCGGTTTGCAGACTGATGACATGCTAGTACTGTTCCTTGAACAGGGCTGGACATTTTTCCCGATACGTATCGGTGCGGATTGCGAGATAGAATCAGAAACGGAAATCAAATACACTGGTGGGAATGTAGATAATACTGGTCCTAAAATTGTCACCAATTATGACCGCATCGAGGTGATGGAGAACCTCCCCGCAGGGACCCGCGCCTATGTTGGCGGTGAGCCAAATGTTACAGAAATGTACGCTGTCAGATCGTGGGAGATAAACGATATTGGCAAAACGGTTTTTGGTTCAAGGAAGTTCTTTACCCCCCTTACGGAGCTTGGGGGGAACCGTATCTCCAATTTCACCCGTATGATGAACCTCCCCACTTGGCGGTCATTCGATCCTGATACGAGCGTTGACTTGACGGGCCCTGAATTCACCATTGCGCAAACCCTTTACTACGGTTCCCAATCCTGGGTGAGCAACATACCGACGATCCAGGACTTGGTGGCTGCAGGGAATTTCGACGGCGCCGGGGTTCTATTGCGAGACGAGATCCTCACCGGGGGCGCCAACAAGACCGGGACTATCGCCAACCTCAAACGAGATCAAGCGGCGACACGACGGTTCGCAGCCCAGAATGGAAAGATGTACCATACCTATGAGGGTAATAATCACAGCGACTATCCCGGCGGGGATCAGGCGTTTACTGATTTTATCCGCTGGTTCCATTTCTCAACGTACAATGTGCCGTGCTTCATCGAGACCTACGAGATCTCCGAAGAGTTCCACGACATGCCGATGAACATTTTCGTAATGTACGGAAATCATAATTTCGGGCACTTCCGTGCGATTGACGACGATACGCCGACAACGACGGCCATAGAACAACACACAGCGGGTAAAACGCCGCGCGGCTATGGCTATCCGCCCTCCGTGCTAAAGACGCCGGCGGCGATTAGCGGCGACTCATCAGTGCCGCAGACGATCGAGCTGTTCGACATCTTCACCGTTTTTGTCGACAATTATAGCCTGAAGTTTTTTGATCAAACGGGTCAAGAGACCGACGTCCCCCAAGGGATCACGGTACGAACGGAAGGCTTTTTGTCGTTCATTGACATCGATGTGGACGAAGCCATCGATGGCGAGCTCGAAGTCACCGCAACGAATGAGTTTGGATCGATATCGACACGTGTGGCCATGGATATTAACTATGCAGCCCTGACGCCACCGGCGCACGCCGCTCTCTATATCGAAGACTACGACAACACGAACGACTTCAACGCCGGGAATGGCGCTGTCGTAAGCAACGGTGAGATCGACCTATCCTATGCCCCGGGCGTCCCCACCGGGTCGCGCCCAACCAACAGGCTGACGGCGCTGGAGGCGGCGATCAATGGAAACAGCAATCCGGCCAATGGCGGCGGCCTCGTCAATGAAAAGCAGGCCTTCACCATTGAAGTGAAGTTCCGTACACCACAGTCGGAATCCATAGGCGATAATTTCGGCTATTATTGGGGCCTCGTCATCGACGACACCGCACTGGGATACATGGAGGGTAATGGTGTTCAGCCGACCTTTATCAACTACAATGTCGTGCCCAACCTACGCGATGAATTGAGGGACGATAACGATCTTCAATACCTCCATTTGGTTCAAAATAATGGAAATGTGAAGCTCTATCTTCGCTCTAGCCTCGTCGCCGATTTAGATCTTCCTAATACGTATGACCCTGCAGGTACGGGTAGTTTCCATGCCATTCGGCCGAGCTACTTCTACGGCGGATCAGGCTTCACGATCATCGATCGCATCACCCATTGGGACTTTGCCATTGATCAACCGCAACTGCGTTATTTGGTGGAGAATGATGGCGCGTAAAATCACAGCCGAAATAGGCATCCTGATGTAGAAGCATGAGGGGTTGCGACTCAAAATGGGTCGCTACCCCTTTTGTCTATGAACAATAAATGCAGGGACGTTTCGCTACAGAAAGCACAAAGAAGCTGAATTTGCCCTCTATGCTTTGAAAAAGGAGTTGCAAATTGTGAGTTCAGTGATTTTCTGAAAGACAAAGTTGAACTGAAAGCCCAACATTGGCTTCTATGAGCTTTACGTCAATTTCGGGCGACGTCTAGCCCTCCGCCTTACTCCCCCCTCAATATCCTCTGCACCGTCGCCACCAAATCCCCTTCCGGCACGGATACTTGCGCAGGTTGGCCGGACCGCCACTCTTCGTTGCTTTCAATCTCGCGGGCGAGCTTTTCGCCCAGCTTGAGGTCCTTCACCGTCACCTCACCGCGGGAGCGTTCGTCCTCTCCCTGAAGAACGGCGATGACCGCACCCCGCTTGTCGGCATATTTGAGTTGCGCCCGCATGCCAGAGCCGCCTAGATAAACATCCGCAGGGATGCCTTCGGCCCGCAAACTTGCCGCCATTTGATGGTAGACTGACATTCTGTCCGCCTCAAGTGCGAGTATGACCACCGGTGAGGCGTCGGTACCCTTTTGGCCCCTTGCCTCCAACGCCGACAGAAGGCGCGAAACGCCCACAGAGCAGCCAACGGCGGGCACTTCCACGCCCTTAAAGCGCTTCACAAGGTCATCATACCGCCCGCCCGAGCCCACAGAGCCGAACTGCACCACCTGGCCGTCATCATTGGTGACATCAAACGTTAGCTCCGCCTCAAAAACGGGCCCGGTATAATAGTCGAGGCCCCGCACAACGGACGGGTCCATCTTTACCCGAGCGCCATAGCCGAGGGCCTCTAGGGTCTCGGCCATTTGCAGCAGCTCGGTGAGACCTTCGTCACCGACCTCTTGGCCTTTGATCAGCTCGCCCATGGCTTTGAGCGTCGCGGCGTTGTCGGCGCCCTGCGCCTCCATAAAGGCAAGGACCATGTCCGCCTGTTCACCGGACAGTTTCGCGCCCTCGGTATAATCACCGCTTTCGTCCTTACGCCCCTCACCAAGGAGGAGGCGAACCCCATCGGCCCCCAGGCGGTCATATTTGTCCATCGCCCGCAAGACGGTACCCGAGGTGCCCCCATCTGCCGTATCGAGACCAATCGTCTGCAACAGGCCTGACATGATCTTGCGGGAGGACACGCGGACGAGGAAATCTTCCATCGGCACGCCTGCGGCACCGACGGCATCAGACAGCATCATCACCGCTTCGGCATCCGCGTGCGGCGCCGGTGCACCAACGCTATCCGCATCGCACTGGGTGAACTCCCTGAACCGACCCGGCCCCGGCTTTTCATTCCGCCAGACCGTGCCGACCTGGTACCGCCGAAACGGTTTCGGCAGACCGTCATAATGCTCCGCCACATATCGCGCGAGGGGCGCCGTCAGGTCATAGCGGAGGCTCATCCACTGTTCATCGTCGTCCTGGAGGCTAAAGACCCCCTGGTTCGGCCGATCCACATCGGGCAGGAATTTGCCAAGCGCGTCGGTGAACTCGAACGCCGGGGTTTCCAGTGGCATAAAGCCGTAGGACGCATACACTTCTGTAATTCGCCGCAGCATCTCCTGCTCGGCAAGGATATCGGCCCCCAACCGGTCGCGGAAACCGCGAGGCTTTCGGGGTTTGGGACGAAAATTCTTCTGCTTTTTAGCCATCGGGCCCCTCTAATCGGTCTTGCGCGGACCTGCAAACCCCTCTGGCTCCGCGCGCGGGGCATGCTAATCCGAGGAGGCTCATTGGACCTTGAAAGGAGCTGCCCCCATGTTTGACGATTTAAAAGGCCGGTCGGCCATTATCACCGGTTCGACCTCCGGCATTGGCCTTCAATTTGCCGAAGGGCTCGCCAGCCTCGGCGTCAATATTATGATGAACGGGTTTGGTGACGCAGAGGAGATCGAAACCAACCGGGCCGGCATCAGCGAATCCCATGGGGTCGATATCTACTATAATGGCGCGGACATGACGAAGCCGGACGAAATTCGCCATCTGATCGATGATGCTGCCAGTAAGTTTGGCGGTATCGATATCCTTATCAACAATGCCGGCATTCAAAAGGTGGCTCCCATTGATGAGTTCGAGGATGCTAAATGGGACGCGATTATTGCGATTAACCTATCCTCAGCCTACCATACCATTAAACACACCCTGCCCCACATGAAGGAAAAGGGGTTTGGCCGGATTATCAACCTCGCCTCGGCCCACGGCCTTGTGGCCTCACCCTTTAAGTCGGCCTATGTGGCGGCCAAGCACGGCATTGTGGGCCTCACCAAGGTCGTGGCGCTTGAGGTGGCCGAACAGGGGATCACCTGCAACGCCGTTTGCCCCGGCTATGTGAAAACCCCCCTAGTCGATGCGCAGATTGCGGATACGGCAAAGGCGCGCGGCATTACCGAAGAAGAAGTCAAAAGCGATGTCCTTCTCAAAGCACAGCCCACGAAGGAGTTCGTCACCTACGAAAATCTGAACGGCATTATCGCTTATCTGTGTTCGAATGCGGGCTCGGGCGCGACGGGCACCAGCTTCTCAATTGACGGCGGGTGGACGGCCCAGTGACCAACCCCAAACCGATCAACCTCGCCCTCCAAGGGGGCGGGGCCCATGGCGCCTATGCCTGGGGCGTGGCCGATAAATTGTTAGAAGACGGACGGGTCAGCATCGCCGCGATCACCGCAACGTCCGCAGGGGCAATGAATGCCGCCGTCATCGCCTACGGTATGCAACTTAACGGTCCAGCGGGCGCCCGCACGAACCTTGAAGAATATTGGCACGCGGTTTCGCGCATCAAACAGAGCTTTGGCATGTTCGATGTGAAGATGTTCGACCAAATCCCCTATTTCACCCATGTCGAACGAATGGTGTCGCAAATGATGTTAGAAGCCGCTAGCCTCACTGCCTCGCCCTATCAATTCAATCCGCTCGGTATTAATCCGCTAAAGGATGTTCTAGAAGAAGTTATCGACTTTCGAGCGCTGAATGGCTGCCAAGCGGTGGATCTCTTCATCAGTGCAACGAATGTGAAAACCGGTAAGGTGAAGGTTTTTGCGAAAGAGGATTTACGGGTTGAGCACCTCCTCGCCTCCGCCTGCCTGCCGCAACTGTTCCAAGCCGTGGAAATAGATGGCGAGCATTATTGGGATGGCGGGTTTATGGGTAACCCAAGCCTATGGCCGCTCTTCTACGAGACGAAGGTCCAAGACCTGCTGGTTGTGCATATCAATCCTATTGAACGGGACGAAGTGCCTCGCACCCCGAGTGAAATCAGTAATCGGATGAATGAAATATCCTTCAACTCATCCCTTTTGAAAGAAATGCGCGCTATCGCGTTCGTGCAAAAGCTACTCGATGAGGGATGGTTGAATAAGTCGCACCAGGGTGCACTGTCCAACATTCGCTTCCACTCTATCAGGGCCGATGTCATGATGCGCGACCTCAGCCTTGCATCGAAATACGACACGGATTGGGACTTTCTATGCGATCTTAAAGACCGGGGCCGCGAAGCAGCAACCCAGTGGCTAGCGCGTCACCTTGATGAAGTGGGTGTACAGAGTTCTGTGAATTTGAAGGAAGAATTTTTGGATTTGTGAGGGCCCTGCTGGCCCCCAAATATTGTCATCCCGGTTTGCGCGACCGCGCAAGACCGGGATCCACGGGTCGGAGATGTGGGGATCTATCTCCATTATCGAGGTCCAAGCTTATGGATCCCGGACAACGCCTATGGCGTTTCCGGGATGACAGGTGTCAACCTCTCTCCATCGTCTCTTGAAACTTTACCGGCGCACCGATGGGAGATCCGAGCACCTCATCCTCCCACATAACCCGCTGCCCGCGGATAATGGTGCCGATGGGCCAGCCTTTGGTTTCCATCCCATCGAAGGGTGTCCAGCCGGAGATATTGGCCATCCATTCATGGGTGATCGTCCGCTGGGCGTTCAAATCCACCACGGTGATATCGGCGTCATACCCCACCGCCAGGCGGCCTTTGCCCGCAATCCCGAACACCCGGTTTGCCCCGTGGGAGGTGAGATCCACGAACCGTTCGAGGGTCAGACGCCCCTCAGCCACATGGGTGAGAAGAAGCGGTACCAGGGTCTGCACCCCCGGCATGCCGGACGGGGACTGAGGATAGGGCTTTGCCTTTTCTTCTTTCGTGTGCGGCGCGTGGTCGGATCCAATCACGTCGAAGATACCCGCCGCAACCCCGGCCCAAAGGCCCTGGCGATGAGCGGCATCCCGCACCGGCGGGTTCATCTGCGCAAAGCCCTTAAGCCGTTCATAAACTTCCGGGCCCTCAAGCGTCAGATGCTGGGGCGTCACCTCTGCTGTCGCAATATCTTTATTCGCGGCCAGCATGGGCACCTCATCCGCCGTCGAAATATGCAAGATGTGGATGCGGCGGCCGGTTTCGCGGGCAATCTTCAACAGCCGCTCGGTACATTTCCGCGCGGCCTCCGCCGAGCGGACCTCGGGGTGAGAAGTCCAATCCCCTTCCCGCGCGAGGCCGGCATTCGCCCGTAGAATTTCTTCGTCTTCGGAGTGAATGGCGACCCGACGACGCCCATGGGAAAGGACGTCACGCACCCCATCATCGTCAGGCACCAGCAAGTCACCGGTGGAGGCCCCCATAAAGATCTTTACACCGCAAATACCAGGCAAGAGCTCCAACTCCGCCAACACCTCCGCGTTGCCATGGGTGGCCCCCACGTAAAACGCATGATCGCACCACATGCGCCCCGCCGCGCGAGTGAGTTTGTCGTTGATCGCCTCTTCGGTGATCGTGAGCGGCTTTGTGTTCGGCATTTCGAAAACCGCCGTAACGCCACCCTTGACCGCGCCCAAAGATCCGGCCGCCAAATCCTCCTTATGCATTGCACCGGGCTCACGGAAATGCACCTGGGTATCGATAACGCCAGGTAAGACGTGGAGGCCAGAGCAATCGACCACCTCCCCCGCACTGGCGGCGCCAAGGTCACCAACCGCAGCGATACGGCCATCTTTTACCCCCACATCGCGGAGACCACGACCATCATGGTTCACCACCGTGCCGCCCTTAAGGAGAAGATCGTAAGTTTCAGCCATGGCGTGGGGATCCTTTCAAAGGTGCAGATAGTGCGGTGTCAAGAATAGGTCTCAACTACCGCGCCGCGGGACATTGCGAAAGGAAATTCGGCTTTTTACGGCGTTAGTCGGTGCAGCGACCCCGCTCTTCCACCACCAGGGCGGGATCAAGGAGACGGTCACGCCATTTCAGCGACCAGTGAAGGTGTGGGCCCGTCGAGCGCCCAGTACTGCCGATGGCGCCAATCACTTGGCCTTTCTCCACCAGTTCGCCGGGCTCCACATCAACCCGAGACAGGTGCATGAGCGCGCTCTCCAGCATTTGGCCATGATCGAGGAAGATCAGACCGCCCTCAAAGAACATGTCATCCTCGGCAAGGCGGACATAGCCCAGCGCAGGCGCCAGGACATCCTCCCCCACATAATCGGAAGGGTCCATGCCGTCCGGCGCCGCCACATCGACACCAGAGTGATAGCGGCGCGGCTCGCCGTTCACGATGCGGCGATACCCAAAGGGGCTTGAGATACACCCGTCCGCCGGCCACTCAAATCCGTCCGTCCAATAGGCGAGGACCGCCCGCTGCGCGCGCGCATCATCCTTTTTCTTTTTGTCGGCGCGGATCTTATCAAGGCCTTCTTTTTTATACGGATTAACCTTGTTGGTATCCGTGATGGTGATTCTGCTTTCCAACCATGTGCGGGGCTCAATTTTGAGCGCTTGCTCGTCTCGACCACCGCCTGGGATCTCAATCGCCAGGATCGCTGTTGGGCCGTGGTCACGACCAAAACCGATAAGGAAATTCCCCTCCTCATCAACACCAACACGCTCACCGTCGAGGGTCACCCGCGCGCCTGGTTCGGTTTTACCGGTCACCATGCCGCCCTGGCTGAAGACACCATCTAGGCGAACCGGAATGGTCTCAAGTCCCGCCTCGGCGGCGTCCGCCACCGCATCAAGCTCATCAGAAACCTCGCCCGCTGCTAGAGCGGCGCGGGTCTCCTCCAATGCATCTGATTTCGAGGGCGAAAGGCTTGGCACCGGGGGCTGAGCCATCGCCTGGCATCCCAAAAGACAAAAGGTTGCAGCTGACACCGCCGCGAGAGAGATGGTACGGGTCAAAACGCGTCTCCGTTTTCCTTTGCCTGTTCATAGGCCGATAGCGCAGCCGCGGCATTTCCATAAGGTTCCTGCCGATCTACGCTCCAATAGCGCAAATCCTCAAGCAAGATGTGTTCCCCCGTGACGGCACACACCACAAAGTGGCCGGGTTCGACCACTTCATAGTCCGCATCAAGGAAATGCAACACCGCTTCTCGGCCTAGCCCACTCGTCACATTGTTCATAATGACAAGTATAAAGCTCAGCGCCGAAGACGCCAGTCAGAAGAAGGCTTTTGAAGCGGGAAAAAGGGCAGTCCCTTACGGCGCTAGTGCATCGACCCACCCAAATTGACTTCCAATTTGGGTGGAAAGTTGATGCATAATCAAAGGTCTAGTCCTTTGCCGTCCCTATCAAAATAGATCATGCAAAGGACTAGAGCCCGCGCTACCAGATAGTGCCAGTTAGCTCAGCGCCAGCACCATCAACAGGCCAATCACAGTCCCAATCCCGAAAGACATGCATAGGCTACGATATAGAAGCATAAGGGCCCCGCTCCCGATAAAATTCCCGTGGTCACCCCGCGCCAGGAATGGCTTGCGCCCAACATGTTGCGAAAACATGGACCAGGACAGCGCAGTTTTTATCGAGTTTATTTCAATCTCAGCCACGGGCTGGGCGGTCGGCGCCCCGGCCATTCGCAAAAAGACCGTGCTCCAGGAGAGGCATTGGGTCGGTGATGTCTCAAAGAGTCTTCGTTTTTTTCGCGTGAGCCGACTTTCTGTGATCCATTACGATAGCTCGGCGCGATAATGCCACGGCAGTTGGTGAACGCCAAAACGGCGGAGTGGCAGCCACTCCGCCATTCATTTGATTTAGCTGGCACCCGTATCAAACGGGCGGGAAACTAAAATCTGTAGGCCGCAGACAGGCGCCATGCGGATGGCTTCCCAGGACGAACACCGTTGGGGCTGCCGTTGAAGGTGACATCGTAATATTCTTCGTCGAAGATGTTCGATCCAGACGCCAACAACTCAACATTCTCAAATCCGTTGTAGAAGATCTGAACATCAAGGGTTTGATAGCTGTCTTGAGTGAACCGGTTGCTGACATTCGCCTCACGCTCACCGACATATCGGTAACCCGTGCCAAATCCGAGACCTGCGAACTTTCCGCTTTGAATTTCATAGGTGGTGAAAATCGAACCGGAATGCTCAGGCACCCGTGGCGGCTTCAGACCGAGATCCTCATCCGTCTCCGCATCAACATAGCCATATTGCGCGATAACGTTCCAGCCGTCGGCAACCTCACCCACAATATCAAGGTCGAAGCCCTGGCTGGTTTGCTCAGGCTGAACAATAATCGTACCCGGATTATCATCATCCTCAAGCGCAATATTGGTCTTTGTAATGTGATAGATAGCCGACGTCACACTAAGGCGATTATCAAAGAACAGCCCCTTCACACCAATCTCGAACTGCTCACCCTCGGAAGGATCTAGAGAAACAGTCGGAGCAGTTTGAGCCTCAAAAGAGCGACTGTAATTGAAGTAGGTGTTGATATTGTCAGTCGCCGCGAACACCAAACCAACCGTGGGTGTGAATGCTTCTTCCTCGGCGCGCTCAGGGAGAACAAATACAGAGGGCACCAAATCACTGATCCCGAATGACGTATCCGCACACTCACCTGTTGCACCGGCAAGAACATCGCTGCGATCACACTCAAACCTAGTGGTTACACTTTCTTGGTCACTGAAGCGACCACCCAATAGTACGCTAAACCGGTCAGTCAGATTTAGGTAAACCTGTGCTGCGATCGACGTTGTGTCCGCCTCCGTCACATTATAGTCGTCAAGCGGCGCATCGCCACGACCTGTGGCATCTTCAGACTGGTAGACAGGGTTGAAAATGTTGAACGGATCAAGGTTCACGCGAACCCGGTTTACGTCATCTTCGTTCACGTCAAAGTGCTGTACGCCAACATAGAATGTGTGCTCCTGGCCGAACCATTCAAAGTCACCGACGAGGTTAACCTCATAGTTTGACAGTTCGGTGAGACCTTCACGGTCTTCTCGGCGACGTTGACCAACCGTTTGCGATCCATTGACGGTTGGACCATTCGCTTGAGCGAAGAGGTTATACCGCTCAACCTCTTGATAATCGTAGATCGCATTCAGCGTCCAACGGTCAGTCAGCGCATAAGAAGCTTCAAGGCCGTAATTGATAAAGTCAGCCTTCGTTGAGTTCCATGGTTGACCGTAGAAAGTCGACCGGGGCACATCAGGATTGGTGAAGGTGGGCTCTGCTGTCGTGGTGTTCACATCAACAACCCCGCCCACATCAAATCGAGCATCTCGGGTCTGATTAATATACTTCGCGGCAAAAGAGAGCTTATCGGTTGCCTGCCAATCGAGGGAACCACCGAACACGATCACTTCATCTTCAACGAAATCAACGAAATTCTCGCTGTCCTCATACGCAGCAATCACCCGGTAGAGAAGATCCTCATTACCAGCCACAGCGCCCGTTGAATCAAACTCAAAGCGGTATTGGTTCCACTTGCCAATTTGGGCTTTGACCTTAGTGCCACCGCCAGCATCGGGCCGCTTCGTGACAAGGTTGATTGTACCGCCGGGCTGGATTTCACCATAGTTTACAGCAACCGGCCCTTTGATGATATCGATACGGTCAATCAATGCACGATCTGGTAGGAAAAAGTTCGATGACCGATAATTATCAACGTTGATGGAGCCCTCGACACCGCCTTCAAACCCGCGATAATTGTACTGCGGCTGGGAGAAGTTCCGCCCACCGAAGGACACACCACTTACAAGGCTTAGCGCCTCACCCACATCACCAATATTCGCAAGTTCCAGAAGGTCTTCTGTCAGCACCGCAACAGAGGCCGGGGTATCCTCCAAGGGAATGTCAAACCGCGCCACGGACGAGGTATCTTTTGGCAAGAAAGAGCGGGCGATCCCTTCTACGACAATCACATCGATAGCTGGATCATCGGCCTCTTGTGCCACCGCGCCGGTGGAAAGGGCGCTGGCTGCCATAAGGGCGGCCGCCACGGCAGGGCTATACCGCAGGGCGCGACGTGTATGAGATATGGGTTGGTTATGCATTGTGTTCTCCCTTAGAACGCGGGGCTATTTCGCCGCTGGGAGCCCAACCTCCCGTCGCGACGCGGTTTTTACGCTCCATTTTGGTAGAGGGGGAAATAATAGAAATCAATTCTATTTAGAGCCAGCTTCTAAATAGAACCTAGTTTCATTCTGCATGTGACCTATGAGCATCACTTTAGAGCGCATCGCGGATAAGTGGTTCCGGTTATCCGCGTAAGATGCGCGACAAAACAATAATTTACGGTGGCTTCGCGATTCCAGAGGAACGCGAACCGCTGTAGCGTAGCAAAAATGCCCCACGCTTATGTTCGCAGGCTGCTAACAGCCTGACACTCCAGAGCGCTTTCAAGGCAATCGCAGTTACGGAGAAAGTGGGCTCAAGCGCTCAAAGTAAAAATGCTAAAGCCATTCATGGCTTTGATTGAACTACAACGGCTCGATTATCGGGGTTTTGATAGAATGAGCCCGGCGCGCTGCGCTCATTCACTGATGAATTGGGGGACACCCCTCAGCCGGCGAGGGTCAGCACTCGACAACGTTAACGGCGAGCCCCCCCTCGGAAGTCTCTTTATATTTGGAGTTCATATCGACCCCTGTCTGACGCATCGTCTCGATAACTTGATCGAGGCTCACTTTGGGGGTGCCTTCACACTGTAAGGCCAGACGAGCGGCGTTCACCGCCTTCACGGCGCCAATAGCATTCCGTTCAATACACGGAATTTGAACCAGGCCGCCCACGGGGTCGCAAGTGAGCCCTAAATTATGCTCCATCCCAATCTCAGCAGCACGCGCCACTTGAACAGGCGTGCCGCCCCACACCGCGGCAAGCCCAGCTGCCGCCATGGAACAGGCTACGCCGACCTCCCCTTGGCAGCCCATCTCGGCCCCAGAAATCGAGGCCCGCTCCTTATAAAGCATCGCGATCCCGCCTGCGGTGAGGAGGAAGGTATGCACCTGCCGGGTTTTGGTCCATCCCTCATCGGAACAATAGAACTTCAAAACCGCCGGGATAATACCCGCCGCGCCATTGGTCGGGCTCGTCACCACCTGTCCGCCTGCGGCGTTTTCTTCGTTCACCGCCATGGCATAGACATTCAACCAGTCAAATAGGCTCTCCCGCTCATTCGGCACCGCCCTTGTGAGCTTCTCGTACAGCGCAGGCGCCCGACGGGTGACCTCTAACCCTCCGGGCAGTACGCCATTGGTGCAAAGCCCCCGACCGATACAGGCCGCCATAGCGGCCCAAATAGCGTCGAGCCCTTCGAGGGTTGCCGGGCGGGGTCTAAATTTATCCTCATTAGACAAGACAATATCAGAGATATCCTGCCCTTTGGCATCGCAATGAGCCAACAATTCCTCTGCAGAGGAAAACCGATTTGCCGGTTTGGGGCCGCTTGCCACATCCTCCCGCCCCATTTCATCATTGCGGCGAATAAATCCACCACCAACGGAATAATAGGTTTGGTTGAATAGAACCTCGCCTTCCTCATCCACCAACGAAAGAACCATCCCATTCGGGTGAGCGTTTGGATTAGCTCCCGGTGGGGCAAAGCGAATGTGTTTTGTCGCTTGAAAGGGCACAACCTGATCACCGAGGAGAGTAATCTTACCGCTCTTTTCAATGGCCGCCAGAGTGGGCTCCACCGTCGCGGTGTCGATGGTCCGCGCGTCTTCTCCTAATAGTCCCAGGATGATCGCCCGATCCGTTGCGTGACCAATCCCCGTTAGGGCCAAGGAGCCATAAAGATCCGCATAAACCTCTTTGGCGACGGCGAGACGGCCTGCCGCCTTCGCCTCCTGCAAAAAGCGGCGAGCAATATTCATGGGCCCAAGGGTATGGGAGCTTGAGGGGCCAATCCCGATCTTAAAAATATCAAGAACACTGAGCATAACGCAGCCTATCTTCTAAGTCAGGTTGGGGCCGAATCCCTCTACCGTCTCGGGATCCACGCCCTTTGCTCTGAATAGGCCCTCCACCGCCTTTGCGCCCTGCACCGCTAAAGCAGGGTCGAACGCCTTGCAAACAATGGCGAGACGACCGGACGTCCCAGACTTGCCGGGATAGCTGCCGATTTTAAGGCCTTTTATAGCGCTTTCGACCGCCTTTAATCCCTCGGCAATGGTACTTTCACCGCCAGCGCCAATGACAGTATACACTGTATAGGTCGGCCCTCGCTGTATCTCTTGATCTGCTGCGGCCAACATCGCCTCAAAAATGGCGGGCACACCAGCCATGACATAGACATTCTCAATAGCAAAGCCGGGTGCCCCCGAAATGCTATTGGCGATCAGCCGCGCCCCTGACGGTACCCGCGCCATGCGCCGACGACTGTCGGTGACCTCCTCCCCCTTTTTCGCATACCACTCTTCTAAAATGGCTAAGCTGTCTTCCCGCTCGGCCACCGGCACGCCAAACGCAGTTCCGATGGCGTCCGCCGTGATATCATCATGGGTCGGACCGATGCCGCCAGAAGTAAAGACGATATCCGCCCGCCGGCGCAATGCGTTCACCGCCTCGACAATGGCTTCCTCCTCATCGGCAACAAACCGGACCTCCTGCAAGGCCACCCCCCGTTCCTCAAGCCAACCGGCCAGATAATACACATTGGCGTCGCGCGTGCGGCCATTGAGAAGCTCATCGCCAATAGCGACCATGGCGGCCGTTGGACGGGAAGAGGCGGTATCGTGGGAAGGAGAAACGTCTGTCATCCGGGGGCTATAGCCAAGGCCGCGCCATGGGGAAAGTGGGGGGAAAGTGCTGGGCCATCGGTCGTATAGACAGGCTGGTCAAGCGCCCCTAGGCCTCCCTGATGCAATTCGACCCTATTTTTGAACCCGCCACCCTCCTCCGCCGATACAAACGCTTTTTAGCCGACGTGGTTTTGAGCGACGGCACGGAAACCACCGTACACTGCCCGAACCCAGGGGCGATGTTAGGGGTGGCGCCGGAGGGCGCACGGTGCTGGGTCAGCCGATCGCCAAATAAGAACCGCAAACTGCCCCTCACCCTCGAAATTGTTGAGTGCCCCGGCCCAACCGGCCCAGCCCTTGTCGGCATCACCACCAACACGCCGAACACGCTGGCGGTGGAAGCCATCACGAGCGGCCTCATTGCGGAGCTCCCAAGCGATGCACCGCTTAGGCGCGAGGTGCGCTATGGCGAGGAGAAATCCCGCATTGATATCCTCTTAGAAACGCCGAACCCCACCTATGTGGAGGTCAAGAACTGCCACCTGCTTCGACGGGACGATGGCGTGACCGAGTTTCCCGACTGCGTCACTGCTCGAGGCCTTAAGCATCTCCGTGAACTGATGGGTGTTGCGGCCGCGGGTAACCGCGCTGTCCTCCTGTTCATTGTTCAGCGGGAGGATGCCGTCGCTCTTGCCCCAGCGGATGATTTGGATCCCGCCTATGGCAAGGGCCTCCGCACAGCGGCGGAGGCAGGTGTAGAGATCTTGGCCTATCGCTGCGCTATCGCGCCAGAAGCAATCACCGTACGGACAGCAATCCCGGTTAAGCTAACTGAAATGTAATCGCCAAAGAGCGAATTAATTCGACCGAAAGAATATTGACAACTAGATAAATGCCATTGCAGGCTCTCCCCGAACCATGCCGCTAGGTCGTTCAGGCGAACCTATGCGGATGATCATGACCGTTGGACACTAGTCCTTTGCATCACTTATTTTGATAGGAACGGCAAAGGACTAGACCTTTGATTATGCATCAACTTTCCACCCAAATTGGAAGTCAATTTGAGTGG
>ERZ1740067.940-NODE-940-length-21572-cov-6.139982_pt1 | contig 21572 bp, 16 predicted proteins | sample MGYA00581736_ERZ1740067 | MGnify/ENA primary metagenome ERZ1740067 (study PRJEB43018, sample SAMN04849236) | marine metagenome | isolation source: floating plastic debris | place: Pacific Ocean | collected 2008-08-27 | study: EMG produced TPA metagenomics assembly... | reverse complement strand
GGGGCCTGTTTTGCCAACATTTTTGGTTTTTGTTTTTTTTTCTGGCTCTGTTGGCTAGTCGGTTTTCCTCGTGTCGTGGGTTTTACCCGCTCCGCGCTTGCCCTTTTCGCCGGTCTTCTTTTTCTCTTTCCGCTCGGGCTTTTGGGCCGTGTGGCAGTCGGGGACGGGATCGGTCCGATCCTTGACGCGCTCGACAGCCGGTCCGTGCCGCGTGCGCTGTGGAACTCGCTTGAAAGCGCAGCGCTTTCGTCTGTTCTTGCGTTGGCGACCGGCACCCTTGCCGCGCTGATCTTGGGGCTGACCGATGTCCGCTCGAAAGGGTTGTTCACCTTTCTATTGCTCATCCCGATGATGATCCCGCCGCATGTTACCGCGATTGCATGGATCCAAGCGCTTGGACCATCTTCTCCGCTTTTGCAGTCGCTTGGGATCGCGCCAGAGCTTGGCGCGACCCATCCGCTTTATTCGCGTGAGGGGGTCATTCTACTGTTGGGGTTGCAACACGCTCCACTGGTTTTCCTCGTCGTGTTAGCGGCATTGCGCAGCTTGCCGCGCGAGATGTCGGATGCAGCGCGCGTCGCCGGGGCGCATCCCACGTTGCTGATGCGCCGCATCATTCTGCCGCTTTTGCTGCCTTCGCTGATCGCCGCGTATGCGCTGGCGTTCGTCTCTGCGTTGGGTAACTTTGGTATCCCGGCGCTGCTGGGTATTCCGGCACGCTACACCACGTTGCCGGTGTTGATTTGGCAACGGTTGGCCAGCTTCGGGCCGTCTGTTCTGACCGATATGGCGGTGATTGCCAGTCTTGTTGCTGTCATCGCCGTCATGGCAGTCGCCTTGCAAATGTGGCTGTCATCGCGTCAGCGCAATGCCCTGATCGGTCCGCCCCAGCCCTCGCTTGATATCCGGCTTGGCCGCGTGCGCCCTTTGGTGGAGGCCGCTCTGGTTCTGGTTCTGCTGGCCACGCTCATTTTGCCAGTGACAGCACTTTTTGCAACTGCGCTTGTGCCCACATACGGCGTGCCTTTGACGCGCGAGACGATCACATTTGGCAATTTCGACGAGATACTCTTTCGGCAAAGCGTGACGGCGCGCGCCTTCTTCAACTCAACCCTCGTCGCCGGTACGGCCGCCGTAATCATCGCTGTACTGGCGACGTTGGTTGCGCGGTTTGCCACCGCGCGGCAGCAATCCTTGCGCCGCGTTGGCACCGGAATGACTGCCCTGGCCGAGATGACCTACGCGATCCCCGGTCTTGTCATTTCGGTGGCGTTCATTCTAGCGTTCATCAAGCCTTTGCCGCTGATCAACGTGTCGATCTACAACACGCTTACGATCATCCTTCTGGCCTATCTTTGCGCGTTCTTTTCGATCGCGTTGAAGCCTGTCAGCGCCGCATATCTGCAACTTGATCCCGCATTGGATGAAGCCGCCCGTGTTGCTGGTGCGGGTTTTGGCCGCCGTTTGCGCCGGATCACCTTGCCGCTGATCGCACCTGCTGCCGCGTCCGGTGCGATCCTTGTTTTTCTGACGGCATATAACGAGGTCACGGTCTCTGCTCTTTTATGGTCCAGCGGAACCGAGACGGTCGGCACAACGATCTTCAACTATGAGGATGGCGGCTACACCACGCTGGCGTCTGCTATGGCTGCTGTGACTGTGATCGCCACAATCGTGCTGATGCTGGTGCTCGATTGGATGGGACGCCGCGCACCGCTGGGTGTTGTTCCCTGGCGGATTTAGCTGGGCAAAACCCAGCCGCCAGTGAATGTCAGATGCAACAGCGTGCCGATCTGAACGGGCTGCGGTAGATCCAGTTTCACATCGCCCTCAAGCCAGTCGCCGTGTGCTGTGGCTTCCCAGTGACTGCCACGGTAATGCACGGCGGTGACGCGGCATGGCCAGCCGGCTGCGCTGGTCTGAATATGCGCAGGCCGGACAAAAAGGGTCCGGTCGCCATCAACGCCCCCTTCAACCGGAACGGCCTGTCCGCAAATCTGGGCAGCGCCATCCCGCACCGTCGCTTTCAGCAACGTCCCACGCCCGATAAAGCGCGCGACGGTTTCGTTCGACGGTCGGGCGTAAATGTCTTGTGGTGCTCCGATCTGAAGAATGCGTCCGGCGTCCATCACGGCCATGACGTCCGCCAGTGCCATCGCCTCGCGCTGGTCATGGGTGATGAACAGCGTTGTGACGCCCGAGCTGTCATGGAACGCGCGCAACTCGGATTCCATCGTCTCTCGAAGATGGGGGTCAAGGTTTGCCAGCGGCTCGTCCATCAGGATCGTACGCGCTTCACCAGCCAGACACCGGGCCAAAGCCACGCGCTGCCGTTGCCCGCCCGACAAGGCTTCCGGACGCCGTTCCGCGAATTGCGTAAGCGCGACGGTGCCCAGATGTGCCGCAGCACGGCTGCGGGCATCGTCCTTGGTGAAGCCTTGGGCTTGGTAAGGAAACGCCACGTTTTCCGCTACGGTCAGATGCGGCCAAAGCGCATAGGATTGGAACACAACGCCGACGCGCCGCTTTTCTGGCGGAACGAAAAGATTGGTATCCGCAACAGGAACCCCGTCCAGTGTGATCCGACCTGTGTCTGGCGTTTCAAGCCCGGAAATCAGTCGCAACAGGGTGCTTTTGCCACATCCGGACGGGCCGACGACGCAAAAGAGTTTGTTGTTTGGCACCTCGAACGAGACATCGCTGACGGCGTGATGACTGCCAAACGTCTTGGTCAGGTTTGCGACAGAAATGCTCATTCATAGACCCCTAAGCCTGGCGGCAATCGGACAAGTTTTAGGGCGTGCATATAACATCTGGAAGACGTTTTAATCGTGATTTGCGGTAATGACTGATGCGCGGCCGCTATCGGCGGAAGAGATTGTTCAGTACGCCAAGAAAGGTCGCCAGAAGGCTCAGTAAAGTCGCGATACCAATGGCCAGTGGGTCGTTCGCGATGCGTTGCGACCAGTTTGGTTCGATGTAGGACGGATTTGCCCGCGCCCGCTCAAGGCGTAGGCGGCTCAGGCTTTCGGGAGAGGTTGCAATCACGCGAAACGGAGCTGTGCCGTCGCCACGTGGCTCATCGAAGGTTAAGAAGGCGTAAGACGATATTCGGTCTTCGCCTCCCGCGGGTTCAATCGCCACGGCATCCCCCATCGCAAAGCTGCCGCTGTCCACCAATAATGCATTGGATCTAAAAAACGGTTTCTCGCGCGTCTCGTAGCGGCCTTTCTGAAGCATCTTAAGCGTGCCGTGTTCAGCGGTTTGGCCCAGCACAAGATCGCCTGACAGACCAAGCCCGCCATTCAGATCAAGGCTTCGTCCGGGGATACGCAGAAGGCTTTCAGCGGTCGCGGAAACTCCGTTGATTTCAATGCTCTGCTCGGCTTCGAGACGTATCAGAATTTCCAGCATCCGGTTTGGGCCGCTGCGTAATAGCAGCGTCACATTGTCGGGCCAATCGAGTTCGACATTCTCCAGCGCATGACGGACAAACAGACCTGCGCACTCGTTACGTTCGAGCGTGCGATTACCATCGGTCTCTTCGCGCGCTCCGGGAACGCATAACGTTGCTTCGCTGATGTCCCAAACGATCTGTGTGTCGAGGTCGGTTGTCACCTCAAGATAGTCTGTCGTAACATCAAGAAAGAACGACTTTGGACGCGGCCAGCAATAATAAAGTGCAACCGCCACAAAAAGCAGCAGCACCACGCCCGAGATCATTCCGGGCAGCCCTGCGCCTTGTCCGATCAGTCGAAGCGGGACACTGAGTGCCGAAATCACCCAAGGGCGCTCGATCCGTTTTTGCGGCTTTGGGGGCGGGGGGCTGTCTGTCACGGATTACTGTGCCAGCGCTGGGAAGAGCTCGATCGTGGCCGTTCTTTCGGGAGAGGCGCGACCAAAGCGGAACCGTTGGAGAGAGATGGCAAGTTCGGCGCCTTGTGTGCCGGGGACAGTAAATGTGCATTGATAATTAAAGCCTACACCGCGTTCTTTGGTTGGCGCACATTCCATCGGGATCTCTTGAGCGTCCTTCGGCGTGGCTGTCCCGATCACTGTATCCGACCGACCTGCGTTGACGTTCAGAACCAGCTCTAGCGCACCGCCGTCTGCGCCATCGGGCTGCTCCAAAGCGTTCCAATGCACAGGAACAAAGGTGCCGGACACGGTATCGCAATCCCCCTTATGAAGTGCCACGCCGCTGTTGGAGCCGTCGATCTGCTCAACATGGTCGGGATGATCCGTTGGGTAGACAAATTCAGCCAGCCCACCTTTCCAGTTCGCTGGCATCTGGTATGCATAGAGCGCTGTATAGCGCCCTTGTTCGCCAGTGACCCGCACGCAGACCGCTTCGTCAGCCCAATTGCCCGGTACATAACTGTAAAGTTTCGGAAGGTCCGGCGCGCGTTGGGCGCTGGTGTGAATACCCACCAGCCAGTTGCCGGAAATCAGAGAATCGGGGCGCATCTGCTCGTCAATCCGTTCGACCGGATCAAGCGTGGCGAGTGGTTCGGCAAGAGCCGTGCTGGCGAGAAAGCAGGCAAAAAAGGCGGTGCCGAGGCGGGTAAAGGCGTTCTGATAAAACATAATTCGTTTGAATGGCTGAATGTGCAATACTTCCGAGTATAGACAAAAATCACTGGTTTTGCACGTGTCGAAATTGATTATACCTCTTCTCTTTCTGGTTTTGGGGCTGGTGATAACGCCCCATCCCAGCCACGCCACACAGATTGCATTGGTCGATCAGGATGTCGGCCACGCCTTGCTTTTTCGCCACCGTGGTAATTGTTACGCGTTGTTGCCGTCCCATGTTGCTGAGCGCGACAACTTCTCGCTGCAAATGCCGCTTCAAAACCTGATCGGGGCAGGCACCGTCTTTCTACGAGACGAGGCAACCGACCTGGCACTCGCGTTTGTGGAGGGCGATGTCATCCAGCGTTGTCTGGATGAATGGAGCCGGTTTCAGGGGGACCTTACCGACCTGCTCGATAAGCAGAAAAGCGGGGAAATCCTGCGCCTTAGCCCCGAAGGTGTTCAGGACCGCACCGCTGCGGATGTCTATGTTGTCACGCCTGATATCGTGGCTGCGCGGACCAGTGATGCGCTTGCGCTGGGCGAGATCCAGAAAGGCTCAAGCGGCTCCGTGCTTGAGATCGGTGGCCGCGTCATCGGCATCGCCCAACGCGCCCCCAGCGGGTCTGAGGCTGTGTTCTACCGCATGGACGAGATTGCCCGACGCCTTGGAAGTGAGCTGTCGCTGGCCACCCTTGGGAGCGGCGCGCAGCAAGGCGGATTTCGCGTGACGGGCTGGTCCGGTAAAACCGATAATTCGCTGCCTGATGAGGCCGGGCAGGGTCTGCTGGACCGTGCATTTGTCGCCGCGTGGGATGGCAAGCCCCAGCAGATCGACATTACCTTGCATCCGTCTGAACCCGTCCCGCTGAACCGGATCATTCTGGGCAGCACTGTTGGTGGACGCGAGACGCAAAGCCCGCCAAAAACCATTTCACTTCAAGTCGATGCAGGATCGCCCGAAAGCCCATTCTGGCGCAGCATCGGCATTCAGGACATGTCGCCCAAGGGTGAGCTGACCCTGGACACAGGCGGTATCTTTGTGCGCCGCGTGCGGCTGACAATGAATTCTGTCTGGTTTGCGGACCGGCCTCTGGTGCGGCTTGACCGGCTGGAAGTCGAATAGCTTATTCCTTGAGGTCTATCGCGGCGTTTGCCTTGCCGCCTTGCGAAAAGATTGTGCCTCTTAGCACGCCATCCGCACCCAACGTCAAAGATGCCTGTGCGGCGAGAGTCCGTCCGCCGCCATTCACAAACTGAACGGTGGTCCCTGACACCCGGAGCTGGCAACTGTTAACTCTGTTCTGAAGCCAGCATTCCTCGTTTTTCTCGCCGATGGGGAAGATATAATTCCCGACGCGCCCGTCATGGGTGCCACCCACGGTGCCGACCCACTGAAAAACGGCCGCAGAATCCTCTCCGGTCGACGTCACCTCCACCCGCAAGTTCCCACCTGCCTCAAAGATCGCCAAGATCGCTGAGTTTCGCAGCACGGGGTTTGTCGAAAACAATGCATGCTCTTTGGCAATCCGCACCAATGCAGGATCTTTTGACTTCAGCAGCAATCGCACCGCTTCATATTGCACCCGTGGATCGGGGTTTTGCAGCGTCTGCTGATACTGCGCAATGCGGTTTGCACCCGCCATCACCTGCGCTTGAAAGTCCTCAAGTGACATCTCATTTTGTGCGTTCGACGGTGCAGCTGCACCCCATGCCAGAATGCCCAAAATTCCCGCAATCCCAATTCTTCTAGTGTATTTTAACACGTTTCGCCCTTCCCAAGAGTGCCACGCAGGCTTGAAATAATGTCCTTAATATTCAATCATCGTGAGATATTATGCGCTTGGGATCAAGCGGCCACATTTGTATCGGGGGATTTCAATGGGGCGATGCGCTCGTATTTTTCGCAAGGCCCGTTTGGGTATTATGGCAGCCTTTGTGGGCGCACTGGCCTGCATCGTCACCGCCTCTGAGGGTGCCGCTCAACAAGCCGCGCCGGATCAGACGCAAGCCGCCTTCGTGAACTTCCTCATGCAAGGCGACTACACCAACGCGAACTTCTACCTGCAAAACGGTCTGATCAATCCCGAGACCCTGAACACCGGTCAGGTCTTCTATGACATCGTCCACGCGCGCTATTGGAACGCCATGCAGGGCCCAAGTCAGCCGGTGGCGGTGCTCCATGAATATCTAAGCAAACTCAGCGCGTTCGACATCAACAGCCCAATGAGCTGCCACAAAAATCGCGTCCGTGTAGAGGTGAAATGTACGTTTGTGAATGATCTGGCTGCGTCAAAATCGGCCACGACCCTCGCGTTCTTTGCCGATCTTGGCCTCGATCTTAACAAGGCGTTTCCCAAGCGCTCTTCGGCGACCTATGACGTGATCAGCCGCTTGGGCACGGAATTCACTCTCGCCGATATTCAGATGCTGAGCCAGAAAGGCATGATCTTTGGGGACGAGGTCTTTGAGCCGGCGGTTCTTGCTGCGCATTATGAACATGGAAATCCGGTGGCCTTGCATGAAAGCATCGGACATCGGCGGTCACTACGGATGCCCGACAATTACCTGTCGCTCAATCAGTTGAACTTCATGGATGCCCTGATCGTGGCGCTGGGCAATCCTTATCGCTATCGCAACTCGGCTCAGTCCAGTGCACGCGATGCGCTGCTGTGCCAATACGTGACCTTTGTTGCCAGCCAGATGAGACCCTCCTTTGATTATCTGGGTTTTGTGCTGTCCAACCGCGACACCTTCCGCGCCGCCCAGATAGGAGAGCGTCAACGCTCCGGCAATTCGATCTACGAGCCGTTCCCCGCGGCCTGTGTGTCATTGGTCGCAGGCATGGCGCAGAACCACGCAAGAATTAACGACGTGATGTCGCTTTTTGCGGCACGCGGCGACGTCGAGACGGCCAGCTGGCTGTTGTCCTTGAAAGCCCCGGCTACGGCCTCAACCGGCGGGACGGGCGCAACTGTCAATCAATAAGTTACTTCCCCGTTTCAGGGGAGCGACCCCAGGAGGTCTTTTATGACGAAATTGCTTAAAACATCTATCGGAACTGTCTGCGCAACCGCCCTTCTGGCCGCTGGTTTTGTGCATGCGCCTCAACGCGCTGCTGCGGACGGGGATTTCCTCAAAGGGTTGGCTGTTGGCATCGGTGGCGCGCTGATCGTGAACGAGGCCAACAAGCAGAAAAAGCGTCAAACCGCGCCGCAGCGGCAGGCCGCTCCGAAACGCGCCAAGCCCGCCGGTCCGCGCCCGACAATCGCAACCTTCCCCACAACCCGTGATCAGGTGCGCGACTATCAAGCCCGGCTTAATTCGCTGGGCTTCAATGCCGGTGCGCCGGACGGGCTTTATGGCGGCAAGACCCGCACTGCGGTTTCGCAGTTTCAGACCAGCATTGGGGCCGCAGCAACAGGTAAGCTGACTGAGGCGGATGCCAGCACGCTCTTCCAGCAAAGTAATCAGATCGCGCAAGGGCTTGCCGCGGTCGGCACCGCACCGGCCTTGGCCGGAACATACCCCGCACCGCAACCGGTTCCGGGTGCGACAGGTCAACTTGCCGCCGCTCCCGCCCCAAGTTTCCCTGCTGTCGGCGGCGCAGTGCCTGCAGCCCCTGCAGCGAACCCGGCCTTCCCGGCACCAGCAGCACCCGGGGCAGGGCAAGTAGCCGCAGCGCCGGCGCCCAGCTTCCCGGCGCTTGGCGGCGCAGCCCCAGCCCCCGCCGGAGCAGCACCCGTGCCAGCAACAGGCGCAGCCCCGCAGCCCGCAGCTCCGGCGTTTCCGCAAGTGGGTGGAGCCCAGCCAGCTGGAACGCTCGCCGCAGCGCCTGCACCGCAAAGCACCTTTCCGACGCTGGGCGTCACTGCCGCCGCGCCTGCCGCTGCCTCTACAACGACCTTCCCAAGCGTGACTGGAACGACTGAAGCTCCGCAACCCGCCGCAGATGCGACGGTTGCATTGGCCGCCGCACCGCAAATCGCGCTGCCCGCACAAGAGGTCGAGCGTTTCTCGATCCTTGGCCTGTCCACGGGCCAGCCACTTGAGGCAGCCCTAGAAGCTCTGGCCGCCGAAGGCTATGGCGCATGCAAGACCATCGACGCGATCACCCATTGTCTGACCCAAGCCGGTGCCAATCAGGACATCGTGTCGTTGCACGCGATGGATATGGCTGACGGGTCCAAGCAGGTCGCGGCCCTCAGTCGCCGGATCGAGTTTGGCCAGCCGATGGCTAAGACCCAGCTTGCGACGATGATGGCAGACCGCTACGCGGGCCTGCTTGCGGCACCGGCCAATATGGTTGGCACGGCTGATTGCATGGCCGTGGCTCGTTTGGGGCAAGCCAGCTCGACCAGCCTGTCGGACGAGATCATGTCAGAAGACAACGCAGCCCTTGCCGGTCTTGTCGACAGTTGCGGGTATTTCTCAAGGATTGTCTTTGGAGAGAATACGGGCGCCGAAGCCGTTGACCACCTGAGCATCTTCCTGTTTGATGGCGCTGTCTTTGCGGCCAGCCCCAACAAGCCTTCGGCGGCTGCACCGATCAAGTTCTGATCCTTTCAGAAAAAAAGAAGGGCCGCCCCGGAGTGGTAGGGCGGCCCTTGGCCCTATCACTCGGCCGCGATTTTGACAGGATAGGGCGTGTTCTTGGCCTCTGATTTGGTGCGTTTCTTGCGGTAAAGCAGCGCGAACATCGGAGGTGTGAAGTAAAACGAAACAACTGCCGAAAGCAGCACACCGCCTGCGATGGCCACCGCAAAGGGCGGCCAGAAACCACCTCCTTCAAGGATCAGCGGCAGAAACCCTCCGAAGGTTGTAATTGTCGTTGAAAAGATGGGGCGGCTTGATCCAGTGACAACGCGGGTCATCGCTGCTGCGTCGCCCGCAACCGCGTCCGGATCGGCTTTCAACCCTGTCAGAATGATAATCGCGGCGTTGATCGAAACCCCGATAGAGCCGATAACCCCGATGATTGCGTTGATCCCGAACGGATACTGCATGATCGCCAGCGACAGCATTGAAAGCCCTGCCGACAGCACGCAGACCACCAGCGCCACCGCCGTCAGCCTGAACGAATTGAAGGTCAGGGCAATCGTTGCAATCGTCAGCGTCACGATCAACCCGATAGAGGCAAGCAAATTGCCCACCGTGTTGGACCGCGCATCGGAATCGCCGCCCAGCTCCATCCGGTAGCCCGCAGGCATCGAAAAGCCTCGCTCATCAAGCGATGCCAGCACCGATTGCAGCGCTTCTTCAGGCAGCACACCCGGCACGATATAGGCCTGCACGGTGTTCACCCGCTCGCCGTTGCGCCGTGTGATGACGCTTTCGGCGGGCTCCATCACAGGCTGTGCAAGCTCGGATAATGGCACGCCGGGGAACGCGCCCCCAGCCGAGATATCCGCGGCACCGGGCAGCAGGATCGGCAGGTCCGAAATGGCGGCCAGATCACCGCGCACGCCGTCACCCAAACGCACGCGGACCGGCAGCTGATCGGTGCCTTCCACAAGACTGCCACCCGTCACGCCGACCAGTCCGGCCTCAAGCTGTGCCGCGATATCGGTGACGTTCAACCCCAACAGCCGCGCGCTCGTCTCGTCGATGTCAAAGCGCAATTGCGGCGCACCTCCGGTCACACCAGCTCGTACTTGCGTCACAAGCGGCAGGTCCGCCATCATCGCGCGCGCCGCGTCGCCCAAAGCGCGTAGCGTTTCCAGATCGGGTCCAACAAGGCGGACCTCAACGGGGGCTGCAACGGGTGGTCCTTGCACCAGATCGCGGACTATGATGCGCGCTTGCGGCGCCATCCTGTCCAGTTGCGCCTGCAGTTCTGGCACCAACCGCGCTGCATCTTCCGCCGTTTGCGTCTTGATCATCGCCTGTGCGTATCCCGGCTCCTGAGAGCGTCCGCTGGTGATATTGTAGTAGAACGCTGGCCCCGACTTGCCTATGGTCCAGTAGACCCTGTCAATGCCGTTCTTGCTTTGCATCAGCGAGACGCTCTCGCGCGCCAAAGTGGCTGTTTCAGTGATCGCCGTGCCGGGCGGCATGTCGACCTCAAGGTAGAACTGATCGCGTTCGACGCCCGGAAAGAACTGTGCGGTGAGCGTCGGAAAGCTGAGAAAGCCCATCACCGGCAGGATCAGCGCCAGCGCCACCGACTTTATCGGGTTGCTCACGGACCACCGGATTGACGCGCCAAACATGCGGCCCAAAAGCGGTAGGTTGATGCCGCCACCTCCGGGCCTCAAGAACCATCCTGCCAAGGCAGGTGTCACTGTCAACGCAATGACAAGCGACCAGATCAGCATCAAGACAACCGCAATCGCGATGGAGCCGACGAAGTCCCCCGCCGGTCCGGGCAGTAGGATCATCGGCGTGAACGACAGCCCTGTCGTCACGGTTGACGCCAAAAGCGGTGCCGCCAAGCGTTTGGTTGCGTCACCCACGGCGTCCGCCCGAGCAATCCCCTTGGCCAGACGTTGGCGCACCTCATCCACCATGACGATGGCTGCGTCGACCAGCAGACCAAGTGCCACGATCAAGCCGGTGACCGACATCTGATGGATCGGCAGACCGATGAAGTTCATCGAGGCCAGCGTGGCCAGCGATACGACTGGCAGCACCAGCGCCACGATCATCGCCGCGCGCACGCCCAATGTCATGAACAGCACGGCCACGACCAGCGATACGCCGATCGCCATGTTCGTGCCGACCTCGGCCAGTCGGTCGGCGGTGTAGGTGCTTTGATCAAACATCATCGTTTCCGAGAGACCCATGGGGATCGTCTCTGCACCCTCTGCCAACTCTTGGCGAACAAAGCCCATCCAGCGGTCAATCTGCACGGCGTCTTGCGCCAGAACGCCAACGAGAATGGCGGGACGGCCATTGGCCAGTGCCAATTCTTCGGCTGGAGCGCGTGCGCCCCGGGTGAGTGTCGCGATGTCTGACAGCGTGACAGATGTGCCTTGCGCATTCTCGCGGAGCACCACTTTCCCAAGCCTGTCCAGTGCGTCGATTTCGCCCGAGATGTTGATTGTCAGATCGGTTTCAACGCCCTGCAAGCGTCCTGCCTGCACCTTGCCATCCGCAGCATTGATCCGGTTCGAGATGTCGTGCGCAGTGAGGCCCAATGAGGCTGCGGCTTGCGGGTCCACCTCGACCAGAACCTCGTCTTCTGGCTCGCCGAACAAATCGACGGCCCGTGTGGATGGGATTGACCGCAACCGGTCCGCCAGCTCTTCGGCGTGGTTATGTGCCAGTGTCAGCGGAACCCCGTCGTGATCTGCGGTCACGGCCACTACTGCGGAATAGGCCGAGATGCCCTCTGCATCAAATTCGGGCGCCTGGACGCCCGCTGGAAACCGGCTGCGCGCGTCTTCGACCGCGTCACGCGCTTCGGACCAGACCTGCTCGATCGTGGCTTCGTCCAACGTTTCGATAAGTTCGACCGACACCACGGACACGCCTGACCGGGACACTGATTCAACTGTGTCGACCTCGGCGATCTCGCGCAATTCCTCTTCGATTTCCGACGTTACAAGTGCTTCGACACGGGCCGGGTCCGCGCCGGGGAAGCTGGTGGTGATTGTTGCGAACAGATTGGTGATCGTGGGGTCTTCCTGTCGGCCCAGCGATAGAAACGATGACATCCCGGCGGAGACGAGCACAAGAAGGATCAGGGCGACAAGGCGGGGTTGGCGGAAGGTCAGCGTCTGCACCAGATCAGCCCCCGGCTTTCTGGATTTGCACCATTTGGCCGGGCACGACACGGTGCGCGCCTGTCCCGATCAACTGCGCGCCATCGGCGAAGGTGCCGCGCACGTACGCGCGTGTTTCCTCAGCGTGCAGCAACTCCACCGCAGCGGTCTTTACGATCCCATCGTCCACAACCAGCACCGTCCAGGCGCTGCCCGCGCCTTCTTGTAGCGCGTCCATCGGCACCCACGCCCCTTCTGCCTTGACCGTGGTGTCGATCAACAGTGTCGCCGTTTGCCCGAAGGTCGGGGCTTCTTCTGTCTGAAGCGCGAAAAGCGCGGTGCGGGTACGAGTGATAGGATCAATATCAGGTCGGAACTGAATGAATTCAGCGGAGTATTGTATGCCTGACAGGGTGATCGTAAGTCCCCGGAGCATATCTTCGGTGAAGCTAAGCGGCAGACCAACGCGGATCTGCGGCGCGGCGGTTTCGATCAGCGTGACCACGGCTTGACCCGCACTCAGCGTTTCCCCGCCATCGACGCTTTGCGCGCCGATCCGTCCGGCGAAGGGGGCCAACAGAACCGACTTTTCAAGGTTGATCGCGACCGTTGCCAAAGCCGCTTCTGTCTCGGCAATCCGGCTGGTCAGTTCATCGCGCGTCGCAATCGCCTCATCCAACGTTTCCTGGCTGGAAAATCCCTGTCCACGTAGACTTTGCGCGCGCACAACGCGGCTTTCCGCAAAGCCCAACTGCGCATCTGTCGCGGCGCGCGATGCGGTCAGCCTGTCGCGTTCCGCTTGCAAAAGCGCGGTATCCAGACGTGCGATTTCTTGACCTTTCTCAACCGTGTCGCCTTCGTCGGCCGATATCTCGGTCAGCTTTCCGGCCAACTCAAAGGACAGCACGGACGACGCTGCGGCCTCTACCTGACCGACAAACGACCGCGGGACGCTGTAACTATGTTCGATCCGAACTGGTGTGACCGCAACCGGTGTGGCCTTTGCCGTGGCAGTTTGCGGTTTCGCATCCGCGCGCGGGGCCAGCATGTCAGAACCAAAGACCACAGCCGCTCCGGCCAGCCCGATGACACATAACGTCCCGACGATTGTGACGATCCGTGCCACGCCACGGCGCAGAAGCGAGGGTTTCTTTACGTCAGTCATGGTCTCACCTACTAATGTTAGACGTTCTAACTTATATGTTAGAAGTTCTCACTTTGACAAGGGATACGATGTCTGAGACATCTTGGATCATGGAAAAAACGTCCGAGCCGCAAAAGCGCGCACAATACCATCACGGCGATCTCAAACAGCAACTTATTGAGGCAACCCGCGAATTGGTCGAAGAGAAAGGGCCCGATCACTTCTCGGTGTCTGAAGCGTGCCGTCGCGCAGGCGTGTCCACCGCCGCGCCCTACAAGCATTTCAAAGACAAAAGCGAAATGCTGCGTGCCGTCGCTCTTGGTGGCATGGAGCGAAAGCGACATCAGATGATCGCCGCGGTTGCGGCGTTTGAGCCGGGCAGCATCGAGCGCATCATCGCCCTTGGTCGCGTCTATGTTGGCTTTGCAACTACGGAACCTGGTGTTTTCCGTCTGATGTTCGGCCTGTCAGAAGACCACGATGAATACGAAGATCTTGTTAAAAGCGGCGACGCTATGAGCTGCATGGTCCAGCAGGAGGTTGCCCTGCATCGCAACAGCGAAGCGATTGAAGCCGTCGATATCCGCCGCGCCTTTCTGCTGTGGAGCTTTGTGCATGGTCTGTCGTTTTTGTTGTTGGATGGCAAGGTAAGCAAAATGGATCTGGACTTTGATCTTGAGAGTGTGTTGGCCGAGATTGCGCATCGCGTCATGCAAGGCGATGGCACGCCGGCTTAACTCACGCCTGCGCGCAGCACCCTAGCGCGCCATCAGTATGCGTGCGGAATGTTGAACAATCGCTGCGATCTGCTCAAGCTGCGCAACCAGCGGGTGCGTCTTGCGCCAGACCATCCCGACGGTGCGCTGCGGCTCGGCCCCTTCGAACCGGCCTATTGTGACAGGGGCGGACCGCGTCTCGACTGGCACGGCCATCTCGGGGATCAGCGTCACGCCAATGCCTGCGCCGACCATCTGTACCAATGTCGACAATGAACTGCCGTCCAGCCCGTCCCTTGGTTGCGGGGACGGCACGTTGCAAAACGACAGGGCCTGATCGCGAAAGCAATGGCCTTCCTCCAGCAGCAATAGCTTCATCTCGCGCAGTTTTTCTTTTGCCGGGATCGGTGCTTGGGCCTCTGCCTCATGGCGCACCAACACCAGTGCTTCGTCAAAAAGCGGCTTCTCGATCAAAGCAGGTGCGTCGATCGGTAAGGCGAGGATGGCGGTGTCCAACTGCCCATCGTCCAACTCTTCCAGCAGCCGCGGTGTCACTGTCTCACGCACGTGGACGTCGATTTCGGGATGGGCCCGTGTCAGTTCGCCGATCAAGGTCGGCAACAAATAAGGCGCAATCGTTGGAATGACACCGATCCGCAGCCGCCCGGTCAGTCCCCCTCGCGCGGCGCGTGCCATGTCACCCAACTCATCGACCGACCGGAGAATATCGCGCGCCCGCACCGCGAAATCTTCCCCGAAAGCCGTCAAGCTGACGTGCCGTGGCCCCCGTTCGAACAAGGCGGTGCCCAGCGTCTGCTCAAGTTCTTTGATCCGTGTGGAGAGCGCTGGCTGCGAAATCGCAGAGGCATCCGCCGCGCGCCCGAAATGCAGATGCCGTGCCAGCGCATCGAAATAACGAAGCTGTTTCAATGTGATGTTTGCCATAACTTAAAGTTATCAACCACATTCGAAAACGCAACTTATAATGATTATAAATCCTTGTTAACTTGAATTGGAAAGCAGGTGAGATTCTGTCTCCCGCGCTTGAAACCCGAAACCGATTTACAGCGACTTGAGGAGCGAACAATGGACGGAAACGACGTTGGAACCGGCGGTAAATGCCCCGTCATGCACGGCACGACCCTGCACACGACTTTTGCCGGGCGTGGCAACAAGGACTGGTGGCCCAACCAGTTGAACCTGCGCATCCTGCACCAGAACGCCCCTGCATCCGATCCGCTGGGCGAGGCGTTCGATTACGCCGAAGAGTTCAAGAAACTCGATCTTGAGGCGCTCAAAAAGGATCTAACCGACCTGATGACAGACAGCCAGGAGTGGTGGCCTGCCGATTATGGTCACTACGGGCCGTTCATGGTCCGGATGGCCTGGCACGCTGCTGGCACCTACCGCACGGCCGACGGGCGCGGCGGCGCGTCCACAGGCAACCAGCGCTTTGCGCCTTTGAACAGCTGGCCGGATAACGGCAACCTCGACAAGGCGCGCCGGTTGCTGTGGCCGATGAAGCAGAAATACGGCAACAAGATTTCTTGGGCCGATCTGTTCATTCTCGCGGGCAACGTCGCGCAGGAATCCATGGGGCTGAAGATCTTTGGCTTTGGCGGCGGACGTGCCGACATTTTCGAGCCCGAGGAAGACATCTATTGGGGCACCGAAGCTGAATGGCTGGGCGATGAGCGGTATTCCGGCGACCGTGAGCTTGCAAACCCGCTTGCCGCTGTCCAGATGGGCCTGATCAACCTGAATCCCGAAGGCCCGAATGGCAATCCCGATCCCGTGGCCTCAGCCCGCGCCATTCGCGTCACATTCGCGCGCATGGCGATGAATGACGAAGAAACCGTCGCTCTGGTCGCAGGCGGTCATACCTTTGGTAAGGCTCATGGCGCAGGCGATGCAGCCAAGGTCGGTGTTGAGCCGGAAGGTGGCGCAATCGAGGCCCAAGGGTTTGGCTGGCTTAGCACACATGGTGTTGGTACAGGCGGTGACACGATCACCTCTGGCATCGAAGGCGCTTGGACGCCCACACCGACCACATGGGATATGAGCTATTTCGATACGCTCTTCGGGTTTGAGTGGGAGCTGGGCAAAAGCCCCGCCGGTGCGCATCAGTGGCATCCCAAGGACCCCGAGTCTGCCAAACTGGTCCCCGACGCCCATGATCCGTCCAAGACCCATAAGCCGATGATGACCACGGCCGATATGGCCTTGCGCATGGATCCGGAATACGAGCGGATTTCGCGTCACTACCATGCCAACCCGGACGAGTTTGCCGACGCCTATGCTCGCGCGTGGTTCAAGCTGACCCACCGCGATATGGGCCCCAAGGTTTGCTATCTGGGCAACGATGTCCCGGACGAAGACCTGATCTGGCAGGATCCGGTTCCTGCCGTGGATCATCCGCTGGTTGACGCAGGCGACATCGCCAAGCTGAAGGCTGATATTGCCGCAACGGGTCTGTCTGTGGCTGAAATGGTGTCGACCGCTTGGGCCTCTGCGTCCACCTTCCGCGGCTCGGACAAGCGCGGTGGCGCCAATGGCGCGCGCATCCGTCTTGCCCCGCAAAACGGTTGGGACGTGAACGAGCCTGCGAAGCTGGCAAAGGTCATCGAAGCGCTTGAAGGCGTGCGAACGTCCTTCAACAGCGGTGACAAGAAGGTCTCGCTGGCCGATCTGATCGTGCTTGCAGGCTCGGTCGGTGTCGAACAGGCTGCAAAAGCTGCCGGTCACGACATCGAGGTGCCGTTCACTCCAGGTCGCACAGACGCCACCGAAGAGCAGACGGATGCCGAAAGCTTTGAGCCGCTTGAGCCCAAGGCGGACGGCTTCCGAAATTACCTTGCCGAAGACTTCTCAGTTTCGGCCGAGGAACTGCTCGTCGACCGCGCGCAACTTCTGACGCTGTCCGCGCCGGAAATGTCCGTTCTTGTGGGTGGCCTACGCGTCATGGGAGCGAACTACGACAACAGCTCTCACGGTGTGTTCACCAAGCGCAAAGGCGCGCTCAGCAATGACTTTTTCCGCAACCTCATCGACATGGGTGTTGAGTGGAAAGCGGTCAGCGACTCTGAGAACGTATTCGAGGCGCGCTCGCGCGCAACCGGTGATCTGGTCTGGACCGGCACCCGTGTCGATCTGGTCTTCGGCTCCAACTCGCAACTGCGCGCCTTGGCCGAGGTTTACGCCCAGGACGACGCAGAAGAGCGCTTCGTCGGTCAGTTCGTCAAGGGTTGGGTCAAGGTGATGGAACTGGATCGCTTCGATCTGAAGTAAGTCCACTCACGGGACAAACGAAAAGGGCGGGGGCCATGAAGCCTCCGCCCTTTTCCTATTCTGAAAGGTAGACCTAGTCGTAGCTCAAGTCGGTCGCCTTGCCCCGAAACACTGTGTAGGCCAACACCGTGTAGCCCATGATCGTCGGCAACACGAAGACTGTCCCCACCAGAATGATGAACAGGCTTTCAGGCGCAGAGGCCGCTTCGTAGATCGTGATCTGTTCCGGGACCACGTAAGGGTAGAAGCTGTAAGCCAGCCCGAAAAAACTCAGCGTGAAAAGCACGATGGAACAGACAAACGGGAACCAAGCCCAGCTGTCGTCCTTTGTCGGCAGCTTTCTAAGTGCAATCCACAAAAGCCCCACCAGCAACGCCGACATGATCGGCAATGGCGCCAGCAAGATCGCTTCAGGGAAAGAGAACCATTTCTCAAAAATCCGTGGGCTCACCAACGGGGACGCCAATGAAATCGCGCCTAATCCGATAACCAGCCCCCAGATGCCTCCTTTGGCCCACGCTACCGACTTTAGCTGCAAGCGCTCTTCGGTTTTCAGGATCAACCAGCAGGCCCCGATGAAGCTGTAGCCCACAGTCAGGAAGACAGCCGTCACACAGGCAAACGCAAACGTTGCCCAGGTGTACTGCAGCCCCATGATATACATGCCCAGCATGAAACCCTGGCTCAAAGAGGTCATCATGGACCCGATAAAGAACGCATTGTTCCACGATGCCTTATGCTTGATCGGCGCTTTCACCCGAAACTCAAACGCGACACCCCGCAAGATCAGCCCAATCAGCATGATCGCAACAGGCAGATAGAGCGCCGTCAGGATCGCACCATGCGCGGATGGAAACGCCACCAGCAACAGGCCAATTGCCAGCACCAGCCACGTCTCATTGGCGTCCCAAAACGGCCCGATCGACGCGATCATGCGATCTTTTTCTGCATCCTCGGCGAAGGGGAACAAAACCCCAACGCCAAGGTCAAATCCATCCAGAACCACGTAGATCAGGATCGACAGGCCCATGAGCCCTGCGAAAACGAGCGGCAGCCAGATGGCCGGATCTCCGAACATGTTCATATCGCTCTACTCCGCCGGGATCGAGACAGCGGCACCGCCCGAAGAGGGCACCCGCGGCTTGATCGACTCGCCGCGCGCAGCTTTGCGGGCCATGTAGAAGATCGCGCCGATATAGGCAAACATCAGGGCAACGTAGACCAGCAGATAGGCGATCAGCGTTGATGCGACGAGCGGGGCAGGGACGTCTGCAACAGCAGACGCGGTGTCCATAACACCCGTGACCAGCCAAGGCTGTCGCCCGATCTCGGTCGTATACCAACCTGCGAGGGTAGCGACCCAGCCCGAGAAGGACATCGCGACAAAGCCGTACAGCATCGGCTTGGGAAGCCCCGCCACGCCGCCACGTTTCTTGCGCATCAGCACCACGGCAGCCCAGCTCATCACCAGCATCAGCATGCCCACACCGACCATGACACGGAAGCTGTAGAACACAGGCGCCACGCGTGGATGCATGATGGTCCCATCTTCTTCGACAAAATCGTTCAGACCGGGCACCACACCTTCCGGCTTATGCTTGAGGATCAACGACGCGCCATTCGGGATGCCGATTTCAAAGTGATTGGTCCGGTTTTCCTGATCCGGGATTGCAAACAGCAGCAGCGGCACATTTGGGCCAGTCTCCCAGTTGCCCTCCATAGCAGCCACTTTTGCCGGTTGGTGTTCAAGCGTGTTCAGCCCGTGCATATCGCCTGCGAAAATCTGGATCGGGATCAGCAACGCACCTATGGTGATGCCCGTGCGCAGGGTCGCGCGAACGCTCTCGCATTTGTCACCAATCAGGTAGCGGAAGGCCGAGATACCAGCCAAAAGGAACGCCACGGTCAGGCCGGATGCCAGCAGCATATGCACCAAGCGGTATGGCATTGACGGGTTAAAGATGATCGCCCACCAGTCAGTTGCGAAGGCTACACCATCACGCATCTCGAAGCCCGCAGGCGTGTGCATCCAGCTGTTTAGGACCAGGATCCAAAACGCTGACATGGTCGTGCCAAACGCGACCAGGAATGTCGCTGTGGTGTGCAACCAGCTGGGAACCTTGGAAAAACCAAAAAGCATGATGCCCAGGAAAACCGCCTCAAGGAAGAACGCTGTCATCACCTCGTAAGCCAGTAGCGGCCCTGCGATGTTACCTACGGTCTCCATAAACCCCGGCCAATTGGTGCCAAACTGGAAAGACATGGTGATGCCGCTCACGACACCCATCGCAAAGCTCAGCGCAAAGACCTTGACCCAAAAGCGGTAGCTCTCCATCCACTTCATATCGCCCGTCGCCTTAAAGCGCAGCTTGAAAAACAGCAGCACCCAGCCCAACGCGATGGTGATCGTCGGGAACAAAATATGAAACGAGATATTCGCGCCGAATTGGATGCGCGACAGCAGTAGAGTGTCCATTGTCTGGCCTTTTGATTGCTTTTTTCACCAAGTAATACGGGTGAAATAGGGGGTTGGATGGGTCTTTCAGGGGAGGTGCGACCGCACACCGCGCGTCAGCCCGTCACCCTTGAAAGTCAGTCGAAAATCCAGCGCGTATTTTGTTGGTAAACGTCGTTTGGCATCAATGCGATAGACGGAAATTCGGCATGATTTGGCGCATCCGGCCAATGCTGCGCCTCTAACGCGATCCCGCAGTAATTTGGCGACTGCGTTGCGGCATCATAAACCTGCAAACCCGGCGTGTCTGTCTCGATCATCATCGTCGCCTTCGGCCCGCGCAACATGGCGCGTCCGCCAGCGTTCAGGCAAAAATTGTGATCGAGCGGGGGGACCCCCTCGACCAACCGTCGCCCCTTCCGAAAGTCATAGGGCGTGCCGCTGACATCGCTGATTTCCCCTGTTGGCAAGCTGGTATCGTCGGTCGGCAAATAGGCATCCGCGTCAACCTGAAGCGTATGATCTTCAAACGCCCCACCCAAGTTCCAGTAACTATGATTGGCGATGTTCATCAGCGTTGGCTTGTCTGTCCGCCCCTCAATCTCAAGCATCAACGCAGCGCCGTCCAACCGATACCGCGCCGCGATCTTGCGCGTTCCCGGAAACCCGGCGTCGCCGTCTGGGCAGGTTATCTCGAACACCACCGTTTCGCCGTCCAGCCGCATGTCCCAAACCCGCAGATGCAGCGCAGCTGACGCTCCGTGCAGAGTATGCGGGGTGCGGTTCACCTCGAACTGATGCAGGGCGCCGTCAATCTCGCCGCGCCCATAGCCGATCCGGTTCGCAACAGGCCCAACCAGCGCACCAAACACACGCCGCATGCTTTCATAGTCGGCAACGCGCGCGCCCCCGACCGTCATCTCGACGCCGTTCACCTGCAACGATTGCAGTGTCGCCCCATAGCTTAGAAAGGCCGCCCGCACGGTGCCATTGTCCAGCACCGCGCGGTGAACTTCATCACCGGCCATCGTCTTTCCGAACGGCGCTACAAGGCTCGCCATGTCACATCCGCTGGCCCGATCAGCAGTCCGTCAAACTCAACTTCATGGGCATTATAGTTGATGTAAAACCGATGCGCCTCGGTATCGCGCAGTCGCAATCCGTCCGGCGGCGCGTAGGTCACGACCCCTGCCGCATCGCACGACTCGTTCAAAATCCGCGCCAACGCGGCCTCATCCGGCCAGCCTGCCAGATAGTGAACTGATCCAGCCTTGACCATTGCAGGGCGACCATCTGCGAGTGTTTCAACAGCCTCCGCATCACCTTCCAGATGCTCGAACCATTTGACCAAAGTCCCACCCTTCGCCAAAGGCATCACCTCGGACGGCGGCACGCTTTCGGTCAGTGTAATCCGTGCATCCAACCCGTCGATATTCGGCCCCAGCGGCACCGGAATTGCCATCTCTGCTGTTTTCGTATTCGTGCGCGGCCCAAGCAAGACCTGACCTTGAAACACGGCTAACGCTTCTTTGAATTGCTCTGAAAGTCGCAAAACGCCCGGAGCCAATACCACACCATATCCGTTAAGGTCGCCTGTATCAGGCGGCACAATATCCACCGAAAGCCCCAGCTTGCGCAGCCCGCCACGTCAAAGCCCAAGCCCCGGAGCGCTTGTGCGCAGGCCAGACCCA
>ERZ1740067.939-NODE-939-length-21588-cov-5.716575_pt1 | contig 21588 bp, 24 predicted proteins | sample MGYA00581736_ERZ1740067 | MGnify/ENA primary metagenome ERZ1740067 (study PRJEB43018, sample SAMN04849236) | marine metagenome | isolation source: floating plastic debris | place: Pacific Ocean | collected 2008-08-27 | study: EMG produced TPA metagenomics assembly... | reverse complement strand
TGCCGCGGATGGAGGCGGGCGACGAGATCGTGCTGTCGGTGATGGAGCATCACGCCAACATCGTGCCCTGGCATTTCCTGCGCGAACGGCAGGGCGTGCAGCTGAAATGGGTGGATGTGGACAGCACCGGCGCGCTGGACCCGGAAAAGCTGATCGACGCGATTGGCCCCAAGACCAAGCTGGTTGCGATCACCCACATGTCCAACGTGCTGGGCACCGTTGTCGATATCAAGACGATCTGCGAGGGCGCTCACGCCAAGGGCGTGCCGGTGCTCGTCGATGGCTCGCAGGCGGCCGTGCACATGCCGGTGGATGTGCAGGACCTGGGCGCGGATTTCTATGCGATCACGGGCCACAAGCTCTATGGCCCGTCGGGCTCCGGCGCGATCTATGTGCGCCCCGAACGCATGGCCGAGATGCAGCCCTTCATCGGCGGCGGCGACATGATCAAGGACGTGTTCAAGGACGAGGTGGTCTATAACGATGCGCCGATGAAGTTCGAGGCGGGCACACCGGGCATCGTGCAGATGATCGGCCTGGGCGTGGCACTCGACTACATGATGAGCCATGGGCTGGATGCGATTGCGGCGCACGAGGCGATGCTCCGCGACTACACGGTGGAGCGGCTGGGCGGGCTGAACTGGCTGCAGACCCAAGGCACGACCCCGAACAAGGGCGCGATCTTTTCCTTTACGCTTGATGGGGCGGGGCACGCCCACGACATCTCGACCATCCTCGACAAAAAGGGGGTCGCGGTGCGCGCGGGCCAACACTGTACCGGCCCGTTGATGGAGCATATGGGCCTGACCGCCACCTGCCGCGCGTCGTTCGGGATGTACAACACCAAGGCCGAGGTCGACGCGCTGGTCGACGCGCTCGAACTGGCGCATGATCTGTTCGGCTGAGCGGACCTACGCGATTTGCAATTGCAGCGCGCGGGCGCGCCCGCTATAGCCGGGATTATTGGACCGTTAGCTCAGCTGGATAGAGCGCTGCCCTCCGAAGGCAGAGGCCAGAGGTTCGAATCCTCTACGGTCCGCCATTCCATTCCAATGGATCACAACAAAAAAGCGCCCCGTCGGGGCGCCTTTTTGGGTCGGAACGCTGATGGAGGGCTTACCGCCCCCAGCTGCGCACCTGACCGCAATCCATATGCACGAAGTTCGAGCCGGAATATTTGCCCACGCCGCCACCGCGGCACGCTGCTGCGGCGCGCGCCATCTGGCTGACCGAGCGGGTGGACAGGCGCAAATCGGCTGCCTGGCCCTTCATGTGCAGCGAATTCTTGGCTACGCCGCGGCCACGGGACCGCAGCATGTTGTTCGTCTGCGGGCTGCGGTAACCGGACAGCAGCATATACGGTTCTTCGGCGTCGAGGAGGTTGTGCGCCGCGGCCATGATGTCGACTGTCCGCAGATCGATCGCCTTCACCTGATTGGTGCGCCAATCGCGCATGAAGTGATTGATTTCCTTGACCGATTCCTTGATGTACTTGCCCTCGATCCAGTAGATCATATCGATCCGCTCACCCGTGCGACCCGAATACATGCGCAGTCGGCGAATGTCGCCAGAACCGCGCAGAAACCCTGCCGCTTTGGAGTAAGTTGGAGCCGCCACAATGGTTGTAGCTGCAAATGCGCCAAGCAATGCCCGGCGGGTCATGCCCGAAGAGGTGTCATCCGTCATACTGCGTCGTCCCGTACGCCTGTCGCCCATGATGTTACACGGGTCCTGCTATCTCATCCCCAGATGCAACAGTCTTATGGCATAATGCGATTCGTTTACCAAGTGCTGAATCTGGGATTTGAGCCTCACAAGAGAGTTTGGCAGAATTACGCCAGTACGTTGCAAATTCGATAAAATGCCAATCAACCCGGTGCATCGCTGCATCACGCGGTGCATAAGCGGCGCAGTCTTTGAGTTGTGAATAGACAGGTCAAAGGGGCGTTTGGGATAAAAGGCGCAACCCGCTGACAGCAAATTTACGAGGGACCACAATGACCGTGACGATTTTCCGTGGATGGATCTTTGCTATCGTTGCACTGACAGTGACGACGGCCCTGAGCGTGCCGACTGTCGCGACAGCGCAAGTGACCGCGTTCAAGCAGGCAGTGGCCGAAGCGGCGGCGCGCGATGCCGACATCGCGGCCTTCTATCAGGCAAACGGGTACAACAGCATCTGGACCGGCAAATCCGGCAAGGAACGTCAGCGTCGCGTGGCGCTTTTCAAGGCGCTGAGCCAATCGGGCAACCACGGACTGCCCACGGCACGCTATGATGCAGCCGGGCTGCAGGCCAAGATGAAGGCGGCCAAGACACCGCGCGATCGCGGCCAGGTCGAGGTTGAGCTGAGCCGAACGTTCCTGCAATTCGCGCGTGACCTGCAGACGGGTGTCCTCGTGCCGTCGCGCGTCGACCGTGCAATCGTGCGCCAGGTGCCGTACCGGGATCGCACGTCCTACCTGGTCAACTTCACCAAGTCGTCACCCAGCGGGTTTTTCAAGGCGCTGGCGCCCAAGACAACCGAATACAATGCGCTAATGAAGGAAAAGCTCCGGATGGAGCGGCTGCTGGCCAAGGGCGGGTGGGGCCAGACTGTCCCGGCCAAGACGCTCAAACCCGGCCAATCGGGTGATGCGGTCGCGATCATGCGCAACCGGCTGATCGCCATGGGCTTTCTCAAGCGGACCAATACGCAGACATATGACGCCAACATCCAGGCTGCCGTGCAGCAGTTTCAGCTGGCTCACGGGCTTGCGGCGGACGGCGTTGCGGGTCCCGGCACCATGGCCGAGATCAACCGGGATGTGCAGTACCGCCTGCAGTCGATCATCGTCGCGATGGAGCGTGAGCGCTGGGTCAATCAGGAGCGCGGCAAGCGCCACGTCCTGGTGAACATTCCCGATTTCACCGCCAAGGTCGTCGACAACGGCAAGGTGACGTTCCAGACCCGTTCGGTCGTGGGCGCCAATCAGGATGACCGCCCGACGCCCGAATTTTCGGACGTGATGGAATTCATGGTCATCAACCCCAGCTGGTATGTGCCACGCTCCATCGTGACCAAGGAATATCTGCCCGCGCTCAAGCGGAACCGCAACGCGGTCAAGCATATCGAGATCACCGACAGCCGCGGCCGCAAGGTGAACCGCGGGGCCGTAAACTTTTCCCAATATACCGAAAAGACGTTCCCCTTTGCCATGCGCCAGCCACCGTCCAAGGGCAACGCCTTGGGCCTGGTCAAGTTCATGTTCCCCAACGTGCACAACATCTATCTGCACGACACGCCCGCCAAGAACCTGTTCGGCCGCGAGGTGCGTGCCTACAGCCATGGCTGTGTGCGCCTGGCCGATCCGTTCGACTTTGCCTACACTTTGTTGGCCAAGCAGCAGTCGAACCCCGAACAATACTTTCAGTCGGTGCTTGCCACGGGCCGTGAGACGCGTGTGGACCTGAAATCGCCGGTGCCGGTGCACATCATCTACCGCACCGCCTTTACCACGCCCAAAGGGCACACGCAGTACCGCCGCGATATCTATGGTCGTGACGCAAAAGTGTGGCGCGCGCTGAGCAATGCCGGGGTGGCCCTGCGCGCCGTTCAGGGGTAAGTCCATCCCCTGACGGCAGAGGGGACCCGCCATGCGCTATACGGTTGGTGAGATTGCGGCGGCCTTGCAGCTGGAGGTCGCGGGCGACGCGGATGTGGTGATCACGGGCCTTTCGGAGCCGGGCGATGCCGGACCTGACGATCTGGCGCTGGCCAGCAACCCCAAATACGCCGATGCCATCGGGGCAGGGGCCGCGCAGGCGGCCCTTCTCTGGGCCGATGCCGATTGGCAGGCGTTGGGCCTGAAGGCGGCGATCCGTCCCGCGCGCCCCCGCTTTGCCCTGTCGGGGCTCACGGCACTGGCCGATCCCGGGCAAGGCTTTGGCACCGGCATTCACCCCAGCGCCATTATCGACCCGACCGCCGCGCTGGCGGACGACGTGACCGTCGCCGCGGGGGCCGTGATCGGGCCGAACGCGCGCGTGGGTGCGGGCAGCATTATCGGTCCGCTCAGCTTTGTCGGTTGGGGCGCTGAGTTGGGGCCACAATCCTACTTGCGCGAACATGTCAGTATCGGGGCCAAGGTGCGGATCGGCGCCCGCTGTATCGCGCAGCCAGGTGCGCGCATCGGCGGCGACGGCTTTTCCTTTGTCACGCCTGAAAAAAGCGGTGTCGAAGAGGTGCGCGAAAGCCTCGGCGATCAGGGCGCGGCGACGGGCCAGCCCTGGGCGCGCATCGCGAGCCTGGGTGCGGTGGTGATCGGGGATGATGTCGAGATCGGCACAAACACGGCCATCGACAACGGGACGATCCGACCCACCCGGGTGGGTGACCGGACCAAGATCGACAACCTCGTCCATATCGCGCACAACGTGGTCATCGGCAGCGACAACCTGATCTGCGGCCAGGTCGGCATTGCCGGATCGACCACTGTGGGCAATTTCTGCGTGTTCGCGGGCCAGGTTGGCCTCTCCGACAACATCACCATTGGTGACCGTGTGGTCTGTGGGGCCGCCTCCAAGGTGCTCAGCTCAATCCGCGACGGCAAGGTGATGCTCGGCTATCCGGCGGTCGAGATGAAGGCGCACCTGTCCGCGTTCAAAAACGTCCGCCGACTGCCCCGCATCCTGGCCGACGTCACGGCGTTGAAGAAAGCGGTTTTCAAGGAAAGCTCCAGTGACTAAATCCTGTGCAGGACTGGCAAGGGGGCAGATGTCATGAGCGTCAAGGACAAGGTGATCGAAATCATCGCAGAGCAGGCCGTTCTGGAACCCGGTGACGTGAGCATGGAGAGCACATTGGAAGATCTGGGCATCGACAGCCTCGGCCTTGTCGAAAGCATCTTTGCCATCGAAGAGGAATTCGACGTCTCCATCCCGTTCAATGCCAACGAACCGACCGAAAGCGATTTCGACATCTCGAACGTGCAATCCATCGTCCTGGGCATCGAAGCATTGATCGCCGAGCAGAAAGTCTGATGCACCGCGTCGTCATTACCGGCATGGGCACCGTGAATGCCCTGGGCCATGACGTATCCGAAACGCTCGAGGCCATGCGCGAGGGGCGCTGCGGCATCGGCGATCTGGACTTTCAGGATGTGGACCGGCTGTCGATCAAGATCGGCGGGCAGGTGCGCGGGTTCGAGGCCGAAGGCCGCTACAACCGCCAGCAGATGAGCCTGTATGACCGGTTCACGCAATTTACGCTCGCCGCCGCGAAGGAGGCGATCGAACAATCGGGCATCACCTTTGCCGGGGAAACCGCCGCCAAGTCCGGCGTTGTGCTGGGCACCGCGGGCGGCGGGGTCAGCACGTGGGACGCCAACTACCGGTCCGTCTACGAAGAGGGCAAGAACCGGGTGCACCCGTTTGTGGTGCCCAAGCTGATGAACAACGCCGCCGCCAGCCATGTGAGCATGGAATACAACCTCAAGGGGCCGTCCTTTACCGTTTCGACGGCGTGCGCGTCGTCCAACCACGCCATGGCGCAGGCGTTCCAGATGGTGCGCTCGGGCCTTGCGCCCGCGATGATCACGGGCGGTTCGGAATCCATGTTGTGCTTTGGCGGGGTCAAGGCGTGGGAAGGGCTGCGCGTGATGTCCAAGGACGCCTGCCGCCCGTTTTCGGCCAACCGCAACGGCATGGTGCAGGGCGAGGGGGCCGGTATCTTTGTCTTCGAAGACTACGAACACGCCCGCGCCCGGGGCGCCGAAATCCTGTGCGAGGTCATCGGGTTCGCCATGTCATCGGACGCATCCGACATCGTCATGCCGTCCAAGAACGGGGCGGCGCGCGCCATGTCGGGCGCGCTGGCGGATGCCAAGGTCGACCGGTCCGACGTCTGCTATATCAACGCGCACGGCACGGGCACGGCCGCCAATGACAAAACGGAATGCGCCGCCGTGGCGGACGTCTTTGGCCCGCATGCCGACAGCCTGATGATCTCGTCCACCAAATCCATGCATGGCCACCTGATCGGTGGCACGGGTGCGGTGGAATTGCTGGCCTGCATCATGGCCCTGCGCGACGGCGTGATCGCGCCGACCATCGGTTACGAGGAACCTGACCCCGAATGCGCGCTGGACGTGGTCCCGAACGAGGCGCGCGAGGCGTCCGTCACGGTGGCGATCAGCAACGCGTTCGCCTTTGGCGGGATGAACGCAGTGCTGGCCCTGCGCAAGATCTGACGCTCAGGTATAAAGCGAGGGCACCCCGAGCTGCGCGTGAATGTCGTTGACGCTGGCGGCCTCCATGCCAAGGCCCTGTGCGAGGCTGTGCAGGTATTGCGCCTCGGCCTGATTGTCGAGGTCGATGGCCAGCAGGGACATGGCGTAGACCTGCGGGCCAAGGCCCTGCGGCACATCCGCCACCAGCGCGTTCACGTCCACGGGTTTGGCCATCTCGGTGCGCAGGAACGCGGCCTCGTCCGCGTCGATATCGCCGCCCAGCTGGCTCATGAGCTTTTCCTCTTCGCCCTTGTCGAGCTGACCGTCTGATTTCGCCGCCTGAATCATCGCGCGCAGCATCAGGGCCGCAGCCGCCTCCTGATCCGCGGTAGGCTCGATCTCGGGTTCGAGCGTTTCGGTGAATTGCGAGTTCAGGACCTGGCCAAAGCTGGCGCCGTTGTCCGCAGGGCGCTGCTGCGCCCGCCCGCCGAGCGCACCCATGAGGCCCGCGGCACCGCCGCCTGCGGCCAGACCGCCCAGCATGTTCTGCAGACCGCCACCTTGCGCGCCGCCCAACCCTTCGAGCAGGCCGCCAAGGCCACCGGCACCCCCCGCACCGCCCATGATGCCGCCCAGCATGTTCTGAATGCCCCCGCCACCGGCACCGCCACCTTGCAACCCGCCCAGCAAGCCGCCCAGACCGGCGCTGCCACCGCCGCCGGCGCGGTTGTTCATCATCGCGCTGGCGCCTTTGGCGACGGCAACCCCGATGGCCACTTTGGCCAGTGTTTTCATCAAGCTCATTGCGTTTCCCCCCTATATTCAGAATCGCTTGGCCCAAGACTTGCACGGTTTTCGGCGTCGCGTGCGGGGAATAATGGCCGCACATTGACATTTCAGCTGCAAGCGCGGCCAAGTCCCGCCTATGGATCGCAAATCCCATATCGACCTCTTCGGCATCGTCGCGCTGACCCTGTTTTCGCTGAACCTCGGGTTCAATCAGGTCGTCATCAAGTTTGCCAATGGTGGCTTTCAGCCGGTGTTCATGGCCGGGCTTCGCTCTGTCGGGGCGCTGGTGTTGCTGGGGCTGTGGATGTGGGCACGGGGTGTGCCGCTGCGTCTGCCTGCGCTGGGGCGGACGGGCGGGATCATCGCCGGGCTGCTCTTTGCCGTCGAATTCCTGTTCCTGTTCACCGCGCTCGATCTGACGACGGTCGCGCGCGCCTCCATCGTGTTTTATTCGATGCCCGTCTGGCTCGCGCTGGCCGCGCATGTGCTCTTGCCGGGGGAGCGGTTGACGCTGGTGCGCAGCGTCGGCCTTGTCCTTGCTATGGCGGGTGTGGTCGTCGCGCTCGCCGATCCCGGATCGGGGCAGGGCAACCTGCTGGGCGATCTGATGGCGCTTGGCTCGGCGCTGTGTTGGGCCGCGATTGCGCTTTGTGTGCGGGTGACGGACCTGTCGGAGATACCGGCAGAGCAGCAGCTGTTCTGGCAATTGCTGGTCTCTGCCCCGGTGTTGATCGTCGTGGCGCCCGCCTTCGGCCCGCTGATCCGAGATCTGGCGCTGATCCATGTGGTGGGCCTGGGCTATCAGATGGTGTTCATCGCCAGTTTCGGCTTTCTGTTCTGGTTCTGGCTGATGAAGATCTATCCGGCCTCCGGGGTCGCCTCGTTCAGCTTTCTGTCGCCGGTCTTTGCCGTTGTGCTGGGCTGGATCGTCCTGGGCGAAGAGATCGGGCTGCGCATCTGGGTCGCGCTCGCGCTCGTTGCAGTGGGCCTGGTGCTGATCAACCGCCGCTAGGTCCCGCAGAACGTGGCCGGGACGATCTCGTCCGCGGTCGGCGGTCGGCGCAGGTCATCGAACTCTGCCGTCACGGCATAGGGTGCCGACAGTGCGCGCATCAACCGCTCGAACGGGTTCATGTCACCGCCGACGGCGGCCTTGATCATCTCTTCGATCCGGTGGTTGCGCGGGATGATCTGCGGATTGGCGGCGGCCATGACCGACGCGTCCGGATCCAGTGCGCGCCATGTTTTCTCCCACGCGTCGAACGCATCGCGGTCGGTGAACTGATCTCGTGCCGATGCCGTGCCCAAGGCGGCAAATGTGTTCGTGAAATCAGCGCCTTGCGCCTGCATCAGCGCCAACAGCTCTTCGATCAGGGGCTGATGTTCCGCCGTTGGCGCCGCCAGCCCGATCTTGGCGCCAAAGCGCCGTAGCCATGCCGCCTGCAGCTGCGCAGGCATCGCGTGGACAATCGTTGTCGCCTGTTCGACCGCTGTGTCCTTGTCGTCCATCAGCTGGATCAGCGCCGTCGCCAGTTGCGCCATGTTCCAGACCGCGATCCCCGGCTGGTTGCCAAAGGCATAGCGGCCCATCTGATCGATGGAGCTGAACACGCGCCCCTCGTGATAGGCATCCATGAAGGCGCAGGGGCCATAATCAATCGTCTCGCCCGAGATGGTGCAGTTGTCGGTGTTCATCACCCCGTGGATAAAACCCACCGACATCCACGCCGCCACCAGCTCGGCCTGCACCTTGCACACGGCGGCCAGCAGGCCCAGCGGCCCATCCGATTCCGGATGGTGGCGCGCATTGGCATAGTCGGTGAGTGTGCGCAGCGCGTCCACATGCCCCCGATGGGCAAAGATCTGAAAGGTGCCGACGCGCAGATGGCTGCTGGCCACACGGGTCAGTACGGCACCGGGCAGGGGCCCTTGCTCGCGCAGCACGGGCTCTCCGGTCGCGACAGCGGCCAAGGCGCGCGTGGTGGGAATGCCAAGCGCATGCATCGCCTCGCTCACCACATATTCCCGCAGTACGGGGCCAAGCCAGGCGCGCCCGTCGCCCATACGGCTGTAGGGGGTCGGGCCCGATCCCTTGAGCTGGATATCGCGGCGCACGCCGAGAGTGTCGATCACTTCGCCCAGCAGGATCGCGCGGCCATCACCCAGCTGCGGGTTATAGTTGCCAAACTGGTGCCCGGCATAAAGCTGCGCCAACGGTGCCGCCCCATCGGGCACCGTGTTGCCCGCAAATACGGCGGCATCCCGCCCGGTGATCCCCAACTCGGCCGCAAGGCCCGCGTTCCACGCCAACGTGTCGGCGGCCCGCACCGGCGTCGGATTCAGCCGTGTGTAGAACGCGTCAGGCAAGCTGGCATAGCTGTTGTCAAAGGGGATGTGCAGGCTCATGCTTTGCATATAGGCGCGATCCGTCGTCGGAGCCAGCGCACCTTGTCGTTCTGCCTGTCGGGCTAGGTGGTAGAGCAACCACACTGAACAAGGAGAGAGTCATGGCCGCCAGATCCAAGGTTGGTGTTCAACTTCGCGATCGCCCGGAATTCCATAACAAACCCAAACCGTTGACCATGTCCGCGGACGCAACCGTGTTCGATGCGGTCAAGGCGATGAGCGAAAAGAACTTCGGTTCGATCTTTATCGTCGACGACGACAGCAAGGTGGTGGGCGTGATGACCGAGCGGGATGTCATGCGCAAGGTCGTGGGCGAGGATCGCGATGCCAAAACCACGACGCTCGACGCGGTGATGACACGCAATCCGCGTGTGGCCAAGGAAACCGACGATGTGCTGGACTGGCTGCGGATCATGTCGAATGACCGCTTTCGTCGCTTGCCCGTTGTCGATGCGGACAACCGCATTCAGGTCGTGTTCACGCAGGGCGATTTCGTCAGCTACACGTGGCCCGATCTTGTGTTCCAGGCCTCTCAACTGGCGCGGGCAACCTTTGCGCGCAACTATGCGGTCTGGCTCGTTGGCGGTGGTATCGCGCTTTATACGTTGCTGATGATCATCGTGGTGCGGTCGCTGTAACTCAAGACAATTGCCGCGTCATCAGGTGGTAGCCCTTGCGCAGGCTAAAGCCGCAGCGGGCATACAGCCGTTGCGCCACCTCGTTGTCGGCCGCCACCTCGAGGTGCAGCGCCTTGAGCCCGGCGCTGGCCAGCGCGCGGGGCAGGGACAGCAGCACTTCGCCCGCGACCCCGCGTCCCCGAACGCCCGGACGGACAAAGATTTCGTCGACAAACCCGTCCATGCCACCGTACTCGACCGACCAGCCGAAGGTCACGATGACATAGCCGATCGGCGCGCGCGGCGGTCCGATCAGATAGGCAGCGCCATGTGGAATGCCGTCGAGCAGCGGCTTGATCCCGGCGGCGCGCGCCTCGGCGTTCAGCGTGATGCCTTCCTCGGCGTGGAACGCCGCGACGAGCGGGTCGAGCCGGTCGAAATGCTCGGCACCGGCAAGGGTGAGGGCCGCGCTCACAACCGCGCCAATCGGTCGGTCAGCAGGGCAAAGAAGCCGTCGGCAGCAATATCTCCGATGAAGGTCGCGGTGGGTGCGCGGTCGGTGACCCCCCACCAATCGGCGACCGTCATGCCCATGGTCAGCTCCGACGCGGTCTCGACCGTGACATTCACATGCCGGCCGGTGAACAGGTCGGGGCGGATCACAAATGCCGTCACGCATGGATCATGCAGCGGCGCCCCGGCGGAGCCGTATTTTTCCTTGTCGAACCGTTCAAAGAAATCGGTCATCTGCGCCACCGCGACACCGACAGGCGTGCCAAGCGCGCGGAACGCGTCGTTTCGCGGTTTCGTCACCAGCGCCTTGTGCGTGACGTCAAGCGACATCACCACGATGTCAATGCCGGATTTGAACACGATATCAGCGGCTTCGGGGTCGACATAGATGTTGAACTCGGCCGTTGGGGTGATATTGCCCACCTCAAAATACGCGCCGCCCATCAGGACGATCTGCTGCACCCGGTCAGCAATGTCCGGCGCGCGTTGCAAGGCGGTTGCGATATTGGTCAGCGGGCCCAACGGGCACAGGGTCACCGTGCCGGGCGCTTCGTTGCACAGCGTGTCGATGATGAAATCCACCGCATGCCCGCCCGTCAGGGCCATAGTAGGGTCGGGCAGGTCCGGGCCGTCCAGGCCCGAACTGCCATGCACATGTTCCGCCGTGACCAGCGCGCGCCCCAGCGGACGGTCGCACCCGGCCAAGACAGGTACATCCGTTTTGCCCGCCAACTCGCAGATAACAAGCGCATTTTTGGCCGTCAGCTCAAGCGGGACATTGCCCGCAACAGCCGTGATACCCAGCACCTCGATCTCTTCGGGGCTTGCCAATGCTAAAAGGATCGCCACGGCATCATCCTGGCCGGGATCTGTGTCGATGATGATTTTACGAGGGGGCATTCGGACCTCTTTCAGATGTCGCGGCACCGTGGCCAGTTTGGCACCTGATGTCCAGAAGAGACGCGGCGCGGTGCGCAATTCCTTGCGTGCGGCAGGCGACCACCGTAACGCTCGGCCCATGAGCAGCCAGCCGCTTTACATCCATGCGGGCGCGCACCGTACGGGCACATCGTCGTTTCAGATGTGCCTGCACGAAAACCGTGACGTGATGCAGGCGCACGGCTTTGCCCTGGCCTATCCCAGACGGGATGGCATCCCCTCGGGCGGATTGGCGCTGCGGTTGCCCAAGCCGCGCGACCAGAAGATGGGGCGCGCCACGGTCCGCCTGACCAAGCTGCTGGCGGCCTATAGCGGCGGGCGTCCGCTGATCATGTCGGAGGAGAACATTCCCGGCCGCATGATGCACTTTATCAAGGGGCAGTTTTATCCGGCGGCCGAGAAACGGTGCGCCGTCCTGCGCGCGGCCTGGCCCGGTCCGATTGCGCACGTGTTGCTGGTGGTGCGCCCTTATGAGCAGCTCTTTGTGTCGGGCTATCGCAAGCGGGCGGAGGACAATCGCGTCCCCCCCTTTGACGTACTGCGCCCCAATTACATGCGGATGGATCGCGGCTGGCCCGCACTTGTGCAGATCCTGCGCGACGTTTTGCGGCCCGACCGGCTGACTGTCGTGCCCTACACGGCGCGTGGCACCAGCGTCGACCTGTTGGCGCATCTCGTGCCGGCGCTGGCCGATGCGCCGTTGCGCGAGCCTGCGCGCAACCTGAATGTCAGCGCGACGGAAGCGGCGCTGGTCGCCTTGCAGGAGCGCTACAAAAAGACGCGCGAGATACCCCGTGCCGATTGGCAGGCCATCGTGGCCGCGCATGCCGATGATCACGTGCCCCGCGGCTTTGCCGCGTTCACCCCTGACGAGGTCGCGCATTGGACGGCACGCTATGCCGCAGATCTCGAACAGATCGCCGCCCTTGATGGTGTTGAGATGCGCGCGCTGGCCCCACAGTGAAAAGGCCGCATCAAATGCCGCGGCCTGATCCTGTCGTTGTCGGCCTGCGGGCTTACTGTTGCGCGACCGAAGTCTTTTCGTATGACGCGGTGAAACCGGACAGCGACAGGTTCAATTCGACCTTCTGATCAGGCGCAAGTGCCGGAACGATGGTGACGGTCGCGGCATTGCCCCGGCGAAAGGCATTCACCTCCTCCGCCACCAGGCCCACGCGCGAATAGCACCCCACCGGATTGCAGAACGCAAACGGATAGCGGCGCGCCTGACCGGCATCGACACGCATGGTCAGCTGTTCGGGCAGCGAGGTTTCCAGCGGCACGATGATGGTGGCCCCGGCGATCGCGCGCCCGCCTTCGGGCAGCCGGAAGATCGAGATTTCCGCGACGGGCGTCCCCTCACTATCGGTCATCAGCTGGTACATCTGGCAGGGGTCATCCCCCTCTTCGGTGCGAATGCAGCGCATCTCCCAATCGCCATTCTTTTCCTGGATGTAGGTCTGGCCTACCTGCGGTTCGGCATTTGCCGGCTCACCAAGGCTCAGTTGGTCCTCGATCGTGGTTCCGCCGTCGCCGTCCTGGGTCTGGGTCTCTTCGGTTTGGGTGTCCGTCTCGGCAGTGTCGGTGTCCGTGGACTGTGCCCAGGCCCCGAACGGGATCAAAAGGGCGAGGCTGAGAGCAAACAGTGAAGTGCGCATGATATTCCCTGTAGGTGTTGCGTTTTGTGGGTTGCTACCATGCTGCGCGGGCCGTGTCAGCGCGAAACGATCAAGAAATGCGTGAACGACGTACCGGGCGGAAAAAGGCCGGTGCACCAACAGAAAAAGGGAACCCCACGGCCCCCTTTTCCCACGTCTTCTTCTCTCCCCGTCGGACTGGCCGACTTATGTGATAGGACGTTACGAAAGCGTGAGTCGGGGGTCAACAGCAAAAATTGTGTCGGTAAACCTCTTGTCATCCAATAAAAAAAGGCCGCGCACGAGGCGCGGCCAGTCTGACAGGGAGGAAGTGTTCCACGCCAGGAGGACATGTCGGCGGGAACGAAGATCACTATGGCGTCAAAAGGTTAACTTTGTATGGTCGACGCGAAACCGTGGATGGACAAAGAGTTAACGCAATGGACGACAATATTTTCGTGGGCGGCGGCGGCGTTGAGTACGCAGAGCGTCAGGACCTGACGCTAAAGTACGCCAACCGACACGGATTGGTGGCAGGTGCCACCGGAACGGGCAAGACCGTGACGCTGCAGATCCTGACCGAAGGCTTTTCCAATGCAGGCGTGCCCGTGATCCTGTCGGACGTCAAAGGCGACCTGTCGGGCCTCGCGAAATCGGGGACCGAGACGCACAAGCTGCACGTGCCCTTTACCGAACGCGCCGCCAAGATCGGCTTTGACGACTTTGCCTATCACGCCTGTCCCGTGACCTTCTGGGATCTCTTTGGCGAACAGGGGCATCCCGTGCGCACCACCGTGTCCGAGATGGGCCCGTTGCTGCTGGCCCGCCTGCTGGATCTGACCGAGGCGCAGGAAGGGATCCTGAACATCGCCTTCCGCCTCGCCGACGAAGAGGGGCTGCCGCTGCTGGATCTCAAGGATCTGCAGGCGCTGCTGGTCTGGATCGGGGAAAACGGCACGTCGCTGTCGCTGCGCTATGGCAACGTGTCTGCCGCGTCCATCGGGGCGATCCAGCGGCGTCTGCTGGTGTTGGAAAACCAGGGCGGCGCCGGTCTCTTTGGCGAGCCCGCGCTCGAGCTTGCGGACCTGATGCGCACCGACGATCAGGGGCGCGGGATGGTCAACATCCTGGCGGCGGACAAGCTGATGGCCTCGCCGAAACTCTATGCCACGTTCCTGCTGTGGCTTTTGTCAGAACTGTTCGAGGAACTGCCCGAGGTGGGCGATCCGGACAAACCCAAGTTGGTCTTCTTCTTTGACGAGGCGCATCTGCTCTTTGACGACGCGCCCAAGGCGCTGGTCGACAAGGTCGAGCAGGTCGCGCGACTGATCCGGTCCAAGGGGGTCGGCGTCTACTTCATCACGCAGAACCCGGCGGACGTGCCCGAGGATATCCTGGGACAACTGGGCAACCGTATCCAGCACGCACTGCGCGCCTTCACCGCCAAGGACCGCAAGGAACTGCGGTTGGCGGCCGAGACCTATCGCGAGAACCCGCGTTTCGATACCGAAGCGGCCATTCGCGAGGTTGGCGTGGGCGAGGCGGTGACGTCGATGCTGATGAAAAAGGGCGTGCCCGGCATCGTCGAGCGGACGCTGATCCGCCCGCCATCCTCGCAATTGGGGCCCATCACCAAGGCGGAGCGTGCGGCCCATCTTGCCGCCTCCGACATGTCGGGCAAGTACGACGCGCCGCTCGATCGCAAGTCCGCCTTCGAAATCCTCAAGGCGCGGGCCGACAAGGCCGCCCTTGCGGCTGCCGAAGCCGAGGAAAAGGCCGAAGAGATGCAGCCGGTGCTGCGCGAGTTCAACGCCGCGCGGCGCTACTCGGGTGCGCGGGTCTCACGCTCCACCTCGAAACCGGCGCGCCGTGGCGCCAGCTTTGGTGAGGCGATGACCAAAATGGTGGTCAAAGAGCTGACCGGCACCACAGGCCGCCGCATCGTGCGCGGCGTGCTGGGGGGGCTGTTCAAAGGGCGGTGAGGCCCGCCCGGCCTCCGATCTGCTCCGCCCGATGGGCACCGCCTGCGCAATAATTCTTGATTGCTCTGGTTGAATTTGGTGTCGTACGGGCAGGTATTTCGGAGTTGAATTATGGACAAATTGATTGCGAGCAGCCTTCTGGCTGCGATGTTACCCGTAACAGCATTCGCGCAGACGAGCCTTGCCGAGGCGATGGCGATGGTGCGGGCAACCTGCCAGACCGCGCAGGACGCGGGCTCATTCTCTGGTCTGACCGCCAAGGGACAGGTCGAAGGCAACATCCGCGTAAAGCTGATCGGCAAGGCGGGCGCGGATGCCTATGTCGAATACACCGAACAGGAATGGACAAGCCTGCAGCAGGTCATGGTCGAGGATCAGCTGGAGGACAATATCAGCTACCGCAATTGCGTCACCACGCTGACGCCTTCCGTTCTCGATAAGATGCCGTGATGCCGGCCCGTGTCCTGTCCGTCGTGATGCTGGTGATTGCGGTCACCGAAGCCCATGCGCAGTCCAACGCACAGGCGGTGGAACGGGCCGCCCAGCTGGCCCGCGACAGCTGCACCGTGTCGAGCGTTCAGGGCGTGCGCACCACCGAACCGGCACCCGCGTCGTCAAGCTGCCCGGCGCGCGAGAAGAAGTGACATTGACCGACGAGCGTTGGAAGGGCATCCAGCAGGTGTTGCGCGAGCATCAACGCGACGACAGCGCCAATTACCGCGATTGCGTGCGGGACCTGACGCCGCAATTCCTTGCCGCGCTCAGCACACCGCAAACGCGCACCGACCCGCTCGCCTGTGATTTCGAGAATGACGGGGTTTGCGACGTGCCGGGCTTGTGTCCGCAAGGCACCGATGTGGCCGATTGTTCGACCGTGCCGCAGGTCAACTTTCCGCCGCAACCGCTCTATTGCTGTGACTTCTACGGGCGCAAATGGTGCCAGATCACCACCGGCATTCAGGCGGCGGGCGCCCCATGTGTGTGCGCGGGCGTCGTGGGATCGGGCTATCAGTGCTACTGAACCTGCTTGCGACGCAGATACAGCTCGAGGATCAGCAGGTAGGGCAGGTAGAACGCCACGTTCTGCACGATGTCGAACGGGCCCAGAAAATCGGGCTGGCTGCCCATGCCGCAATACGCCTCGCCCATGCTGCAGGTGACGCCGTAGAGCAGGCCGTAATGCACGCGGTAGATCCATGACCCCAGGGCCAGCACGATCAGCCGCAGGCCCCAGCGGCGGTGCCGCACAAGGTCGCGCGCCAGCGCAAGGCGCAGCGTCTGCACCGCCGCCAGGGCCATGAGCACCCCGTAAAGGCCAAAGCCCACGCTCATCATCGGCCCGCCGATGGTGCCCCGCAGCGCGATGTACAGCAGACCGCCAAGTGCGGTGATCAGTACGAGGGGGGCCAGCACCCGACCCGACATGCGGTGCACGCGCGGCCAGCGTCGCCGCACGGGGCCAGCCAATTGCACGACGGCCAGCAGCGTCACGACGCCACCCGCCACCATGTGCACGAACACGCCGAGGTTCGAGGTGCGCGTGCCCGCCAGACGGTCCTGCGCCACCGCATCCCCGCCCAGGCCGGCGAGGCCGCGCCACAGGGCGTGCCAGGAAAACTCCTGCACCGCCAGAAACAGCAGCCCAAGCCCCAGCACTGCCCAAACGGTTTGCCGGGCAACGCGCGCCATCTACCGCTCCGGGATCAGGCCGCGCGGGCTGAACCGCAGCACCAGCAGCAGCACCAGGCCCATGGTCAGCAGGCGCATATGCGCCGCGGAATCGAGCAGATGCTCGCGCAGCCAAAAGCCGTCGGCCATGCCCGCCGTGATCAGCTGCATCAGGCCCAGCCCGATAGGCTCGACCATCACCCACAGCCACCAGATCAGGAACCCGCCCAGCACGGCACCCAGGTTGTTGCCCGACCCGCCCACGATCACCATCACCCAGACCAGAAAGGTAAAGCGCAGCGGCTGATACGTGCCCGGTGTCAACTGCCCATCCAGCGTCGTCATCATCGCGCCCGCGATGCCGCAGATGGCCGAGCCCAGCACAAAGATCTGCAAATGGCGCGCCTTGACGTCCTTGCCCATGGCTTCCGAGGCGACCTCGTTGTCGCGGATGGCGCGCATCATCCGCCCCCAGGGCGAATGCAGGGCCCGCTGCGCCAGCACAAACAGGATGATCAGCACGACGGCAAAAAGACCGGCATAGATCAGCTTGACCCACAGTGTGGAGGCTGTGACCGGATCGAGGCCCCAGTCCGACACCCGCGCGACAAAGGCGGGATCGTTCTGCAGGTCGATCTCGTACGGGGCAGGGCGGGGCAGGCCGACGACGTTCTTGACCCCGCGCGCCAGCCAATCCTCGTTCTTGAGGACGGCAATGATGATCTCCGCAATCCCCAGCGTCGCAATGGCGAGGTAGTCCGACCGCAGCCCCAGCGCCGTCTTGCCGATGATCCAGGCGGCCCCGGCTGCGAGCAGCCCGCCCACGGGCCAGGCCACCAGAACCGGCAGGCCCAGCCCGCCGAGGTAGCCCGCATTGGCGGGGTTCACCGCCTCGACCGCCTGCACACCGCCGTCAAACACCGCGCGGTATACAAAAAAACCGACAATCAGGATCGCCAGCAACCCCAGCGTCCGCACCCGCCCCTTGGGCAGGGCGTTGTAGGCAAGGATCGCGCCCACGATGGTCGCGGCCCCCAGAACCAGCGCGGTAATGACACGCAGCCCGCCTGCGGCCCAGGCCTCGCCCACGGGCGGCATCGAAACCAGCACCGTCGCCAGACCGCCCAACGCGACAAAGCCCATGATCCCCACGTTGAACAGCCCCGCAAACCCCCATTGCAGGTTCACGCCCAACGCCATGATCGCTGAGATCAGCCCGAAGTTGAGGACAAACAGCGCGGCATTCCAGCTTTGAACAAAGCCGGTGCCGATGATCAGCAGCGCCACAAAGCCGAAGTAGAGGGTGTTGCGTGCCGTGTCGCTCATACCGATTTCCCCGCAAAAAGGCCCGTGGGCCGGAACAACAGGACGATCAGCAGAATGACAAAGCTGACGGCGAATTTGTAGTCGGTCGACAAAAGCTGCGCGAGCCCGTCCGGCGCCAGCGCCTCGGGTAGGGCGTAGTTCGCGACCTTTTTCCAGGCATAGGTGATCATGACCTCGGAAAAGGCGATGGTGAACCCGCCCGCGATGGCGCCGAGCGGGCTGCCAAGGCCGCCCACGATGGCGGAGGCAAAGATGGGCAGAAGCAACTGGAAATAGACAAACGGTTTGAACGACTTGTCGAGACCGTAAAGCACGCCTGCAATGGTGGCCAGAGCCGCCACGATCAGCCAGGTGACCATCACCACCCGTTCGGGATTGATGCCCGACAGCAGCGCGAGATCCTCATTGTCGGAATAGGCGCGCATCGATTTTCCGGTGCGCGTCCGGTTCAGAAAGTAGAACAGCGCGATGACGACGATGATGGCCGTGACGACCGTGATGCCTTGGGTGGTCTTGAACGCAAGCCCCTCATCCAGCCCCGTTAGCGCCTTGAATTGACGCACGGAGATGATGAAGCGTTCGCCGTCGGAAAACCGTTGGTCATCCGGGCCGATGATAAAGCGCACAAGACCGTTCATGATGAACATGACGCCGAGGCTGACCATGACAAAGATGATCGGTTTGGCCTTTTGCCCGCGATAAAACCGGTACACGCCCCGGTCGGTGGCAAGGATCAGCCCCGCGCAGACCGCGATGCCAAAGGGCAGGGCCAGCAGCGCCGTCGGCAGGGGCCCCGCGCTGATGCCAACGGCCTGAAAGGCCCAGGTGATCAGGATCGTCGCCATGGTGCCAAAGGCCATCGTGTCGCCATGGGCAAAGTTCGAAAACCGCAGGATGCCGTAGATCAGCGTGACCCCAAGCGCGCCGAGCGCCAGTTGCGAGCCATAGGCAATAGCAGGGATGAGGACGAAGTTGGAAAGGGCCACAAAGGCGTTGAGCAAGTCCATCATTCCACCCTCTCGCAGGTTCCTGCAAAGCTGCTTGTGCCGTAAAATAAGCCTTCGCCCTCGGTGTCCGTGCTCAACACGACGCCAAGCCGACCGTCGAGATAGGTCAGCACACCGTATGCCCCGGTGCCCGGGTCGATGCCCGCGGCGGAGATGGCGCTGGCGCCCGAGCCGGGCGAGACGTTCTCGAACACGATGGACGTATCGGAAATGGCGACGGTTACGGGGCCCCAGTCAGCCGGGGCGTTCATCGACGCTGGCCTGTCCGCACGCGCGCACTCGGTCCAGACACCGGCGCATTCCATGTCAATCCGACAGGCGTACAGGCCCCCCGCTTGGGCAAGCGGCGCACCCAAGGCGCATGTGGCGGTCAGAAGGAGCAAACGTCTCATGGCTGCGCGACCTCGCATGTCCCGAGGTAGAACTGCCCCGCGCCCGGGTTCGCCGCATACTGAAACGACTGGATCGCGCCGCCGCCGTCGAACACGGTCAGGTGCGACGCCACCGCCTCGCGCATCTGCATGACGATGGCACGGGCCTCCGAGGTGTCCTTCCACCGCGCATCCTTCATCATCATCGCCCGCCGCGACACCTCTCCATTGCGGCGCACCTCATACGCGGTGCCCTCATCATCACTCATCATCCAGCGTACGGCCCGCCAGGCTGTCGCGCAGGGCTGACCAATCACGCAGCGCTGATCAAACAGGCAGTCCATCGCGACATAGCCACGGCTGGCCAGCTCCGTCTCAGTCAGCGCCACAGCCGGCCCCGCCACACACAGCAGCACAGCGGCCCACGTCTTCTTCTCTTTCCAAATACGGACCCGCACCGTCAGCCTCCCAAAAACGACTTGCGCACATCCGGGTCGGCCAGCAACTCTTTGCCGGTCCCCGTATACGCGTTGCGCCCCTGCACCAGCACATAGCCCTTGTCGGCAATCTCGAGCGCCTGGCGCGCGTTCTGCTCGACCATCAGGATCGGAATGCCCGTGCGCGCCACCTCGATGATCCGATCAAAGAGCTCGTCCATCACGATCGGCGAAACCCCCGCCGTCGGCTCGTCCAGCATCAGCACCTTGGGCTGCGTCATCAGCGCGCGTCCCACCGCCACTTGCTGGCGCTGCCCGCCCGACAGCTCGCCCGCCGCTTGCCGCCGTTTCTCCTTGAGGATCGGAAACAGGTCATAGACCTGCGCCATCGTGTCCGAAAAATCATCGCGACGGATAAAGGCGCCCATCTCCAGGTTCTCCTCCACCGTCATGGAGATAAAGATGTTGGACGTTTGCGGCACAAAGCCCATGCCGCGGGCCACGCGGTCCTGCGGGCTGAGGCCGGTGATATCCTCCCCATCCAGCCGCACCGATCCCTGCCGCACGTCCAGCATGCCAAACACGGCTTTCATTGCCGTCGATTTGCCCGCGCCGTTGGGCCCGACGATCACGGCAATCTCTCCCGGATCCACGGCCACCGTGCAGTCGTGCAGGATGTCTGGCCCGGCGCCGTAGCCGCCCGTCATCGTATCGCCGACAAGAAACGGTTCAGCCATGGGACCATCCCGTCTTTGTCCCAAAAAAATCCCGGGGGTGCGGGGGCGGAGCCCCCGCGTCGGTCGGATTGGCGCAGCCAATTCGAAACAGGATCATGCGCCCACCTTGTCCTTGTTCTTGAGGCCGGTGCCCAGATACGCCTCGATCACCTGCTCGTTTGCCTTGATCTGGGCCAGCGTGCCGGTCGCCAGTACCTTTCCCTCGGCCATGCAGATGACCGGGCCGCAAATGCGGCCGATAAAGTCCATGTCGTGTTCGATCACCACAAAGGTGTAGTTGCGCTCGGCGTTCAGGCGCAGGATAGCGTCGCCGATGGTGTTGAGCAGCGTGCGGTTCACTCCCGCGCCCACCTCGTCCAGAAACACGATCTTGGCATCGACCATCATGGTGCGGCCCAGCTCCAGCAGCTTTTTCTGCCCGCCGGACACCTGACCGGCCTTGTGATCGGCCAGATGTTCGATGGTCAGAAACTCGAGCACCTCGTCGGCCTTGGCGCGCAGCGCGCGTTCCTCATCCGCGATACGGCGGCGGCCAAACCAGGTGTTCCACAGCGTCTCGCCCGACTGCGCGGCGGGCACCATCATCAGGTTTTCGCGGCACGTCATCGACGAAAACTCGTGCGCGATCTGAAAGGTGCGCAGCAGGCCCTTGTGAAACAGCGTGTGCGGCGGCAGGCCGGTGATGTCTTCGCCATCCATCGTGACACGCCCCGCGGTTGGTTGAAGAACGCCCGCGACCACGTTGAAAAGGGTTGTCTTTCCAGCGCCGTTCGGGCCAATCAGCCCGGTGATCGCCCCCGGATCAATCGACAGTGACGCGCCATCGACCGCGTGAAACCCGCCGAAGTGTTTATGAATGTCGTCAACGCCGATCCTCTGCATCCCCGTGTCGCTTTAAGAGCGATCTTCAAGATATTGACACAGCCCGAGGATTGCGCCCCGGGCTGTCT
>ERZ1740067.936-NODE-936-length-21632-cov-6.921166_pt1 | contig 21632 bp, 20 predicted proteins | sample MGYA00581736_ERZ1740067 | MGnify/ENA primary metagenome ERZ1740067 (study PRJEB43018, sample SAMN04849236) | marine metagenome | isolation source: floating plastic debris | place: Pacific Ocean | collected 2008-08-27 | study: EMG produced TPA metagenomics assembly... | reverse complement strand
TGTCGCCCGTGAACCCCTTCGGAGCGCTGAGCCACACGAACTCCACGCCCTCTTCTTCGGCATTCTGCACCTCACGCTGAGAGCCGGGCATATTGTCCCGATCCCGCCGATACAGACATTTGACCGATGTCGCGCCTTGCCGCACAGCCGTGCGCACACAATCCATCGCGGTATCACCGCCACCAATGACAACCACGCGCCTGCCCTCGGCATTCAGCTCCCCACTATCAAACTCGGCGACCTCGTCACCAAAGCTCTTGCGGTTGCTCGCCGTCAGGAAATCAATCGCGCGGACGATGCCATCAGCACCCGATCCCGGAGCCTGCAGATCCCTTGTTTTATAGACACCAGTGGCAATCAGCACGGCGTCATGCTTGGCGCGGATATCTTCAAAGCTGATGTCTTCGCCAACATTGCAATTCAGCACAAACTCAACTCCGCCTTGCGCAAGCTGATCGTTGCGACGCATCACAACGTCCTTTTCCAGCTTGAAGCCGGGGATGCCGTAGGTCAGCAAGCCGCCGGCACGGTCATGGCGGTCATAAACCGTCACTTGAATACCCTGCCGTCGCAGGACATCCGCCGCCGCCAGCCCACCCGGGCCCGCACCAATAATGCCCACGCTTTCGGTGCGTTCCGCATGCGGCGGGATTGGCTTCACCCAGCCATTTTCCCACGCGGTATCGGTAATGTATTTCTCGACCGATCCGATGGTCACTGTCCCATGGCCGGATTGCTCAATCACGCAGTTACCCTCGCACAGGCGGTCCTGCGGGCAAATGCGACCACAGATTTCGGGGAATGTGTTCGTCGCTTGCGACACCTCATAGGCTTCTTGCAACCGCCCCTCGGCGGTCAGTCGCAGCCAATCGGGAATGTTATTTTGCAGCGGGCAATGGGTCTGGCAATAGGGCACACCGCATTGCGAACAACGGCTCGCTTGCTCTTCCGCTTTCACCGCGGCGTACTCTGCGTAAATCTCATCGAAGTCCTGATTACGTAGGTTCGGCGCACGCTTCTCGGGCATGTCCCGTTCTACTTGCGTAAACTTGAGCATCTTTTGACCAGCCATAGCCAATCCTCCCTAGACCGAGATTTCGAGCCCCTCGTCTAATAGGTCCGCTTCGGAAAGAAAAGTCATAATAATTGACCTAATTGCGAATTTCCCAGCGTGATCAGCGGAAGTATAGTGAAATATAGGAAAATTTAGGTCAGTTTAGTTTCCCTATAAATTACCTAGCCCCTGAATCTTAAAGAGTTACGGTGCAAATCAACGAATCATGGGCTCGTTTGATGACGCTGTTTCACCTCTTTCTTGTCGCTGTGATCCAAGGCATTACCGAATTTCTTCCCGTCTCGTCCTCCGGCCATCTGATCCTTCTGCCGCAACTGACCGGCATCGAAGATCAGGGCCAAACCATTGATGTTGCCGTACATATCGGGACACTCCTCGCCGTAGTCTTGTATTTTTGGAAAGATGTAAAAGCCGCTTTAGCGGGCACGCTTCGTCTTGTTCAAGGCAAGATCGACACCCAAGGTGCGTTCCTTGCCTTATGCCTTCTTATTGCGACACTTCCGGTGACGGTCCTTGGCTTCATCATTCACATGGCAGATCTATCCGATATGCTTAGGTCCACCGCTGTGATCGGCTGGATGATGCTCATTTTCGGAGTTGTTCTCTATTGGACGGATCAAAAGGGTGAGACCACGAAAACCACCGCGAATTGGTCGCTGAAAGACGCGATTATCATGGGTCTTTGGCAAGCCGTTGCACTGATCCCCGGCACATCACGCTCCGGCATTACCATTTCCGGGGCGCGCCTGTTGGGTTATGCCCGCGAAGATGCTGCCAGGCTGGCGATGCTCATGTCGATCCCGACGATCATCGCGTCCGGAGCCCTGCTGGGCGCCGATGTCGCCCTTGGCGGCAGCGCTCTGATCTGGCGTGACGCAGCCATCGCCGCGAGTTTCGCGTTCATCGCCGCTTTGCTCGCATTGACCTTGATGATGCGCCTTCTGAAGTCGGTCAGCTTCACGCCATACGTGATCTACCGCGTGATCCTAGGCTTCATCTTGTTGGTGATCGCCTACACCTAATCAGTGCGCAGGTTCTTGGCGCTGTCCTTGATCGCATCGTACTGCCCCGACGGCCGGAACCGCCACAGATACTCGGGCAGAACGGCCTCCAACGCGGTTGGCTTGATCCCCAGATCGGCAAAGCTCATCGCACGATCCGATACGACATTATCGCGCCGCAGATTCTTCACCTGATCGCGTGTGATCATCCCGTTGGTGAACAGCCCGAACGTGATTTTCTGAAGCATATCAAAGCCCCAACCCATCAAACGGGCCATGAACCACGGCGTGTTCAAAATCAGCTTGCGGCGATGAATGACGCCCAGCATCTGCTGCATGAGTTCCTTGAACGTGTTCACATCCGGACCGCCCAGCTCATAAATGCCCGGCTTGGCCTGACCCAGAACACCCATCTCAGCCGCCTGCGCAACATCATCGACATAGACAGGCTGAAACTTCGTCCTGGCCCCGACCACAGGCAAAACAGGACCCATCCGCGACATCCCGGCAAAGCGGTTAAAGAACTGATCTTCCGGCCCGAACACAATTGACGGCCGCAAGATCACCGCCCCCGGCATATGCTGCAAAACACCTTCTTCGCCCAGCGCCTTGGTGCGCGCATAGGCACTGTCGCTTTCGGCATCCGCACCAATGGCTGAGATCTGGACCATCGTCGTGATCCCCTCAGCAGCGGCGATACGTGCTATACGCTCCGCCCCTTCGTGCTGAACGGCATCGAACCCGTTCTTGCCGACGACATTCAGGATACCAACGCAGTTCACCACCGCGTCAGCCCCCTGCATGACAGCCTGTACGGACGCATCATCACGGACATTGCAAAAGACAGGTTCGACCTGCCCAACAGCGCCGTAGGGTTTCACGAACATCGCCTCATTCGGGCGGCGCACCGCGACCCGCACACGCCAGCCCGCCTTGGCCATGCGCTGCGTGATATAGCGGCCCACAAAGCCGGACCCGCCATAGATTGTCACCAGTTTCGACATCGGTCGCTCCGATCTAATACGTTGCCTGTTCCTAGTCAGATAGCGCGCCTACGACAACCGGCTATCGAATCCCGTTGACACCCCAATTTCAGAGGGCTAAACGCCCGTCTCACGACACCTGCCCAGGTGGCGGAATTGGTAGACGCGCTAGCTTCAGGTGCTAGTGTCCGTATGGACGTGGAGGTTCGAGTCCTCTCCTGGGCACCAAATCACCAAATCCAGAAATATCGCACCAAAACGGCGCTTCACTTGCGTTGCTGGCCTTCAAAGCTATACCAGAGCGTGACTTTTCCGGAGCCTGCGATGACCAATCACCTCTATCAGAATGACCTGCCTGACGGCCTTGATCTTGGGCCGGTCGTCGCCATTGATTGCGAGCCGATGGGCCTGAACCCGCATCGCGCCCGGTTGTGCGTGATCCAGATGTCGGGCGGCGACGGAAATGCGCATCTTGTGCAGGTCGCCAAGGGCCAAACCGAGGCACCGAACCTGTGCAAAATGCTTGCCGATCCCGACGTTCTGAAGTTGTTTCATTTCGGGCGGTTTGATATTGCCGCGATGCTGAACGCGTTCGGAACTGTTACGGCTCCGGTTTACTGCACCAAGATCGCCTCCAAGCTGGTGCGCACCTATACAGATCGCCACGGGCTCAAGAACCTGCTTCAGGAACTGCTGGAGGTCGACATCTCAAAGCAGCAGCAATCGAGCGACTGGGGCGCTGAAAGCCTGACCGATGCGCAGGTCGCGTATGCAGCGTCTGACGTGCTGTATCTTCACCAACTGCGCGAAAAACTGGATAAGATGATTGCCCGCGAAAGGCGGACCGAGATCGCGCAGGCCTGTTTCGATTTCCTGCCGATGCGGGCGCAACTTGATCTTCAGGGATGGCCTGAGATCGACATCTTCTCGCATTAAAAGGCGCGGGATATGAGCGATCACGAGATATTTCTAAGCACCGCCCGCCGCGTCATCCATACCGAGGCGGAGGCGCTTGAGTTGCTGGAACAGAGCCTGAATGGCGGTTTTGGCGACGCGATCGAACTGATCCTGAACGCGCCCGGCAGGATCATCGTCTCTGGCATGGGCAAGTCGGGCCATATCGCCCGCAAGATCGCGGCAACCTTTGCGTCCACGGGGACGCCTGCGCATTTCGTGCATCCGGCCGAAGCAAGCCACGGTGATCTTGGGATGATGGCGCAAGGCGACGTCGTGCTGCTTTTGTCAAACTCGGGCGAGACGCCTGAACTCGCTGATGTCATTGCCCACACGCGGCGCTTTTCAATCCCGTTGATTGGTGTGGCCAGTCGCGCGGACAGCACATTGCTGAAACAATCAGATGTCGCCATCGTGCTGCCGCAGGCGCCCGAGGCCTGCGGAACGAATGTCGTGCCGACCTCATCGACCACAATGACACTTGCGCTGGGGGATGCGATGGCGGTCGCACTGATGGAGCATCGCCAGTTCACGCCCGCCAACTTCCGCGACTTTCATCCGGGCGGCAAGCTGGGCGCCCAACTGGCGAAGGTCAGCGACCTGATGCATGGCGGAGATGCGATCCCGACGATCCATCAGACTGCCCCGATGAGCGATACGCTTCTCACGATTTCGCAAAAAGGGTTTGGTGTGGTTGGTGTTACCGACCAGAACCACTATCTTGTTGGAATTGTAACCGATGGCGACTTGCGCCGTCACATGGACGGGTTGCTTGATCTGACAGCTGCCGAAGTGATGACGAAATCACCGCGCACTATCAGCCCCGATGCGCTTGCCCAGGAAGCTGTTGCCATTATGAATGACCGCAAGATCACGTGCCTGTTCGTCGTCGATCCCGCCGGGACCGATGCGCCTTTGGGGATCCTGCACATCCATGATTGTCTGCGCGCCGGCGTGGCCTGATGGCACATTTCGATCAAAGCTATTCACGCGCGGTGGCAGGGTTGAAGATCCTGCTGCCTCTCTTCGCGCTTGGGATTTTATCGACCCTTTTCATGCTATCGCGTCCTGTCGACCCAGAGGCGAACCTGCCATTTTCAGACGAAGAAGTGCAGGAATTGAAGAAAGAACAGCGCGTCGGACGGCCCAGCTATACGGGCATGACCGGTGACGGCTCTGCGATCACAGTCGTAGCCGATGCAGCGCGACCCGATATCACGAACCCCGCGCGGTTTGATGCAGACAACCTGTCGGCCCAGATCGAAACAGAGCGCGGCGTGCGCATCGACATCGACGCACCCAGCGGTGTCATCGACAATGACAGCGAGTTACTGACCCTGTCAGGCGGTGTCGAAGTGCAAACATCTGACGGCTACACCGTGCTGACCGACGAGGTGGAGACCACGCTCGACAGCACTCGGCTTCAGACGACAGGCCGCGTTCAGGGCAGCGGTCCAGCCGGTGATCTTTGGGCCGATCAGATGGAGATGACCCAACAAGAGAACGGCTCGACGCTGATGGTTTTCAAAGGCGACGTTAAGGTGATATACAAGCAAGAATAATTCGGGGTTATTGCTGACATGCGTTTAAGCCATTTTGCATATGTTATCGCGTTTGTGGCGACAGGGGCTTTTGCGCAAGGCGCACAGGTTAATTTCGGTGGTCTGGAAAATGATCCAAATGCGCCGATTGAAGTCACGTCTAACGAACTTCAGGTCAATCAGGACGAAGGTTGGGCGATTTTCACCGGCGAGGTGATCGTCGGCCAAGGCGCGATGCGTTTGTATGCGCCCTGGGTCAAGGTTTTCTACACCGAAGGCGGTGGCGATATCGAGCGGGTCGAGGCCAAGGATGGCGTCACGCTTATCAACGGGCCAGAAGCCGCCGAAGGGGAGACCGCCGTTTACACGCTGTCTGACAGCATGGTCGTCATGGATGGCAACGTGCTGGTCACACAAGGCGGAAGCGCCGTGTCCGGTGACCGTCTGCGCGCCAACATGGATACCGGCGAGGCCCGCGTAGAAGGGCGTGTTAGGTCGCTTTTGACCGGGGATGACGAAGACGAGGAAACGCCCTCGGATGGCTAAGACCCCAAATCTCAGCGTTGCAAGCGATCAGCCACAGGGTCTTGTCATTGAGAACCTGCAAAAGAGCTATCGCAAGCGCCCCGTGATCCGCGATGTCAGCATGACCTTGGGACGGGGCGAGGTCGTGGCGTTGCTGGGTCCGAACGGATCAGGCAAAACCACCTGCTTTTACGCAATTGCGGGCCTGATCACGCCCGAAGGCGGCGCGGTCACGATTGATGGCCGCAACGTCACAACGCTGCCGATGTATCGTCGTGCGCAGCTGGGGATCGGATATCTCCCGCAAGAGATGTCGATTTTTCGCGGGATGACCGTCGAAGACAACATCATGTCGATCCTCGAGATCACCGAAAAAAGCCGTTCTGCCCGACAGACACGGCTTGAAGATCTGTTGTCGGAATTCGGGATTGAACATCTGCGCCGCGCGCCTGCACTGGTGCTATCAGGCGGTCAGCGCCGGCGTGTCGAGATTGCGCGCTGTCTGGCCGCACGCCCGAATTACCTACTCCTTGATGAACCTTTTGCCGGCGTTGACCCGATTGCTGTTGGCGACATTCGCGCCCTTGTGGCTGATTTGACCAAGCGTGGCATTGGCGTGCTGATCACGGATCACAATGTGCGCGAAACGCTCGAAATCGTCGACCGCGCCTATATCTTGCATGACGGCAAGGTCCTGATGAGCGGGACAGCCAAGGAAGTTGTCGAGGACGCGAATGTGCGTCGCGTTTATCTTGGTGAGAGCTTTCGGATTTCTTGATCCGATCTGTCGCAGGCTTAAATCCTGTCTGGAAAATATCCCTCGAAATCAGATGGTTAAATTCAAACCTCACACTGATTTCTGCCCCTAAGCACTCATTTTTCAATTACAATGATTGACAGATACCCCCCCTATAGCGCCAACTGAGAGAGATGAGAGTCGTTGTACGCAAGACGCCGTCCGCACGGCAATTCGGTCGCAACCGCGCCCCGATACCGCCTAGCCAACAACCACTTTTGTCGCCTCCATTAACGACGCTGTAACTCTTTTACGGCCCTCTTCGGGCGACGGGTTCAGGCTGTCTCAGAATAACCAGGGAGCATGTATGCAGTACCAGATCAGCGGCAAACAGATTGATATCGGATCAGCTTTGCAGACACATGTGAAAGGCGAAATGGACGAGGTTGTTGCGAAATATGCAGAACGCCCGACAGACGCGAATGTCATATTCTCGAAAAGTGCGCATGAATATGTTTGCGAGGCGACAGTGCATCTGTCGACCGGACTGACAGCGCAAGCCAAGGCTCACGCGACCGAAATTTATGCCGCGTTCGACAGCTGCAATGCGAAAATGGAGAAGCAGCTTCGTCGCTACAAGCGACGGTTAAAGGACCATCACCGCGAACGTGCACAGCCGGTTGAACTTATGGAGGCTTCCTCGTATATCCTCGCCGGAAATGAGGACACAGACGGGTCCGAACCAGAATCGCTTCAGCCGATGATCATTGCCGAGATGGAAACGAAGATCCCTTCGATTTCTGTTGGTGAGGCCGTGATGCAGATGGAGCTTCAAGAAGCACCCGTCCTTGTGTTCAGAAATGAAGGCAACAACGCAGTGAACGTGGTCTACCAGCGCGACGATGGGAATATCGGCTGGATTGACCCGAGCAGCTTGAAGGCTTAAAGCCGCCAAACCCGGCAGAGGGGGCTGGGCATCATGGAACTAGATACGATCCTCAAAGCTGAGGCCGTTAAGGTCGTCAGTAACGCGACAAGTAAGAAACGCCTGTTTCGCGATCTGAGCGAAACAGCGTCTGCCGCCTATGGCTTGGATTGCGGCGTTGTGCTTGATCGCCTGCTTGAACGCGAAAACCTTGGCCCCACCGGCGTTGGGCACGGCGTGGCACTGCCTCACGCGCGTCTTGCGGGTCTGAACGAGGTGTTGGGTCTGTTCATCCTGCTCGAGAAGCCGTTGGATTATGAATCTGTCGATCGCCAGCCCGTCGACATCGTCTTTGCCTTGTTTGCGCCAGAGGATTCGGGTGTTGAGCATCTTAAAGCGTTGGCTCTGGTCTCCCGGACGCTGCGCGATGCAGATTTCTGCGCAAAACTGCGTGCCAATCCCAGTGCTGATACACTTTACGCGATTCTGACGGAAACGCAGGCAGCGATCCGGGCAGCTTAAGCCCAGCTTTCGAACCCGAACGTCATGTAGTCGCGCTGATACACATCGCGCACGGCCTGCTCGATATCGTCGTCATAGACATCGACAAGCTGGATGGGATGATCGTTGTCGTACTCAGCCGGGATTATGTTTTCGTAACCGATTTCACTCGTCAAATAGGCAAAGCCCTCGTCCATTCGGTCAGCCCGCACGATCACATCAGGCAGCGCGAATTGGCCGAACCCTTGCAGGCATTGCACTTGGCTGGCCCAGAAGCCGTCGACGCGGATACCTGTCTGATTGTTCAGATTGCCCTTTAGAAACGCGATGAAAGCCAGAAAAGCCTCGCGATGCTGGCGACGGTCCCACGTCGCGTCGACCTCTTCGGCGGGGATGGGCAGCTTGTAAACCCGCCGCAGCGTGTTGCGTATCTCTTTGAAAGAGCCTTTGCCCGCGTTCAGAATCTTGTCGCAAAACGCGATGTGCGCCCGTTCGACCGGATGCTGAACGACGGTAAAACTGCGATGGCCAGGGTGTTGACGCTTCCATTGGCGCAGGGATTTCTGGTTGAAGTTCCCCCGCAAATCGCCCACTTTCACACCGTCAAGCGCTGCCATCCAGGCTTTGACCTTGCGATCCGGCCCGCCGCGGATCGGCAGATACATCAGGGGCGCCTTGGCACAGGTCAGGAAACTTGGCACCTGCGGCCCGCGTCGCGTCTCAAAATTTGGCGTGCGGGAGAGGTCGAAATGGTCGGTCTTGCCTAGCGCAGCCTGCATGTCGTCAAAGTTCTTCACCTTCTCGGACAAAGGCGCGGGATTTTGCTTTTTGAGCTTCTTTGACAGGCTGTCCATCTCAGTTGTCTCACCCAGAAACGCGGCAAGACCGTTCATCACATTGACGTCCTGCACGTCTTCATAGGCAAGGTAGAACGCCGTCTGACCGGTGACTTGCAGCGTGTTCAAAAGCTGCACCTGAAATGCCTGCAATGCTGTGAGGTGACGCTCAAACTCGTCTGCATCAAAGGTGATCTGCGCCGATTTCTGATGCTTCATGTCGGCCAGTTTCCACTGACCTGTCTGCTGCGCGATCTTCCACGAGACGTAGCTTTCAACCGGGTTCCGCGTCAGAATGATCTTGGCGCAACGCGGATTGGGCAGGACATGCTCAAGCACGCGCGGGTCGTGATCATGGAAAAAGCGGAAACCGGGAAGACCGTCCGTGTTCGTGCGCATCGCCTCGATCAACGACGCAGGATCACCTTCGCGCATGGCTTGTGTGATCCCGAAAAGATCGGTTTTATTCGGGTAGCAGATGAAGTGCGGATTGAACGCCTCTCCATAGCAGGCGAGGCCCGGGTATTCGTTGATATTGGTCTCAAGAAAGTTTGAACCAGTCCGCATTTCTGCGAAAACGACAAAAAAATCAAAGGGTTTAGACATTTCGGATTATCGCACCAGATAGGGTTTGCGCGGCGAATCCTTGGGTTGCACAGGATCGTCACCCACCGGGAAATCCCCCATCAGATGCGGATGCATGCCCTGATTTTTCAGGTTCTGAAGGAATTGCCCAAAGCCCGCCAGATCAACCATGCGCGGCACCTCGGTGAGGCGACGCAGGTTCTTTGGACCGATCTCATCAATAATGGTCTGCAACGGCTCCATCGGGCTTTCAACGAAATCCGCCATGGTCCAGATGCGCACCCGCGCCTTCGCATAATAGGATCGCAGCACATCAAGGTGTTGGCTTTCGATCTTTTGAAGCCGCGCGGCTTCGGCCCGCAGATCGGCAAAGTTACGATTGGTCTTAAAAAGGGGCACAGCCCAAGCCCCGGTGATCACCGAAATCTGAGCGTTCGGGTCTTTCGCAACCATCCATTCGATCTCTTGATTGTCGGCTGGGCCAAATTGAAAGCACTGCCGTTCCCCCCGGGTGTTCCAGATAAGGTTCGTCAGGAACGCTTGCGGCCGATAATCACGCGCTTTGGCCGAGCCATAAAGCGCACCCGCATATGTCTTTTCAGACCCGGCGAAGGCAACATTGTCCTTTGCAAAAAGATGGCCGTGCACCTTCGCGCCTGACGCACGTGTTAACCAAGGCTCAAAATCCTCAAAAAGCTCGCTGAACCCCTCAAAGATGGAATAGGGCGCGCTGGTGAGGCCATTTTCCCAGCCGTCATTTGGCAAGCGGCTTTGCATGTAAAGACCGGCCCGACCACGGGTTCGACGTTCAACTGCTTTGGCGAAAATTCGGTCGATCTTTCCCGGATTCGGTTCGGTTCGCTTCATGGCGCCATCGGCATCGGTCAGGAACGCAGAGTACAGGCGATCCGCCTTTGACCATATTTTTCGGGCCACAAAGCAATCGGAGCGGCGCAAGAGCTGCAAGTGATCGTCATAGAAAATATGCGGCTTGCCTTGGAAATCGAACTTTGACAGCGTCAGCGAGCGGCTTTCGACATTCGACGAGTAAATCCGGCAAAGCGTCTGAAAATAGCTTTCATCCGGGATCCAGACGCGCCTGAAGTAATTGTCGTAGATGTCACGGTCCGGATCATCAAGAATGGCCGACAGGGTTTGCCGTGGCAGGCACCACCATTGCGAGCCCATATGCGGAACGATCCCCGCCGGGACCTTGCGCTTGTAGCCGATCCTGCGCTGCAACTCGACGAAACGGTCGAAAAGATAACGCCGCTTTTTCCATGAAAACGGAAAGCTGAGCGTGAAGCGTTCCGCGTCAAGCCCCCCCACGGTCCAGGGAACATCCTCTGTCGTGGCGGATTCGATAAAATCGGTGCGCGGGCGGTCTGCGAGATAATCAATAAGCTCTTGCACGGGCCGAAGCGGCAGGCAGGACCCGGATGCAAGGTAGACATGGGTGATTTTGTCATTGGTACGCAACAACTGTTCGGATGCCGCCTGCGAGGCGGCAACGATCCCCCAAGTGCCCCATTCGCAGCGGAACCGCGTTTTACAGAACGAGATTTCCTTAACATCGGACAGGTTTTGCACGAAGGCCTGATAGGTTTTGCGGTCAACGAACTTGTCGCAATGGATGACTACCGGGCAGCCGTTTGAGGCCCAATGCCGGGCGACCTGTTCAGCCCGGTGCAAGGCAGTGTGCACCAGCATGACGATCCCGACACTCACCGCGTCCTCCTCATGCCCAGTTGCCCTTGGACATAAGGCCAAGGATCTCAAGCTGACGCCAGTTTATGTATTTTTCCGACCATTTGCACCACAGGTCCGGATTTTCCTGCAAACCTGCGGCATATGCGCGGTATTCATGGCTGTCCGCGTAGTGCTGCTTGCGGTTCAGCTCTTCTTTCGCCTTTTCGGGGAAGGTGTTCAGGAACTTGGCGTGAAGCAGGCAGCCCGATGCTTTTTCCCCACCCCATTCATCGTAAACTTGGTTTAGACCGCGGGGCAGCAGCATATGGGCAGAGCTCGCATAGGCGTAGTTCCGGTGCCATTTGACCAGTGGGATTTTGTTCAAAGCCGGTGCGCGTTCCGGCCTATCGGCAAAGAATATCCGCGCGCGTGGACCGCCTTGAATCCAAAGGTTTCCAAACCGCTGATTGCGTTCAATCGTGTAGTTTCCGGCATCGAACCAGGACGCAATTTCAAACGGGTCTTGCCCTTCATTGTAGGGCACATCGTTCAGCGGGCCTTTGGGATACATATCCAACAGCATCGCACTGAACGACTTGATTGAGGACGCATCCAACCAGTCGGTCAGCGCTTGAATGGGCCGCGTATCGCAAAACGGATAAACTAGAAATTCGTCAGGATCGACAACAAGTGACCAATGCCCATGGGCATATTTCAGCTGAAGATAGTTCAGCCAATCGACCCCAAAGCGCGAGCGCTTATAACTGCCCTGACTGCTCCAGACCGACACGTCAGGCTGGTCCTTCAGATAGTCAAGCGCACCATCATCGCTGTCATTGTCGACAAAGAAGAAGTGGTTCACGCCCATATCGCGGTAGTACCGAAGAAAATAGGGCAGGCGGATCCGTTCGTTGCGCTGCGTGGTAAATGACAGCACGTCGCCGGGCTTGATCTGGCTCGTGCGGTTCACAACCGGCGTCAGCTCACGACTTTTGCGGTAAGCGCGTAGCCTGAACCGTTTGCGACGCAGCCGCAGGCGATATGTTTGTGCCAGTCCCAACTCGTTCCTCTACGTCACTTGCGCCTGCGTTTCGATCCGTATCACGCAACCCTTAAGACGACATTGAAATGATCCGTCCAGGTCGGCAGCGTTATATCCGTCGGTATTGCCTGCGTTTGTGACTGATCCTCTTTCCCCGAAATTAGCGTTTTAATCGCTTTTTTCCAAAGATACGCGTCATTTACGTCCAGGTAAACGGGGATATCACCGAGAAATTCCCGGTAAACAGGAAGGTCCCCGCATAAGACGGGCGTGCCAAGAAGAACAGCCTCGGCTGGGGGTAGACCGAAACCTTCGGCAAAGCTGGGAAAAAGCAGGGCGTTGGCACCTTTGATCAAGGTGAACAAATCCGGATCAGATAGTGTGTTCAGCTCAATTACAAAGGGGTTTTCTTGATCAAGCCTTTGAAAAACTTGTTCATTTCTCCAACCACGCGCACCTGCGACCACCAACTGCGGCATCTGGGCTGATGGGAGGTCTTTTGCAAGGCCATCCCACACATCAAGCAAAAGCGTATGGTTCTTGCGTGGCTCAATCGTGCCGACGATCACAAAGATGGGACGATCCGGATCAACGGCTTCAGGCCATGCTCCGTGATGCAAAATAGGCTCTGTTACACCTAAAAGTGCAACGATACCGGGCACAGACAGGCCCCATTCGCATAAATACCGGTCTGTATCGCGCTGGCTTTGCGCAGAATTATAGACCACCAGATCGGCCAATTCCCCGACACGGCGCAGCTTGGCGGCGAATACCTCGGGAACGCCCTCCGCCTGATACTCGGGGTGATCAAGGGGGATCGTATCGTGGATCATCACTGTGCGCTGCGTGTGGGAAAATGCCTCAAGCACGCGGCGGCTGAGATTGCTGTGGCCCACGTTGAAGTAAGTGGCACCAGCGGGGATATGGGTCGCGATCATGCCAGCCAATTTGCGCGGACGGCAGCGTGCAATCGCGTGCTTGCGCAGCATCGATTCTGCGCATTGACGATCGGGGGTCCGGCGGTTCGTGAAACGGCTTAGAATATCGCGGGCGCGCCAGTCATTTGACGATATCGCGGTCGCGACGGCTGCTGTGCCCGCACGATTCAGCAGCACATATCCAAGAGAGGTACGCACCAGCGCAAAAAGCGGATCGTCCTGGCGCAACAGGTGCATCAGATACGCCATCTCGACCCGGTCGACACCGGTGAGGCGCCTTCCCGCGCGCGAGATCAGGCGCGTCAGGTCCAGACAGCGCGTGCGTCTTTTACTTGTCGTAGTGTCCAGTTTGGTGCCAGCGCCATGCATCGGTGATCATCTGCTTCATATCCGACCGGGTTGGCCGCCATCCAAGCTCTTTTTCGGCTCTAACGCTGCCGGATACAAGTTTTGTGCAATCCCCGGCACGACGCGCCCCGTCGACAACGGGAACCGGCTTATTGGTTACGATACGGCTTTCATCGACCACTTCGCGAACAGAAAATCCGTTACCCGTTCCAAGGTTGAAAACACGGCTTTCCTTGCCGTCCAGCAACCATTTCAGCCCCAGAACATGAGCATCCACCAAATCCATCACGTGAACATAGTCACGGATGCAGGTGCCGTCCGGCGTGTCATAATCGGTGCCAAAAACGGTGAGCGCATCGCGCTTGCCATCAATGGCGTCCAGCATCAGTGGCACAAGATGCGTCTCGGGCTGGTGAAACTCGCCAACTTCGCCGTCAGGATCGGCGCCCGCCACGTTGAAGTAACGGAAAATGACCGAACGCAGATCGTCGCTTTCGCCGAAGCCCGCCAGCATATCCTCAATCGCGCGTTTGGACGCGCCGTAGGGATTGATCGGCTCTTGCGCGCAATGCTCGTCCAGCACGACATTGTCCTGATCGCCGTAAGTCGCACAGGTCGAGGAAAACACGAAGTGCTTGCAACCCGCCTTGATCATCGCCTCAAGCAGAGTGAGCGAACCGACCACGTTGTTACGCCAATACAGCGCTGGCTTCTGCATGCTTTCGCCCACCTGGCTCAGCGCTGCGAAATGCATGACGGCGACAGGCTCATACTGCGCAAAAACCACGTCCAAACGTGCGCTATCTGACAGTTCACCATGCTCAAAAGGGCCGAATTTCACCGCGTCCTGCCAACCGGTGCATAGATTATCATATGTGACAGGCATGAAACCCGCATGTTTCAGCGCTTTGCAGGCGTGCGAGCCGATATAACCCGCACCGCCGGTCACCAAGACGTTGTTCATAAAAATAAGCCTATTCGGCTGCGTTTTTTTGGAGCGAAACCATGTCGTTCAGATAATCCGAGAACTCGTCTTTCAGGTCATCGCGGCCCAAAGCGAAAGCGACAGTGGCCTGAAGGAATCCAGCCTTGGACCCACAATCAAACCGTTGACCACGGAACCGGTATCCAAAGACGTCGCGGCCTTCATTAATCTCGTCCGCAATCGCGTCTGTCAGTTGAATCTCACCACCCGAACCAGATTTCAGACGGTTCAGGTTCCGCAGCACGTCCGGGGTCAGGATGTAACGACCGATCACCGCAAGGTTCGAAGGCGATTCCTTGGGGTCGGGCTTTTCGACCATCCCGTTGACCGACACCATGCTTTCCATGTCTTCGCGAACGTCCAGCATACCGTAAGACGACGCCTTTTCAGGCGGAACTTCCATCGCAGCTACCATGCAACCGCCCGTTTCTTCATAGGCTTCGGTCATCTGCTGAAGACAAGGCTTCTCAGCGGCGATCACGTCATCCGGCAAGATCACGGCAAACGGCTCATTGGCGATCAGACGGCGCGCGCACCAGACAGCGTGACCCAAGCCCAGCGCTTTATGCTGACGGAAATAAGCAATCGCACCACAATCCATGATGGTGGTATTCAACATCTCAAGAAGTTCGGTCTTCCCCTTCTTGCGCAGCGACGATTCCAGATCGGGCGCATGGTCAAAGTAGTCCTCAAGCGCGTTCTTTCCGCGTGAGGTCACAAAAATGAATTCTTTGATCCCCGCGGCGCGCGCTTCATCAATCGCATATTGAATGAGGGGCCGATCCACCAATGTCATAATCTCTTTTGGGACGGCTTTGGTCGCGGGCAGGAAACGGGTCCCAAGACCAGCAACCGGGAAAATGGCTTTCGTGACTTTGCGCTTCATTCTGCCCTCATGTCCTTCATATGTCGCGTCAAGATGGACGCGCTGGTTTCCGATATATCATAAGTCCTCAAGACCGATATCACTCTAATAGACTAACAGCTTTTTGTTGCGGAATTGAATCGAATAAGGGGGGAAACATCGAAGATTAATGTCAGTTGGCGTCAGATAGCGCACGCTGCCTAGAACACCGGCGGATTTCGGCTAAGACGCGCTGGGAGAATCCGCGCATAATCTTTAGGCTTTCCGCCCTGTCCGAGCGCCCCCATAGCCCACCGGACTGCACCCATATCCCGGGCATTTCAAAGCGGACGTGATGACGTCGAAAAGATGGCCCAAGCAGGAACACCGTCACAATCTTACCTTCCCCGAGCAATGCGTAGGCTTGTCGCCGCAAGCGCGCTCTTTGCCAAACGCGGCCTTTGAGCGAGACGGATTGCGCTCTATCGATACCTTGAAATAACCGGAAGTCGTGTTTCTGCGCCCCAATGACAAGTGGTTCAATCGGGCGTTTGTGACCATCAGTGAAACCGTCTTCAAGCGTGTTCAACAACCGGGCTACATCGCGCGGCTCGATCATACCGAACATGAGATACCTAAGAAGACGTGTCCGCTGCGCGCTGCGAAACTGGTCCAAAACAGACTCTATTTCAGCTGAATTCGCGTGTTTTCTTAGAAAGACGACTTTGCTGGCGCCAAGTTGAAAAAGGCTTTTCGGCGCGCGATCAGCACTTCGTGTGACATTCTCGGCAAAACCGTGATGCACCTCGGCATTTGGTGCAAAAGCAATCGCATGTCCGGCTGATGCGAGGCGTAGGCAAAGGTCGGTCTCATCAAGGTAATAGTGAAAGGCATGGTCGAAACCGCCCAGATCAAGCAGGACATCCCTGCGGATCGCCATGTTCGTCCCTTCCAGCTTCGCAATCTGGCCGGCGGGCAATCGCGGAACGAATGGCTGCTTCGAAAAAGGGATCTCGGTACGGGTGCCAGTGTTATCCACTGCCCCGGCCTTCCATTGAAATGAAATCCCGTTGCGGCCACGTACGAATCCACCGACAGCGGCAACATGATCAATGGCAAAGCCTTTTACGAGTTCAGTCAGCCAAGTCGGCTCTGGCACAGAATCGTCGTCGATGAAGGCAACGATCTCTCCGGCCGCATGTGCGATGCCGACGTTTCGCGCGGCCGAGATATTAGGCACATCGAAGGAAACAGTTTTGACGCGGTCGCTAAACGGCGCAATCGCAGAAAGGCCGCCCGGATCAGCGACGACAACGACCTCATAAGCAGGGTAGATGAGTTGTGACAGAGCCGTCAGACAGCGCTTTAACAGTGTCGCCCGGTGACGACTTACAACGACAATGCTGACGGTGGGTGCGGTCATTTAAGTCCCATTTGGGCCATCATAGACTCGATTTTGGGGACATCTTCGGGGTTGTTCAGCTCCCAGAATGATTTACCGCGCGCTTCAACCTCGACGCAAAGGACGCGGCGGCCATTCTCAAGAAAGCGCAGCTGCTCGAGACCTTCCAACTGCTCTAACGGGCCATGGGACCAGTTGGGATAAAGCGCCAAAGCCTCCGGGCGATATGCATAGACACCGACATGGTGAAAGACCGGCGTGTCCGCGTTGTTTTCATACGTTCCGCTGGTAAAGGGGATCACTTCCTTGCTGAAATAGAGACCGTTCATGGCCGCATCAAATACCGCGGTGGTGCCCCCGACGCGGCCTTCGGCGCGGTCCTTCTTCAAGCCTTCAAGCATCGCACCATCGCATCGCAGAACTGGCGTTGCGATGTCAGCGTCTTTCGCGGCACGCAGACCAGACACAAGATCCTCGACAAACCAGGCGGGGGTAAGCGGGGCATCCCCTTGTAGGTTGACGATAATGTCGTACTCGCCACCCAGCGCGGTATGGGCTTCGGCACAACGCTCGGTCCCGTTTTCGCAATCGGCAGAGGTCATCAAGACTTCGGCGCCAAACCCTTCGCAATGGTCTTTGATCCGCCCATCATCCGTTGCAACAACGATGCGGTCGACACCGTTGGCTGCATTTGCAGCGTCCCAAGAGCGCTGGATAAGAGTCTTTTCCTGCCCGTTTACGCCCCTTAACGACACAAGCGGCTTACCCGGATAGCGCGTGGACGCATAGCGCGCCGGGATCACAAGAAGGACGTTCATCAGGCGTCTTTCAGATCAACGCCCGGGGCGTACGCGATGAAGAACGGGTTCGCAAATCCAACCTTTCCGTAGACCAAATCGGCATGATCATCAAAGCGCACAACGCGCCCGCCAGCCCCGGTCAAAACGGCATGTCCGGCAGCGGTATCCCATTCCATCGTGCGGCCGAGGCGGGGGTAGATATCTGCTTCACCTGTCGCGACGAGACAGAACTTGAGCGAAGAACCCGCACTTTTGCTGTCAGCGACCTGATACTTGTTGATGTAGCTGTCGGTATCCGCATCGCGGTGAGACTTCGAGGCAACGACCATCAGGGCCGAATTGTTCGGTTTAGAGACTGAAATCTTCGTCGTTTCGCCAGCTGTTCGTTTGGCAAAGGGAGCGGCCTCTTCGACCGTTTTCCCGGTCGACTGAGTATAGAACAACCGCTCGCGTGCGGGAGCGTAGACCACGCCACGGGTCGGGACACCATCTTCGACCAAAGCGATGTTCACGGTGAAATCACCACGACGGTTGATGAACTCTTTGGTCCCATCAAGCGGGTCGACGATAATGAAGGTCATCGCGCTCTGGCTGTGCGACTCCGCCTGCTCTTCGGTGACTAAAGCGATGTCCGGAAACGCCTCCCGCAGACCTTTGGAGATAAGCGCGTCTGCCGCTTCATCGGCGGCAGTAACAGGGCTGTTGTCGGATTTTACCTTCACGTCGAAATCATCGGACTTGTAGATTTCCATGATGACATCGCCCGCTTCCAGCGCAAGGCGGCGAAAGGTGGTCATTAGAGCCTGATAGTCCAAGGGCGCTCTCCTTTGGTCGCGAGATGCCGCGATATTGAATTAATTACCGATTTCCTTATGATTGCATGCAAAGAGAACGGCAAGAATTCCCTGATAATTCAAAACCGCGCCAAATGGGGTGCGAGAGGCGTAAATGTTCCAGTTTGAGACAAAACCAAGCTCGCGACGCAGTGCCGTCAGCATGTTCGAGCTGATTTATCACAGCGTTGTCCGGTCGATTCGGAAAACACATGGCAATGCCGTGATGAGCCTCGCGATCAACATGCTGCAAACGATCACGTTTGTGGCGGCTTTTTACGTGATGTTCACAGTCCTTGGGCTGCGCGGGGCTGCCCTGCGCGGCGATTTCCTGATGTATATCATGTCGGGTGTCTTCTTGTTTCTGACCCATACAAAGACCGTGAGCGCCGTCATCAAGACCGAGGGCCCGTCCTCCCCGATGATGAAACACGCGCCCATGAACACGATCGTGGCCCTTGCCGCGTCGGCCTTGGGGTCACTTTACATCCAATTCCTGTCCCTGATTTCCATCCTCTTCGTTTACCACGTCGGCTTCAAACCGCTGGAGGTTGAGGATTACTCAGGCGCCATCGGGATGGTATTTCTGGCATGGATATCCGGTGTTGGCGTCGGAATGATTTTCTTGTCGCTACGGCCTTGGTTTCCGTCCTTCGTCAATATCGGATCGCAGATTTACAACCGCGCCAATATGATTGCGTCCGGCAAGATGTTTGTCGCCAATTCCTTACCGAGCTTCATGCTGGCTTTCTTTGACTGGAACCCGCTATTTCATATCATCGACCAGGCGCGCGGCTTTGTTTTCATCAACTATAATCCACACTACACAAACTACGAGTACCCGATCATCGTCACAGTCGTGTTGATACTGCTTGGCTTGATGGGGGAATTCTACGCCCGCAAAAACGCATCTTTGTCGCGCGAAGCGTCTCGTTAATCGACAACCCTGAGCGTCAGGTTGATACGCCCACCTTTGGGCAACAGCGTGCTTGAGTTCGCCTTAATCCGGTCAACACCGTGATATGTCAGCCGCGCCGGGCCGCCCATGACAACAACATCACCAGATTGCAGCCAAACCGATTCGGTTTTGCCGCCGCGTGTGGTATTGCCAATCCGGAAAAGCCCTTCATCCCCCAAGGACACCGACACGACCGGATGGCTGAAATCAGCCTCATCCTTATCCTGATGCATCCCCATCCGGGCATCTGCACCGTAAAAATTGATCAGGCAGCAATCAGGCTGTCGCGCGCTTGTGGTGACTTGATCCCAAAGACGCAGAACCGCATCGGGGATCGGCGGCCAAGGCGTGCCACCGGGGTGTTCAGGTGCATATCGGTAGCCGGACTTGTCACAAAACCAACCATACCGCCCCGCAGACGTCATTCTGACCGACATTGGCTTCCCATAAGGGGTTTGTGGTGAAAAAAGCGGCGCCTGCCGGATCACGTCGCGCAAGTCGTCGACCAACGCGCGCTGTGCAGGGGCGTCCAGAAAGCCCTTAAACAGCTTGAATCCACGCAGTATGAGGGTGTGTTGCTCCATTTCATGCCTTTCGAGCCGGTTTCTTTCCAAAACCTTGCGTTTTTTCCCTCAAACCCAGCAATTCGGATGCTTGCAGGGGCCTGACCCCCTCCTTATATACCGTTCGAAGCGGGGCGGTCAGTAGGCCGCTCTAAACTGTTATAGACGACGGGAATGCCGGGACTTCGGGTTCGCGTCCTCCACATCGCCAAAGAGAGGGATGTTAGACTATGGCTAAAGTAATTGGCATTGACCTTGGAACCACAAACAGCTGCGTCGCCATCATGGACGGCTCTCAGCCACGTGTGATCGAAAACGCAGAAGGCGCGCGCACGACGCCATCGATTGTGGCTTTCACCGATGACGAACGCCTTGTGGGCCAGCCCGCGAAACGGCAGGCCGTCACAAACCCCGACAACACGGTATTCGGCGTGAAACGCCTGATCGGTCGCCGGTTTGACGATACCGATCTGGAAAAAGACAAAAAGAACCTCCCCTTCAACGTCATCAATGGCGGCAATGGCGACGCATGGGTCGAAGCCAAGGGCGAAAAGTATTCGCCGTCTCAAATCTCGGCCTTCATCCTGCAAAAGATGAAAGAAACCGCAGAAAGCTATCTGGGCGAAGACGTGACGCAAGCTGTCATCACAGTGCCCGCCTACTTCAACGATGCCCAGCGCCAGGCGACCAAAGACGCCGGTAAAATTGCGGGCCTTGAAGTCCTGCGCATCATCAACGAGCCGACCGCGGCTGCGTTGGCGTATGGTCTGGATAAGAAAGAGACGCAGACGATCGCCGTTTATGACCTTGGCGGCGGTACGTTTGACGTCACCATCCTTGAGATCGACGACGGTCTTTTCGAAGTGAAATCCACCAACGGTGACACGTTCCTGGGTGGTGAAGACTTCGATATGCGCATTGTCAGCTATCTGGCAAATGAGTTCAAAAAGGAAAACGGCGTTGATCTGACGAAAGACAAGATGGCCCTTCAGCGTCTGAAAGAAGCCGCTGAGAAAGCCAAGATTGAGCTGTCGTCCTCCAGCCAGACCGAGATTAACCAGCCGTTCATTTCGATGGACCCGAACGGTGGCCAGCCCCTGCACATGGTCGTCAAACTGACCCGTGCCAAGCTGGAAAGCCTTGTGAACGATCTGATCAAGCAGTCGATCACGCCGTGTAAAGCCGCGCTGAAAGATGCGGGCCTGTCGGTCGGCGACATTGACGAGATCGTTCTGGTCGGCGGTATGACCCGCATGCCCAAGGTCGTCGACGAAGTCACCAAGTTCTTCGGCAAAGAGCCGAACAAAGGCGTGAACCCTGATGAGGTTGTCGCTATGGGCGCCGCCATTCAGGCCGGTGTTCTGCAAGGCGACGTTAAGGACGTTGTGCTGCTTGACGTGACCCCGCTGTCGCTAGGCATTGAGACGCTCGGTGGTGTCTTTACCCGTCTGATTGACCGCAACACGACGATCCCTACCAAGAAGTCGCAGGTTTTCTCGACTGCGGAAGACAACCAGAACGCTGTGACAATCCGCGTCTTCCAGGGTGAGCGTGAAATGGCGGCCGAC
>ERZ1740067.934-NODE-934-length-21716-cov-5.666544_pt1 | contig 21716 bp, 22 predicted proteins | sample MGYA00581736_ERZ1740067 | MGnify/ENA primary metagenome ERZ1740067 (study PRJEB43018, sample SAMN04849236) | marine metagenome | isolation source: floating plastic debris | place: Pacific Ocean | collected 2008-08-27 | study: EMG produced TPA metagenomics assembly... | reverse complement strand
AACATTCGATCCGAAAATCCGGATGCGGGCCGAGGTCTTGTGGGAATGTAAAATTTGGGTATGGCTGTGGCATGGTGTAGCCGTCGCTCGGTGCGCCCATGCCGGCAAAAGCCTGTGCGTGCGCTGGCATTGCCTTACTGAAGCTCGCAACCATGATGCACGCAGCAAAACACAATAAGGCCGCGTTAAAGCCCTTGGGGCGGCGTTGATGTGTTTTATCGCGCACTGGCAAACACCTGCAGCAATTGGGCGGGGCGAATGCGCGATAAGCGCCATGCCGGCCAGAGCGCGGCTATCGCCGCTGCGCACAGCGCTAGGGCACAGAGTTTTAGATAACTCCATGGAAAGACATCCATTGGCAGCCGCCAGCCAAAAGCGTCGACGTTGACGACTGCAAGTAAAACCCATGCCAGCGCCAGTCCTAAGGGGATTGCACAAATGGCTGTAAGCACCGTGACCCCCAACGCGCGCGCAAGTTCGCACATCGCTAGGGTGCGTCTGGTCATGCCCATCGCCCAGAGTGGCGCCAAATGCGCCATCCGCATGGATGCGGCCGTTAAAAGACTGGTGAGAACGGCAAAGCCCGCCACGCCAAGCGTCAAAACATTGAGGGCGCCTGTGACGATGAATGTCCGATCAAAGATGCCAAGGGAGAACGCTTTGATGGAGCGCTGGTCAACGATCTGGGAAGGCGAAAGGCCCAATGCTCCAGTCAGCACTTTATAAGTGCCATCGGTATCGTCCGCTACAAGCCCAAACCGCGTTGCTTCAATATCTGGGAACACCTCTTTGAAGATCGCTTCGGAGACAATAACTTGATATTTCGGATTGCCATAGTCGCCGTGGACCGCTGCAATCTTCAACGACCTGCCGGGCGCGATGGAGAGGCTATCGCCGAGGGCTAAGCCGGTGCGCCTCGCCATTTGCTCATTCATGGACAGAGCCTCTCCGGCTTCAATCTGCTGCCAAGGGGTGTCAGTGCTCTCCAGAAAGTCCCAGTTTGCGGCATACGTCGGGCCAACACGAATGCCCTGGATAACGGCCGGCCGGTCGGCGAACTGTGTGTCTTGCGTGAGAATTGGGAGGAATGTGGTGCCGCGCGGATAGAGCGCGTCTTTCATTTTGGGCGATAGTTCCTGAGTAACGGCATAAGAATAAAAGACTGCAGCCAAGCGAAGGGCCAAGACGCCGACGAAGGCTTGCCGGAAGCTTTGCACCATTGTCGAAACGCCAATGTTCGTGGCCATGGCCAGCATCAGGGCCATGAGTGCTAGATTGAGCCCATTCAGCGCTAAGCGGGTGTCGGCAATAAACCACTCGGTAAAGCCAGCCCGAGCCCAGCGCTGCGCGAAGCTGAGTGCTGCTTCCAAAAGGGGCGGCAATAGCAAGGCCGCGCCAATGAGAAGGCTGCCAAGTAGGATGAAGCCGCTCACGAGGCCTGTGCCCCAAACCAAAAGCGCTGCCGTAACGCTAAGGAGGGCCAAGGCACTGCCCAGCATGATGCGGCGCTGGCCGTGGCTAGCGCTCTTCAAAGCTTGTAGGTGGGCACTGGCAATAAGTGGGAGCCGCGCGGTTTGAACGAGGCTTGCCGTTGCCGCCAACGTGGCCCCAGCCAGGCTCATGGCAAGGCCCGATAGGGCCCAACCAGGGCGCACTCTAAGGCCGCCGGAGACTTGGGCGCCATAGAGCCCTTCCAACGTCACAGCCACATCCGGCATCAGCGCGCCGGCAACGCCATAGCCAAGCCCGATCCCCGCGAGGCCTGCTAGGAGAGCGATGACAGACAGCTCAAGCGCGAGCACAAGGATCACCCGGCGGAGCGATAGACCAAGGGTTCGCAGCGTTCGCACGAGCTGCCGACGGTTTTCAAAAGCCAAGCGGATAGCGCCCTGCACAATAAAAAGGCCGACGGCAAAACTGAGGAGGCCGAAAGCAGTGAGGTTTAAGTGAAAGCTATCGGTCAACCTGCCAGCATCGACAAAGATATCGGGCGGCTCCAGCTTTAAGTCGGGTGCGATCGCTTCCAGCTCTGGCCTTGTTTGTGTTTGCTCTGGGGCAACCACGAGACGACTAATCTCGCCGTCTTGACCCAGCAAACGCTGCGCTAAGCCAATATCAGCGATGAGCGTTGAGGCAGGCGCACTGGCATCCTGTAGGATGCGGATATCGTTCAAAACGCCAGGCGCTGTCTCCAAAATACGAGCGGTTGCGCTGGATGCAAAAACGGTCTTTTGCCGCAAGAAGTCAGCGAAGTCGTCTTGCGACCGCTTGCTGAGATCGAGCCCGACTGATCCAATTCCGGCGGGTGATGTTAAAGGCTCAATACCGATCACCCAGATGCGCTGGCCATCAATTTGCAGCGACCCTTCCAAAATGGGGCTGACCAACCATCCCGACCGCCTCAATGTGACGAAGTGCTCATCCGTCATGGTTTCACCAAAGCGCGGCAGGATTTGTGGATATATGCCTTGGCCAACGGTCTGCGCGGCTTGGTCGTAGCTGCTGCGCGCTTCAGAATTGATGGCTTGGACGGCGCACCAGAGCGCTGTGGACAAGGCAAGCCCAAAGAAAAGCGTGAAAAACTGCAGCGGCCAACGCCGCCAATATGAGAGCAGAACGGAAAGGCCTAGGGTTGTCGCAGTCATGCGCAGGTACCCAGCTGCATGTCCTGGAGCTGGCCTTGGCTGAGGCGCAGATGACGCTGCAAGCGGCTTGCAAGATGATTTGAATGCGTCACCATCAGCAACGCGCAGTCCGTCGCATCCACCAAAGCTAACAGCTGTTCCAAGACTGCATCGGACGTCGTCTCGTCCAAATTGCCCGTGGGTTCATCAGCGAGCAGAAGTTTGGGCCGGACAGCTAAAGCGCGGGCGATGGCAACCCGCTGCTGCTGACCGCCTGACAAGGCTTCAGGATATTTACTAAGCTGCGATTGGAGCGAAAGGGCTTCCACAATGGCGTCGATTTGCGCCTTGTCTTCACGGCCTGCCAACCGGGCTTGGAGCCGGATATTTGCAAGGACAGTCAGCGATGGCACCAAGTTGAATTGCTGGAACACGATGCCAATGCCGCGCTGGCGGATGGCGGCCCGCGCGGCATCGCTTGCGGCGTTGATCCGCACACCATTAAGCATGATTGTGCCCTGGTCCGGAACATCGAGCCCGGCGATCAGATGGAGCAAGGTGCTTTTGCCTGATCCAGACTCCCCAGTCAGAGCGACCGTCTGGCGGCGATCCATGGATATATTGACGGCATTCAAAACCAGGTCTTGATCAGACCGTGCGCCAACGCCCCCATTGGGTTGGCGGGCATAGCTTTTGGAAACATTGGCAACATTGAGAAGCATTGGAGAGCCACATGGTCTTTTGCCGGATGAGAGGAGAGTGTAGCTCATTTAGAGCAAAGGCCAGGGTCAAAAGCGCACATATGCTGAGGCCCACTTTCTTTTCAGTATGAAGCTATCATGACGCTCTTGCCTCGTTATGCCGGTGACTTAGCATGTTAGAGGACATGCGTGGCACCACGAGGCGATGGACAGGCAAACCGAAAACATGAAGCACGCAGGCTTGTTTGCTTTTTTAATTGCGCTTGCATCGCCATCCGCTGGACGCGCCGCAGACTGGTCTGCCACGCTTGGTTCTGAACTCAGCTCAGGCAAATTCGGGGCAGACCAAAGCACGCAGATTTTCATCGCAACGGCCGACGTCACAGCCTCTTTTTCAAAATGGCAAGTGCGCGCCAGCCTGCCTTATGTACAGGTCGATGGGCCATCCACCTTTCTTGGCCCGATTTCCGCTGAAGACCTAGGCACTGATTTTGATACCCGCGACGATTTCATCGCTGCCTTCACCGATGATGGCAATGTCGATGGCATCGGCGATTTGCGTGTGTCTGCGTCGCGGTTTTTCTTCTTGCCGTTTGATGGGACACTCCTAGACCTTTCGATGTCTATCAAGGTTCCTACCGGTGATCCTGATAAGCTGCTCAGCACGGGTCAAGTTGACGTTGAATTCGGCGGCGATTTGGTGAAGCGCTTTGGCGACACCAGCGTTAGCCTTGGCGCAAGCTATACAGTCAGCGGCAAGACCGATCGCTTTGACGTTCAAAACCGGGCTCGCACTAGCCTTGGTGTCTATCATGAGATCAACGATGGGCTTGGGCTTGGCGCCGTGGGAGAATGGCGCCAAGCGGTGATTGAAGATTTGCCCGATGTGATGGAGGCAAGCGTCTATTTTTCCGCCCGCATCACAGACCAGTTTTCGCTGCTTGGGTACGTCCTGACAGGGTTTTCAGATACCGCGCCCGATGTGGGTGGCGGCTTCCGACTGACCCGGGATTTTTAGCGCTTGGCTAAAAACACGGCTTCATCGGTTGGCGATAGCCGCGCCATGCCGACTAGATGCGCTTCGATTAGATCACTCCGTGTTCCCGCTGGGCTATAGGCTTGCTTTGGCCGTTCTGTGAACGCCACCAGGGTCCAGTCAGCGCCGTCAGCGCACACCAGCCCGCTTGGAGTGTCAGCTGCCTTTATCTGAAACACACGGCATATGATTGTCTCCCCGTCCCGTTGAAAACTGCCGGTAAATGTCACACCGTCTTCCACCGCGCCAGATGGTAAGTAATCCGCCAGAGCGGACACGTTCGCACCAGCCAGCACGATTGCTTCGTTCTTAAGAGGTGCCTTACTTGGCAGACCGAAGAGAACAAATGCCAGCGCGCTTGCCGCAAGCGCTGCACCTGTCGCCCATACAGGCGGCGGTAGTAGGCCTGCGAGCCAGTTGCTGACTTTTGCGCCGCCGGATCGGACGGGTGCCGTAACGGCTATGTGTTTGCCGCGCTCAACCTTTTGGACCAAGGCCTGCAGGTCTGCCGATAAAGGCACGGCATCAATCTCCTGCGCTGCATTGCGAATGACCGATTCCATTTCGCGGCACCTTAACAGCCGTTCTTCTAGCACTGGGTCCTCTTCCCGGCGTTTTTCAAAATCCTTCAGCGCGTCGCCTTCCAGCGACCCCGCCAAGTAACGCTCAATGAGATCATCCATAATCGTCATGCGATGCGCCTTTCTGCGGCGAGCTTGTCTTCTACCCGACGCCTTGCCCGGGCCAAGCGGCTCATAACGGTGCCAAGCGGCACATCCAAGATTTGCGCCGCTTCCTTGTAGCTGTGCCCATTGACCAAGATCAAAGCGACAACCATTCGCTGGTCCTCTGGCAAGGCTGTGATCGCAGCCATGACTTCACCATGGGCGAACATCGTATCAGGCGCTGGCGCGGCATCAGGCTGCGCCATGCTCGTTGGATGGTCGAGTTCCACGAAATTTGGTTTGCGGCCGTCTGCCCGTTTTTCATCAATGAAAGCGTTACGCATGATCTTAAATAACCAAATCCCTATATCACCGCCATCGGTGTACTGGCTCGACTTGCGGAGCGCTTTCTCAAGACAGATTTGAACCAAATCGTCTGCATCGCTCGTATCGCCAGTCAAAGTGTAGGCAAAACGACGCAGCCGCGGGATGCAGTCCAATATGTCAGCTGTCCAGTCTTGCAAAGAATGTGCTCATATCGTTTGAGTAGACAACGCAGGCAAAGCCAATATTATTCCGCACAGAGGCATATACGCCTGCACTTTTTTGAATGTTAATTTGGAAAAGATATTGATGGTACGCCCAATTCCGACCAAGTCTCAACTTGCTTCAGTGGTGAGCGCTGCGCTCTGTTTCACTGGCCTGATGCAAACAGCCTCCGCGCAGATGGAAGCGCATATGCGCAGCGTGTCAACTGACCGCGCCCAGCAACTCCATAACGCAGCGCACAATATGGCGATGCACCATCGTCAAGCGGCAATGATGCGCGCCACGACAGCCGGCGGATACGGCGGGCAGAGCAGGATGGCTATGATGCCTGGCGTTGAACGCTTATCGAGCCGCCAAGGTGATTTTTATGTGCGCAGCGGCGAAATCGTCGGCCTGGATCTCACGCTAGAATCGCGCGCGATCATTGCTGACCTAGGCCTGTCTATTTCCCGCAGTGAGCGCCTCGATCGCTTGGATATGAGTGTCGATGTGATTGCCCTACCGATCAAAAGATCGGTCAGAAGCGCGTTAAAAAAGTTGCGCCGTGCTGACCCAGATGTTCGCTATGTTCCAAATGCGTTGTTTAATGCCAGCGAAGGGGCGGAGGTAAATGCGAGGGCGGCTAGCGCAGCAATGCCGCGCCTTGCACCTGGTTTTCCGCAAGGGGCGGCGCGCATCGGCCTCATTGATACCGCTATTGATGAACAACTGCTCAGCGAATCCCAAAATGTGCGCGTAAAGCAGCGCAAATTTGGCCCTGGCGAAGCCTTGTTGCCGCGCCGACATGGGACCACGGTCGCGATACAAGCGATACGCTCCGGCGCACGGGATTTGGTGGTGGCAGACGTCTTTTCCAATGAAACCGGTTTCGCCGACGCCGAGGGCATCATTCGCGCGCTAGACTGGATGGCCGGCGAAGACCTGTCGGTCATCAATCTCAGTCTGACCGGCCCTGATAACCTGTTGCTTGAACGCGCCATTAAAGCCCTGCTTAAACGTGGACACATCGTGGTTGCTGCTGTCGGCAATGACGGTCCAAACAAAGGTCCGGCCTTTCCGGCCGCGTATCCGAGGGTCATCGGCGTAACGGCTGTCGATAGCGGCTTGGAGATCTATCGCAATGCCAATGCTGGGCCTGGGGTGGATGTTGCTGCGATTGGCGTTGGTGTCGCCTTTCCAGCGGAAACCTCAGTTAAAGAGGGGCAAGATCCTGTCTCTGGTACATCCTTTGCCGCGCCAGTCGTCGCTGCGATCCTCAGCCAGGAATTCACGGAGCCGATGTCCAATGCAGCCGATGCCGCTTTGGCCTATATTGACGAAACGGCCATGGATTTAGGCCCGCCTGGGAAAGACCCGCTTTTTGGAGCCGGGGCTATTTTTGCAAAGTCGGCGGCTGCGCCCGTCAAGGGTGACCTCATAAACTAGACTCTTGCAAATCCTGCGAAAAATTTCAGCTCAGGAATAAAATCCGAGAGCACAGCGTTGTACCAGCGAGCATCATCTGCTTGCTGCAACGCCTTCTGTGCAGCGGGCGTCTGATGCCGACACGCTTTCGCTAAGCCCCCCGTCTGCATAAGGAGAAAATTATGAGACGAGTCCTTGAGTTGGTCATCTTCGGCGTCGCCCTTGCCATCAGCATGGTCCCCAATGCCAATGCGCAACAAGATAAGACTTCCGACTACTACGCCTCTTTGTCAGCCGGCGTTTCTCTGCTTGGCAATTCCTCAAATGACGGCCAGTTCGTCGGCGACTTCACCACGGGGGCTGGCACTACCATTCCCGCTGGGACGGTATTGCCGGATGGCACTGATGTCGGCTGGGAAACTGAGTTTGATACCGGTTTTGCCATCAGCGGCGCGTTCGGCAAATACTTCGGCCCTATTCGCGGCGAGTTGGAGGTCGCGTATCAGTCTAACGATGTCGACACGCACACAGGTGTGAGTGCAGGTGGCATTGATCTGAGTGCGGAAGATGCCGGTGTTTTGGTTACTGGCGCTGATAATCTCGGTCCAACAGTCTCTCAATTGGTTGCGGACGGCCAGGGAGATGTATCAACGGTTTTCGTCATGGCAAATGCCTACTACGATTTCCGAAATAGCAGCGATTTCACCCCCTATCTTGGTGCAGGGATTGGCATTGGCTTTGTAGACGTTGATTATTCCCCGTCAGCCACGCCGATCATTCAAGACAATGCAACCGCATTTGCCTATCAGGTCATGGCGGGCGCAACCTATGATGTTTCCGCTTCGACTGGCCTGTTTCTAGGCTACCGGTTCCGCGGGACGTCAGATGTGAGTGTAGAAGCTGACTTGTTCTCAGCCGATTTTGATATCGAAAACACGGCATCAATCATCGAAGCAGGGCTGCGTTTTGCTTTCTAATCGCTGAGACGAAAATTAGGCCCTTCTGGGATAACTAGTTGGGCCGATTTGTATTTTGCTCTCGAAAGACGCTAGCACAAATGGACTATACTGCGCCCTGCAGAACGGCTCTCCACTAAACTTATGCAGCGGGGCTGTATCATACCTTTGGTCCTTCTTGTGGCTCGAATGACTGCCGAAAATACATCGGCCAACCCTGCCAGCCGTCCATCCGCTTAAGCTTAGCGCGGTGATATAGCCAGTGTTTGCTCTTCCTGAAAAACCCGCCAAATCGCTTGGCGAAGCCTTGCGGCAATGTCGCACCGCGCTCTTAGCGCTCGGCGTTTTCTCTTTGTCCGTCAATCTACTCATGCTCACCGGCCCGCTTTCCATGCTGCAGATCTATGACCGCGTCTTGGCGAGCGGTTCAATGCCGACGCTCCTTGGTCTGACGTTGTTGATCACAGTTCTCTATGCCGGGTTAGCGGGTCGGGATTGGATCCGGCAGATGCTATTTACCCGCGCAGGGTCGTGGGTTGAGGATGAGCTCGCTCATCCAATTCTTGAGCAGATGCTGTCTGGTAAACTCTCAGATCCCGGCTGCGATGAGGAGAAGAACATCCAAGATCTAAGAACGGTGTGCCGCTTTTTCGCGCCCTCTGCGCTCGGAGCGATTTTCGATATACCCTTCGCGCTTGGCCCGCAAATTGGCTATCTGCCGCAACAAGTGAAATTGTTTTCCGGTACGCCAAAAGATAATATCTCACGGTTTGAAATGGACCCATCTCCGGAAGGCATCATCGCTGCGACGCCGGTGAAAATCGGCGAGACCAAGCTTGAAATCCTTGGTCTTAAAGACGCTATCCAAGACGAGACGTTGTCGGAGTTGATGAAAGTGCAGTCCGAACTGAGCGGCGCTTCAGCGAGAAAGATTTTCGACCCCGTGCTTGGCGTGCCTGTGGATGGGTTCATCATCACGGGCTCGCGGACGGTGATTTCATATCTGACCAAGCCGCTGGCCGATTCCTTTGCACGGATGTTCCGGGAGTAACTCATCCCCGCTTCGCCAGTTGAACCAAGCGCGGTCTGAGCTCCTTCGCTGCTCCCAGCGGCGGGTCAAACCACAGCCGTGCAACGTCATCGCCGAGGACCAAGTCCATCCCCTCGGCGTCCAAGCTGGCCAGCTGCCAATCGCCTTGCGCTTGCCCGAGCAGCGTTTCGGCATAATGCTTGATGGCATCGCGGTGGTCTTCATTCATATGGCCCACGGCGCCCGCCTCCATAGCGGCAAGCGCCGGGTCTGCCTGTTTGAGGAGATGCTCTGCGGATAAGGCAGACGCCTTGGCATAGCCGCCATAATAATCCGCCGTTTCCGGCTGCAAGGCCCAAAAGGCGAAATCAGCGAAATCAGCATAAAGTGCGGCCTTAGGCTGCCGCGCCAAGAAGCGGCTTCGGGCGCTGTCTCGCTGCTTGCCTTCAAGTGCGATGGCCTTGCCTTGGATGGCGAGCCGTGGGTGGGCCAGCGGGTCGCCTTTTCCGGGAGACCCAAGGAGCAGGGAGCAGCGCGCATCTGCTTGCAATGCAGCAAAATGCGGCGCCAATTGCGAAATCAGAAATACCGGCGCCCCATCTGGTAAGGTTGCCAAGGACACACGGCTGACCAGCGGCGCGCCTGTCTCCGGCGCCAGCGCCGCGAGCGCGCCATGCCGGGCCGTGCGGAGCAGGGTTTTGGCACTGCGGACGGCGTCTGCATCCACGGGTTGATGGGTCTGCGTCACAGCCCTGCTAGCCTGATAATGGCCCAGGCGGCAGCTGCAATATGCCCCAACGTAATCACCACTGAGAGACTGTGCAGCGCCTTAAACCGAGTCTTCGCGCCAGCGTCTGTTGCCCGATTGACCGCTGGCATAATGACCTGCCGCGCCACAAGTGTCGTGGCGGCGATAAGTGCCAGCGCCAGGCTAGACACACGGTCAATCGGGTAGGTTATCATGGCCGCCAGCGCGGATGTGCCAAGTACAAACAAGTAAAAGTGCGGGAAGGCCCGGCGGATGAGCGGCCCCGCTGTCTCCGCCGGCAAAGCATTAAACACAAAGGCGGCGAAGCCAAAAGCATAGAGTACGGTGCCACCAAACATGAGCGCTGTGGTCAGAAGGGCGGTTTCAAGCATCTTGATGTCTTCTCTTGGCGAGGGTCGGCACAGCGTAAGGCACGGCGCGCTGATAGGCCTTAAACCGCTCGCCATAGCGCGCTTCAAGGCGCCGCTCCTTGCGCAAAGGCGCGGCCAAACAATAGAATGTCAGTGTCACAGCAACCGCCAGTTGGTCTGGCGTCCACAGAGGAACGGTCCAGAGCGTCAGCGCGAAGGCCACATAAATGGGTTGGCGAATAAGCCGGAACAGGCCCGTTGATGGCATATCCGGAAAACGCGGTTTGATGTTCTGCAACATAGAAAGCCTCCCAAGCGCGCCGGATTGCACTTCACTGCCAGCATCATAGGTGGCTTTGATAAGGAGCCGCCCCGCAGCGGCATAGGCGACAATGACAGCCGTAAACGCAGCGCCCTCCGCCTGCCACCAGATAACGCCGCTTGGCGTCCAAAACGCAAACAGCGCAAGGAGCTGCACTGACGCAATCAGCGCATAGGTCGTGGTGCTGAGCGTGCCGCCATGGGGACCCGGCATGAGCGCAGAGAGCAAACGCCCACCGCGCCGGCCCAGCAGCAGCGAATGACCAAGCGGAAATTGCAGCAGCAGCGCTGCATTAACTACGCCAGCATAGGGCCAGGGCACCGCACCAAAGCTGCGGCTCATCCCAAAATACATGGCCACAATCATCGCCAAAACGGCGGCTGCAAACAGCGTGTGGACCAAGGCGCCCAGAAACAAGGCTGCTACAATCCGCGCGCGCCCAGGCGGCGGCGAAAGAACGCCGCGTAGCAGAGCAATCAGCCTGGGGATATGGGGATCATCGCGCAGCACTAGCGTGTATCCCGCTTTGGGTTGGCCGCCTGCGCGCCAAGCAGCTGGGCTATTCGCGACAGGATGGGCCGGATAGGCAGGAACACCCGATAGGCCCCTTCAAGCAGCGTTGGGACGCCAGGGACTTGGGCAACTCTAGCAAGCCAGCGCCAGCCCGGCAGCGTCTCCCAAATGGCGATGAAGGCCCGTGCGCCGGAGAGGAGCGAGCCATCGGGTAAGCGCACATGAAACCGGCGCATGGCCGCATCCGCCTCCAGACCTGGGCCCAAAGTGCTTGTGTCCGCGGACACATCCACGAAGTCTAAGCTCTCGCCATTCTCCCGCGACGCATAGTGTTTGATTTCGACTGTGCATAGCGGGCAAGAGCCATCGAAATAGACCGTCGGTCCGGTAGCAGAGCAGCTGTGTGCGTCGTCTCTTTGCAGGGTATCGGGGCGGGCCATGGTCATGGTCTCGGGCTGCGTCTTTATATGCAGATATTCGCAGGCAACGTCACGTTGGACTTTGTTCGCGTCAATCCGTCGCTTTGTCTCTGCTCTGCATGCTTTGATCGGACCTCGAATGCTGGAAAATCAGGGCCAAAAGTCACAAAAGTCACACCTGTGTTATAAAGAGGCAGCGCTATGCTGCTTACTAATTTCTCTCCATACTACAGAGACTTGCCTCTGTAGGACAGGGTATAGCAGGCGAAACTGCTGTTAACCTGAAGGGGGCCGCCGTCGCGCTGCGGCTGACATTGAAAATGGTGCGCGCTATCGTCTGCGTCTTGCTCATTGCGTGGAGGCCCCGAAGGAGAATAGGAAAGCGGCGACGCCAGATGACATCGCTTGCGCCGTCACACATGATGAAGCTGTCCTCGGCTGCAACGACAGAGCTGACTATATCATGTAAGTAGCAGCCAATGGCGGCGTTAGCGTGGCCGTTCTAGGTGGTGACCTCATCGGCCTGGACGTCGGTGACCCTGAGCGCTTCTACGAAAGAGGCTAGCGTGTAGATGTTTGCCTCAGCGCACAATGGCAGCGTGTGATAGGCTCCATCCCCATGGTTTGGGAAGACAATGAAGCGGCCTGAGAACCCTATGCCGGTCTTTGTGCGCGCAGCCCTTGAAGCCCATGGCTTGATGGAGCGCTACGAACACCGCCCCTGGTATCAACGCAACGACTATCTCGGCTGGATTGGCCGCGCCAAGCGCGAAGAGACCAAAGCAAAGCGTCTCCATCAAATGCTCGATGAATTGAAAGCGGGCGATGTCTATATGAAGATGGCCTGGCGTCCCCGCCGGTAGGGTCATCCGTGGTGGACACCAAGCTCTGGGCTGAAGAATGGGTCCTCCGGCCGAGCCGGAGGACGACGGGTGTTTAGCGGTTTTACCGCGCCTCTGATGCTTCCGGCTTGATGAACTTCAAGGTCATCCGGTCGGATTCGCCGATTTTCTTATATTTCTTTTCGTTTTTCTTGGTCGTCAGCGTGGGCGGCAAGGTCCATACGCCTGCTTCCCAATTGGCTGGGTCCTTTGGATTGGCGTTGATTTCGCTCTGCTCGACCAGTTTGAAGCCGGCTTGTTCAGCCAGGGCAATCACATAGGTCTCCGGCACATAGCCGCGCATGGTCAGGTCAGGGTAGAAGCTTGCATCTTTGGGCGCGCGGTGCTGCACGATGCCAAGCACGCCGCCGGGCTTCATGGCCGCTTTCAGCTCCGCGAGCAGCCCATCTGGGTCACCATATTTGATAAGCCCATGCATGCCGCGGAAGATGAGCACAGCATCTACGGAATTGGGCGCCGCAAAGGGCACCGCTTGGCCGGAGAATCGGGCGACGGCGTTGTCACCGAATTTGCCGCTATCGTCGATATAGCTATCGCGCCATTTCATCGAACGCTCATAGCGCGCGCCGCTGCTTGGGTCCGGCGCGCTGGACAGGGCAACGTATTTACCGTCTTCGGCCACGAGTGGGGCTAGGATTTCTGTGTACCAGCCGCCGCCGGGGCCGACTTCAACCACAGTCATGTCCGGCTTAATGCCAAAGAACTTGAGCGTTTCGGCGGGGTGGCGGTATTCATCGCGCGCCTTATTGGCATCGCTGCGATACGGGTTATCATTCACAGCCTTATCAATCATGGCTGCGGCGTCGCCGCCTGCATGCCCATCGGCATATGCGGCACCTGTTGAAAGGCTGAAGAGGGCGGCGCTAGCGGCCGCGATAAGAAAGCGGGGTTTCATGGGGAACACCTCAATGTTGGGCGGAAAAGTAGGCAAGGCGCACGCTACCAACGCCAGCCGCAACGTCAAGCTATGCTTTGTCCTTCAAGCCAAGCGCCGAGGCTGGCGGAAAAGGGTTCAATGGCGGTGTGCTCAAACAAACCTGCTTGCCGATAGGGGTCTTCGTCCAATAGCGCGCTAGCGTGGGCGCGGCTTTCCGCTTCGAGGAACAAGATGGAGCCCGATGGCGTGTCATCGGGGCCAGACATGATACGCCCCGCAAACTTTAAGACGTCGCCGAGCCCTGTCATATAGCGAATATGCGCGTCCCGCGTGTGATTGCGCAGCTCCAAATGATTGGGCTTGTCGACGCAAATCGCCACAAACAGCATAGCTATACCGCCTCTATCTTGAACGGCCGACTGAGCAAGTTTTCAATCGCCTCCTCCACGCTTAACCCGGCATTGACCACCCTGTCCACTGCATTCACGATTGGCATGGAGACGCCCTTGTCTCTGGCCCAGCCGGCTACAACCGATGCGCTTAGTGCGCCCTCTGCGACGGTTTTTCGCGCCGCCATCACGCTTTGGGCGCTTTGGCCTTCGCCGAGCGCGACACCTAAGGACATGTTGCGAGATTGGCGCGAGGAGCAAGTGAGGATTAAGTCGCCAAGCCCGCATAGGCCCATCAGTGTTTCCGGCTGCGCGCCATGGGCTTCGCCAAAGCGAAGCATTTCCGCCATGCCGCGGGTAATGACGGCGGCGCGGGCATTCTCGCCCAAACCGCGCCCATCCACGATGCCGCAGGCGATGGCGAGGATGTTTTTGATGGCGCCGCCGACTTCAGCGCCAATCAGGTCGTCGCTAGCATAGGGCCTGAAATGCGGTTGGCCGATGCGGTCGCACCAGCTTTCTGCGGCTTCCAGCGTCCGGCAGGCCAAGGTTACCGCACCCGGCAGGCCGCGGGCCACTTCGTGGGCAAAGGTGGGGCCTGACAAGACGCCCGGCGCGCCCAGCGGTAGCTCCTCGGCAATCACATCGGTCATGAAGGCAGCTGTGCCGCGCTCCACGCCTTTAGAGCAGAGGAAGAGCTGGGTCTGCGGCGCCAAATGGGGCCGCATGTCTTTGCAAATCGTGCGGGTGTGCTGCGCTGGGGCGACCATCAGGACCACCTCGGCGCCTGATAGGCAAGCGGCCATGTCCCCCGTGGCTGATAGCGTCTCCGGCAAGGCAATGCCGCTTAAAAAGACGGTGTTTTCATGCTGGTCGTTGATGGCGGCCTGCACCTCTGCCTCGCGCGCCCACAGTGTGACGCGCCATCCGCCGCGCGCCAGCATCGCTGCCAGCGCTGTACCCCACGCCCCTGCGCCAATGACGGCTGCCGTCTGCTCTGTCAAACCCCGTTCCTCCTCATCAACTCATGCCTTTACCCCAGCGCCTGGTGCAGGCGCTGCCCCAGGGTCTAGCGGCCAGCGGGCCTTGGCTTTGAAATCTAGCGCATCGCCAGGCCGCCCTTGCGCGTAATATTCCAGCCCTGCCCAGGCAATCATGGCGGCGTTGTCCGTGCAAAGCCAGAGGGGCGGTGCTTTAAAAGTCATGGCGTGGCGCGCGGCCATGTCTTCCAAGGTGCTGCGAATAACGTCGTTGGCCGCCACCCCGCCAGCGGTGACGCAGGTTTTCACCTCGGGCATCATGGCGGCTGCTTTTTCGAGCCGGTCAATCAAGCTGTCGGTGATGGCCGCTTGGAAACTGGCGCATAAATCGGCGGCGTCCTGCTCAGCGACCACACCGTCCACAGCCAAGTCTTGCGCACTCAAAAGCGCAGCGGTTTTGAGGCCTGAGAACGAGAAATTCATCTCGCCTTTGCGCTTGAGCGGGCGGGGCAAGTCGAACCGCTGCGCATCGCCTGTCTTTGCCAAGCGCTCCACAGCCGGACCGCCCGGATAGCCAAGGCCAAGCAGCTTGGCGAGTTTATCAAAGGCTTCGCCAGCTGCATCGTCGATGGTAGTGGATAAGCGTTGATAGTGCCCTGGTCCATCGACCCGCAAAATTTGGCAATGGCCGCCAGAAATCAGCAGGAGCAGGTAGGGAAACGGACAATCCTCCACCAAGCGCGGCGAGAGCGCATGCCCTTCAAGATGATTGATGGCGTAATAGGGCAGGGCGCTGACATGGGCGATGGCCTTGGCCGTCAGCAGCCCAACCATCACGCCGCCTATCAGCCCCGGTCCTGCCGTTACAGCAATCCCATCCAAGTCTTTCGTGGTCATGCCAGCTTCAGCCAGCGCTTGCTCCACCAGCACAGAGACCGTGTCGACATGTGCGCGGGCGGCAATCTCCGGCACGACGCCCGCATAGACCTGATGCAAATCGACCTGACTGGCTAGCACATGGCTGCGCACGCTTTTGTCAGCGCCCACAATGCTGGCCGCCGTTTCATCGCAGCTTGTCTCAATGCCTAAAAACACGGCCGTCATGCCCTATCCCTCAAACATGGAGGCTTGCCGGCAAGGGGCTGGGCGCGGTAGGGGCGTAGACCATGATGGCCTCTAACAATCGGCACTCCAGGGCGCAAGCGCCTGGACGATTTCGCTGCCGGGCAGTGGCATAGAGATGGCAAAAGTGCTCCTCACCCGGCCAGCGCTGCGGGCCGCGCAGCTGATAGCGCGGCTAGAGGCACTTGGCCACGAGGTTCACAATGTGCCGGTGACGGAGATTGTAGGTTTGGAGGCTACGGATGTGCCATCGCAGAGCCCTCAAGGCACGCTGTTCACCAGCGCTGCTGCCGTCCCTTTCGTTCCAGAGCCGCTGCTGCCGCATCTCCAGCCGCTGCCAGCCCTGGCTGTTGGCCCTGCTACGGCCGAGGCGCTCGGGGCAGCGGGCTGGCGCGATGTCCAGCATTTTGGCGGCGAGATTGGTGCGCTTTTGGCCGCGTTGCGCGAAAGGCCAAAGCTGGGGCCGTGGCTATATCCCTGCGGCACCGAGCTCTCCCACGACCCCGATGACTTGGCCCAGCAAAGCGGCGCTGAGATTCTCCCTGTCCCGGTCTATGGTGCCCGCGTTCGCCCAGCTTGGGATGCGGCGACCCAAGCTCTGGTCGGGCAATCTGATTGGGATTTCACCTTTTTTATGTCGGCCAGAACGGCGACTTTATTTGCTGAGCAAATCCAGGCTGCCGGGCTGTGGGCCGCTGGCCCACCTGGCACGGCGCTGGCGATAAGTCCTGCCGTTGCCAAGGCTGTCGAACCCCTCAACTTTCACACGCTGCGGATTGCAGGGGAAAAAACCACGTCCTCTCTTGTCGCAGCCATGGCCGTGACATAATGCTAGAGCAGAGAGCGGACTGAGATTGATGTAAAGGCGCGGCGCGTGGCGGAAGACACCCATCAGGACAAACAGGGGGACAAGCCGGGAGCAAAGTCGGGCGGCGAAGCAGGCAAACCCCCAACGGACGACAAGACAGCAGCAAAAGCGTCAGCGGAAAAGCCGCCCATTGAGCGCGCCTATGACAAGGCGTCTGATAAACCAGCCGCGCCGGCAAAGTCAGGATCTACGGCCAAGGCAAGCGCATCAGCAAAGCCAAAAACCGAGTCAGCACCAAAATCAGCCAAGCAAGCCGCCGCAAAAAAACCGGCCGACACTCCGGCCAAAGAACCAGCAGCCAAAACCGAGACACCGCCGCCGCCCGCTGCCAAAAAACGCTCGGGCGGAGGCAAATTCGCATGGCTCGTGGTCGTCTTCCTGTTGTTTTTCATCGGCGGTGTGGCGGCCAGCCCTTATCTGCTGCCGCAAGTGCTTCCCCTTCTACCAGAACAGGCGCGGGCCTATTTTGACCCGCTGACACAAGGCGCAGAGCGCGCGGACCTTGGCCCTGTGACGGCTCGCTTGGGGCAGCTGGAAGCTGGCCTTAAAGATGTGCGCCAAGTGGCGAATGAAGCGCGCAGCGCAGCAACCACTCGTCCCGAAGCGCCAGCCGGCGGCGCTGACCCATCGGTGCTGGATGCGCTCGAAACCCGGCTCGATGCTTTGGCCGGGCAAGTCAATCAAGTGGCCGATGCGCAGTCAGCCCAAAGCGATAGCTACGCGCGGCTACAAGAAAGCCTGGAGGCTATTCCCGAAGATGGTGAGGGTGGTGTTTCGCCGGCGGTTCTGGCGGCTTTGCGGGCCCAGCTAGAGGATGTCGCCACCGCGCAAGAGCGACTGTCTGGTTCGGTCACCGCTTTGGAAGCCGACCTTGGGGACATGGCCGGTCAGGTCGCCAAGCCGCAAGAGGACGTGGCCAGTGCCGCCGCGCTCAGCGATATTGCAGATGCGCTGCGGGCCCGCCTGAGCAGTTTGGAAGAGCGGGTCAATGTGGTGGACGAGGCAGCGCAAAGCGCGGCGGCGCCGGAAGCCTTGGCCAATGTCGAAGGCCAGGTTGTTAGCCAGCTCGGTGAATTTGAAACTCGGTTGGCTGCGCTTGAAAATGTACGCCAGCAGGCCACGGCGGCCATGGTTGCTGGCCTGGAGACAGCCCGGTTGGCGCAGGCCGTTGGCAGCGGCCGGGCCTATGCCGCCGAGCTGAAAGCCTTGCGTCAGCTGAAGGCCCAAGCTGGCCCAGCCATCCCCGATATTGATGATTTGCTCGACGAGATATCGAGCTTTGCCGAGACCGGCATCCCCTCCGGCGCCACGCTGGCCGCCCAGCTGGAAGACCGGTCGCGAGAAATCCTGACCGCGATTGATACGCCGGTTGATGCCAATTGGTGGCAGCGCCTGCTGGCGCGGATCCGCAATCTCGTCACTGTCCGTAAAGTCGGCGATGATGTTGATGGCAGCGCGCCGCCTGATGTCTTGGCCCGGGCAGAAGATGCAGCTCGCCTGGGGGACTGGGCGTTGGTGGTACGGGAAATCAGCGCCCTGCCAGCCGCTGCGCTGGACAGCCTTGGTCCCTGGTGGACCCAAGCGCAGGCGCGGGCCAAAGCACAGGAGGTGCTGGCTGACTTAGGCGCCCGGCTTGGTGTTGCCGCTGCAGAGACATCCGGCGGCGGCAGTAACGTCATGGGTTCCGCGCTATGATACGTGTCCTGCTAGGCCTCGCATTGCTTGCCGGCTTAGCCTGGCTTGCCATGTTCGCGGCCGACCAACCGGGCACGGTCACCATCAATTGGATGGGCTACCGCATTCAAGCCAGCCTGGTTGCGCTGGCGCTCGCCGTGGTGGCGGTCATCGTCCTCATCTGGGTTGTCGCACGGCTGTGGAGCTGGCTGCGCGGTGGCACGCCCATGTCGCCGCAAAAACGGGCTCTGCGCAAATCGAAGAAGGGCCTCAGCGAGGTTGATGCCGCGCTCAGTGCTTTGGCGGCGGGCGATGCGCGCAAAGCGTTGTCGTTGGGGCAGGCGGCCATCAAGCACTTGGACGGCGCTGGCGTTGCCTATGTGGTCTCAGCCCAGGCTGCGACGGCGCTTGGCAAGACCGAGCTGGCGGACGAATATTTCGACGCGCTTGCGCAAACGCCGCAAGGCAAATTCCTAGGCCTGCGGGGCCGGGTCAGCGAGGCGCGCCGCCTTGGCCATGTGTCGAAAGCCCTCGCGCTGGCGGAAGATGCGCTTGAAGAAGCGCCGCGCAGTGATTGGGCCATCGCAACAGCCTTTGAGCTCGAAACCAAGCTTGGCAAATGGGCCGATGCGGAAACCACGCTGCGCAAGGCCACCGCGAAATCTATCTTTGACGCCGATACCAGTGCCCGTCATTTGGGCGCCATCCGCTATGGCGAGGCGCTCAAGGCCCGCGATGACGACCGCCCGGCGGATGCCGCGCGTCTGGCCAAACAAGCCCTGGCCGTGCGCCCCGATTTTGCACCGGCGGCTGTTTTGGCAGCGCAGCTGTATAAAGCAGCCGGGAAGCTGCGCGCTGCGTCGAGCATTCTGCAAAAAGCCTGGAAACTCGGTCCCAAGCCGTCGCTTGCGGAAAGCTATGCAGCGCTTAACCCCATGGAAACGGCCGAAGCGCGCCTGGACCGGTTTAAAGCGCTGGTCAAGCCCATTCCAGACCATCCCGAAAGCCGGCTCCGCCTAGCGGAAGCGGCGCTTGGCGCCAATGATTTCACTTTGGCAGAAGAAACCTTGAAGCCCATGTTGGATGGCCTGCCAAGGGCGCGTGTGGGCCTTATCATGGGCCAGGTGGCCACGGCGCGAGACGACGGTGCTGCCGTGCGCGCCAAATGGGCTGAGTTGGCACAGCGCGGCGCTCCAGAGCCCTCTTATACCTGCTCGGTCTGTTTCACCCAACGCCTCCACTGGACCAGCCATTGCCCCACCTGCGATAGCTGCAATAGCTTTGAGTGGGACCTGTCGCCCGCGCCAGGCGCTGGCCTGTTGGCGCGCGATGAACTGCACTTGGTCGGCACTGCAAACCCGGCTCTTGCGCCGCCTGCTGCGGCAGCGCAACCCCCAACAGTCGCGGGCAGCGCCGTCCCCACGGCACCGCAGGACCAGGCCAGCCAGGATGACGCTGATGCCACCCCTAGCGAAGCCATCGATGTGAGCGCTGAGGCTAAAGCGTCCTAACCCCTGCGCGCCTCATTACCGGACCTTGGTGTCGATTTACGTTGCGTAAAGAGCTTAGTTTGCATAGGAAACCGGCCTTTAACGGGCTGCTGTAGCTCAGCTGGTAGAGCACGTCATTCGTAATGATGGGGTCGGGGGTTCGAGTCCCTTCAGCAGCACCATTTTTGTTCGGTCTATCGCCCTTTGGGCTCCTTGAGACTCTTTGGTTGGTCTACCGCGCGTTGCGCTGCTTGAGACTTTTTGGTTCGTCTATCGCCCTTTGGGCTACTTGAGACTTTTTAGTTGGTCTATCGCCCTTTGGGCTCCTTGAGACAGATTGGTTTGGTCTAACGCGCCTTGCGCTGCGTGAGACCGGTTTCTTTACATAAGGTGTCTTGCGCTGCTTTCGCGGTATTGGTTGGGCAACGCTGTGGCTGGTTTGTCTGTTTTCTTGAATATCACGGTCAGGTTGTTGGCTGGCATCTGAACTGTCTTTTGATGCACCAGTTGGTGTTGCCGAGCGTGTTCCACGACAACGCCTAGGTCGCGTATACCCCATTGGTTGTTGCGCGCCTTCAAGGACGCATCAAACTTGGCATTGCTTTGCGCCGTGTGATGCCCACCCACGGCAAAGGGACCATAGAGAATGAGCCGTTGGCCGTCAGACAAGATTTGGCCTGCCCCGCTTAGCAGGCCGGTGGTGGCTGCTGGCGGTGCAATGTGAATCATATTGGCGCAAAAGATGGCGTCATAGGCGGTGTCTAGGCCGCTATGCCATGTGGGCGACGTCACATCCAAGCTGAGCGGCACTAAGGCCTCTTCATGGCTCCACGCTGCGGCTGACGCCCGCGCTTCTGGATCTGGGTCGCTAGTCTGCCACGTCCAATTGGTTTGCTGCGCGAAATAACTTGCGTGTTCACCGGTGCCGGATGCGATTTCTAAGACGGTGGCATCAGCTGTTAAAACAGTGCGTAAGACCTCAAGGATTGCGTCACGATTGCGCAGAGCTGCAGGAGACGATTTGGCGTGGCTTTGCATAGGATGACCTGACAAGGGCGCTGGGATGAGCGGGCTCAGCGCGAGCGGCGACGCCCAAAGAGCCACCGCAGAGCAGCAAGGGGAACCAAAATCATGGCGCCCATCAGAATATAGCCGCCGCCCCAAGCGATGAAATCCTTGCCTTTTTGCACAAGGCCCTCGCTGGTGTCGGCAATCCATACACCAAGAGTAGACGGGGTCGCGCCCAGCCAGTGGAGGACAATTCCGACCAGCAAACAGCTGAAAAGAAAGCCAATTATACGTCTCATAGTCGACTCATGGGAAATTGGTCTCCGACCGTTTCAGATGTAGAACAACCCTGCTTTTACCTTGGCATGGGCCCTCATTATCGCTGAACAACAGTCTATATTTAAAGCATTTTCAAGATTTCTGAGGTGGATGTAACGGATGATCCGATGCAGCGGCCATTGTCGTTAAAGTTCATGTTTAGCAGCATACGCGTAATCTAGCGGGACAATGCTGTGGCTAAAAGTGTCGGTGAAGTTGACACTGGTCCCCAATACTTGTTGTATAGTTTCAAGTGTACGCCTCTAAGGCGGCATAATAAAACGTAAAACCAGCCACTTCGCTGAATTGGCACGCGAGTTGCATTGCTCAGCCTAAACAAGTTAATGGGAGTACAATAATGTCTCTAAAAGCATATCTGACTGCCGCAGTCGCCAGCATAGCTTTTACCCCCCTAGCAGCCAATGCAATGGTCGTTTTAGACTTAGGTGGCGTCGGCGTCCCCTCCGGCCAGGAAGGTCAAGCGACCGGCCAGGTCTATGTGGATCTGCCTGCCGGCGCGATTTCCGACCCGTTTAATGCCGACTTCTCGCAAACAGGCGTGTTTGGCATCGTCGACACCATTCGCCCCTTTAATCCGCTGGGCGCGTTTACTTTTGTGTCTGGTGCGACAGAGCTGACCTACTCGCTCGACATCACCTCTTTCACAGCGCCTGTGGTGAACGGCAATCTTCTCACCACAGAAATTGAGGCAACCGTCACATATTATGTGGACACGACCACATCATTTAG